>Ga0209633_10000852_pt1 | contig 33547 bp, 35 predicted proteins | sample Cruoilmetagenom1_FD_187290 | JGI IMG/M metagenome (GOLD analysis project Ga0209633, IMG submission 187290) | Oil polluted marine microbial communities from Coal Oil Point, Santa Barbara, California, USA - Sample 1 (SPAdes) (version 2) | ecosystem: Environmental > Aquatic > Marine > Oil seeps ... | reverse complement strand
CCTGAACCATTAATTAAAGTGGCCCCTCCTCCTTTGGCATTAGCATCAGGTTTTACCCTGCCATCTGAAGTTGGACCAAATGAGCTAAATCCGGTTATATTTTCGAAACCATCTACCGCACCAATACTCAATACATTGAAACCATCAGCAGGAGCTCCGATATAATGCCAGGCACTATTCCCTGAATTACCCGCTGAACTCACCACGATCATTCCACGAGAAAAGGCAATATCCGCCCCTCGTGTAATAAACGCCGTAGTTCCATTCATATCTGAATAGGTATAATTATAACGTGCATCATCAAAAGTTGTATAACCCAAAGAGGTATTTATAACATCAACACCAAGGCTGTCTGCCTTTTCAGCTGCTTCAACCCAAAGGCTTTCTTCCAATGGTGTTTCTTGAGAAACATCTTCAGTAATAAACAAATAATAATTTGCATCAGGAGCTGTGCCTACTAATTGTCCCTCCACAAATCCGGCCATTGTTGAAAGTACTGAAGTACCATGCGAACTTCCGGTATAAATATCAGTATTCCTGTTAACAAAATTATATCCACCAAGTAGTTGCTTATTAACTCGCATCTGCTGAAATGCTGTAAAAGTATTAACCCCCGGAAATCCTGCATCCACAACAGCTATGGTCATACCAGCACCTGTAAAATTTAATCTATGCAAAAAATCCCCTTTCAACATCTCAATTTGATTAAGGGACCCTCCATAATTAAAATTTGTTTTTATATCAAATTTGTCTTTATTATGATTAACTGATTGAGGCCTACTATTCGAAATAGTAGCAGCAAATTCAATGCGATCAACAAAAGAAAGGTCTAATAAGGCATTCATATCCTCCCCCGAACCTGATATATGCAAAGCATTCAACCATTTTGATGCAGCCTTTACTTTAATACCTGTTGCCGCTCTTACAGCTTCTATATAGGGTTTTGCAATAGGAACATCCTTACTATCTAAAGCGATATTCTGTTTTATTCTTCTATCCAATGCTTTTTGAGACAACATCGTTAACGGATTTGCTAAAAATGTTGCTTGGTCAGGTTTATCATTGAAATATACCCAAGCTTGTTCTTGAGAAAAACAAAGATTAAAAACAAATAGAAAGATTAATAAGCGTTTTCGCATATACTATAGTTTGACGGGATAAATTTAGGAAATAACTCCGGACCCTAACAATTCATCATTTTGATACCACGCCACGAATTGACCTTCGGTAATTGCCGACTGGTCGTTTTCAAATTCTACATACATCCCTTCTGTGGTTTTAAAAAGGGTGGCATTCTCCAATGCTTGTCTATATCTAATTCTGGCCTTTACATTCATACTTTCACCATCTTTGATAGCTAAATCTTCTCTGATCCAGTGAATTTCTTCATTTTTTACCAACAGTACATTTCTGTATAAACCTTTATGATCTTTACCTTCACCAGTATAAATAATATTTTCTTTAACATCGGTATCAATTACAAAAAGAGGCTCTACAGTTCCTCCTACCGCAAGTCCTTTGCGCTGCCCTTTGGTAAAATAATGTGCTCCTCGATGTTTTCCAACTACAACACCATCTTCAATATGATACTCGTATTTTAAAGCTCTAAATGCCAATTCATCTTCCTTTGTTTCAAACGTTGGTTCAGGTCTGCTATAAATTTCGAAATCATTATCAATTCGGACAATGGCTCCCTCTTTAGGTTGCAATTTTTGTTGCAAAAAATCCGGTAAACGTACTTTCCCAATAAAACATAATCCTTGTGAATCTTTTTTATCGGCCGTAATCAAATCTAATTCAGCAGCTATCTTACGAACTTCCGGTTTTGTCAATTCTCCTATTGGAAATAAAGAAGTTGCCAATTGTTGTTGTGATAATTGACATAAAAAATAGGATTGATCTTTATTGCCATCCACGCCTGCCAATAGTTGATAGATTTCTTTACCCTTTTTTTTCAATATTCCTTTACGGCAGTAATGGCCGGTTGCGACATAATCAGCATTTAATTCTAAAGCAATCTTTAAGAAAACATCGAATTTAATCTCTCTATTGCACAATATATCCGGATTTGGAGTTCTACCCATTTCATATTCTCTAAACATATAATCAACAATACGTTCTTTGTATTGCTCACTCAGGTCCACTACTTGAAAAGGAATGCCCAATTTATCAGCGACCAACATCGCATCATTACTATCTTCTAACCAAGGGCATTCATTCGAAATAGTAACAGAGTCATCATGCCAGTTTTTCATAAACAGTCCTATTACATCATAACCTTGCTCTTTCAATAAATAGGCAGCAACGCTTGAATCAACACCTCCTGATAAGCCTACAACAACTCGCTTCACGTACATTGATTTTAAATTATTAGTTTGCAAAGATAACAATACCTTACAACTTATTTACTTAGAAATTACGGGCTTTTATAGAAAATAAGTAATATTGTATCCATGAAACAATTGCTTAATAGGATTGCCCAATTAGAAAAGATTTCTGCCCAATTAGAACCAACCCGGCAAGAAAGGCTAGGCTATCATGCCGAAATAAATCGTTATGCCGATGATTTTATCGATTCTTTATCCGACAGACCAGCTTATAAAAAAGGTGATGCAAATGCAAAAAAGTTATCGGTTAATAAAAACAAGCAATCGTTAAAAAAGGTACTAGATATTTACACTAAAGAGGTAGTCGAAAAGGGAATTGTAGCATCATCGGGTGGACATGTCGGATACATACCGGGAGGCGGAATTTTCACTTCTGCATTGGCTGATTATATTGCGGATATAACAAACGAATATGCTGGTATTCATTTCGGATCTCCAGGTGCAGTTACTTTAGAAAATGAACTGATCAACTGGATGAAAACTATTTTTAGATTTCCGAAGGAAGCAATCGGTAACTTAGCATCCGGAGGCTCAATAGCAAATTTGATAGCCTTAACAGCTGCACGTGACAAATATCAAATTAAAAATGAAAAAATAGCTAAAAGTGTGGTCTATTTAAGTCCTCAAGTGCACCATTGCATTCACAAAGCTTTACGGATTATAGGATTAGAAGATGTTATTGTAAGGCACGTTGAACTCGATAAAGATTTTAAAATTGATACTGAAAAACTAGAACACTTAATTAAAACGGATTATAATTCGGGTTTAAACCCTTTTTTAGTGATCGCTTCATCCGGCACTACAGATACAGGAGCTGTTGATCCGCTAGATGCTATCGGTAATATCAGTAAAAAATACAATCTATGGTACCATATAGATGGTGCTTATGGCGGATTTTTTATATTGGTTGACGATAAGAAAGGTTTGTTTAAGGGAATAGAAAAAGCTGATTCATTGGTAATTGATCCTCATAAAAGTTTGTTCTTACCTTATGGATTAGGAGCCGTTCTCATCAAAGACAAAAGTGCTGTATACCATTCTAACCATTATTTTGCTAATTATATGCAAGATGCGTTTAAAGAAGACATAATAAATCCTGCTGATGTATCGCCTGAGTTAACAAAACACTTTAGAGGATTGCGATTATGGTTACCTTTACAACTACATGGAATCGAGCCTTTTAAAGCTTGTCTTGAAGAAAAATTATTGTTGACCACATACTTCAGAATGGAATTAAAAGAATTAGGCTTTAAACTTGGTCCAACACCTGATTTGTCAGTAAGTTACTTTTGGTACCCTTCCAAAACAATCGATCAAAATATTTTTAATAAAAAACTGCTGGAATACTTTCATAATGATGGAGCTATATTTTTAAGTTCTACCATTATAAACGAAAAATTCGTAATACGTATCGCTATTTTATCCTTTAGAACAAAAAAAGAAACCATAGACAAAGCTATGGTTATGATATCAACATGTTTAGCGAAAGCAAAAAAATACTTTATCGACTAACTCATTGTTTTTTAATACGTTCTTTCTTCAAATTTGGTTGTTCTGTACTTACCAATTCTCCGTCAACATAATTTTCCCAGGTCCCAACACGTAAATTGTTTTTAAATTCACCTTTGGTAGTCAGTACCCCCGTTTTTCTACTATAATAAACGGCCTTACCATTTAATTTACCTTCTTTATAAGTGAAATGTTGGTATAAGTGTCCTTTTATCGAATACTTCCTATACACACTATCCAATAATCCGTCTTTGTAATATGCTATTTCAGTAGATTTACCCGACTTATAAAAAGTTTTATACTCACCGTCTAATTTACCATTACTATAATTCTCTTCTGACATTACCGTTTTACCATCTTCATGATAAAACAACCACTTTCCTATTCTATTCTTACCTTCCATTTTACCTTTACTCAATAAGGTACCGTTTTCAGTATAAAAACTTACATCTGCAATAGAATTATCAGCCTTAAACTTTTTAATTACTATAGGATGCTCAGAGCTTGCAGCTGAAAAAAATTTAAATACCCCTATTTCCTTACCATGATCAAATTTACCCTGATAACGTATGCGCTTATTACTATAATATTTTCTCCATACACCATGACGTTTCTCATTGGCGTCGAGCTGATTTATTTCAGTTTGTGCAAATGAAAAATGAATACTCAAAAATGCTATACTGAAAAATAGAAAGGTTGATTTTAATTTTCCCATAATAATTAGTAACTAATTTATATATAATTCGTTGTGCAAATACTATTCCATACTTAATCAACACTATGAAAACGCAAAAAATAGTCATAAATTATATGTGTCAAATTTCTGATATCTAATTCATTAAATTTTTCACATTGGAATAATCGCAGGTTGGATATAATATTTTGACGAAATTTTAGTTTACATATATCCAATGCTATGGTTTATTAGCTTAAACAAGGAGAAAAAGAAAATGAAAACAGTAAAAGACACAACCAAATATTCCTTATTAAAGGATCTGAATGCTATTCAAGATGCAGGAAGAGAGAACAGGGTTAAAATAACTAAAAAGGTTCTTAAGGATCAATCTTTATTTCAATCGCTCATTGAAATCGCTTTCGAACACGACAATGACCTTTCTGTTAAAGCCATTTGGATTTTAGAATTGGTATGTGAAAAACGTCTTGATTGGTTAGCGTTTAACCTACCTTATTTTATTGAAAACCTCCCTAAGGTAACTGATGAAAGTGCTGTTAGGTCACTTGCAAAAGTTTGCAATTTAGTAGCTCAAGATTATAATTCCAAATTTGAATCACCTATAAAGTTAACCATTACTCAAGATCATATCTCACAAATGATCGAAACATGTTTTGAATGGTTAATAAGCGATTATAAAGTTGCTACCAAAGCTCATGCTATGGAGGCTCTGTATTTTCTGGGGATAAAAACCGGTTGGATTCACTACGAACTTAAAATGATCATTGAAAAGAACCTTCCAGTTGAAAGCCCTGGCTATGCCACCAGAGCAAAAAAAGTATTGGAATCCATGTCAAAAAACACGGCCGCCTAGAAAACTGCTATATTGTTTTTCTGTCTTTAGTATTTCGTTTATTTTTACAGTCTCAATCGAAAAAATAAATGGATCTAACCAGCTTAAATGCTATTTCACCGATAGATGGGCGTTATAGAAGTAAAACCTCTTCATTAGCAACTTACTTTTCTGAAGAAGCACTTATAAAATATCGTATACAAGTAGAAATTGAATATTTTGTTGCCTTGTGTGAAATACCACTACCTCAACTTCATAATTTTGACAAAACTAAGTATCCTGATTTACGAAAGATTTATACGCATTTCTCCTCAAGTGATGGACAAAATATAAAAAAAATTGAAAGAATAACAAATCATGATGTCAAAGCTGTTGAGTACTTCATCAAAGAGAAGTTTGATGAATTGCAACTTGGAGAATATAAAGAATTTATTCATTTCGGACTCACCTCACAGGATATAAATAACACAGCTATTCCATTATCAATTAATGATGCTTTTGACAATGTATATTATCCTGAAATTTCTAATCTAATTGAAAAATTAAGAGCTTTGTCAGATGAATGGTCAGCCATATCGATGTTGGCAAGAACACATGGGCAACCTGCATCACCAACGCGATTAGGTAAAGAGATCACAGTATTTATCGAACGTGTAGAACAACAAATACACCAATTACAACAGATACCTTATGCTGCGAAATTTGGCGGAGCAACCGGTAATTACAATGCGCATAAAGTAGCCTATCCAGCTATTGATTGGAAAAACTTTGGAACTCATTTTGTCGAAAAAGTCTTGGGCTTACATCATTCATTTCCTACTACACAAATAGAACATTACGATCACTTAGCCGGTATTTTTGATGCGATGAAACGAATCAATACAATTATCATTGATTTCGATAGAGATTTTTGGACCTATATTTCGATGAACTACTTTAAGCAAAAAATTAAAAAAGGCGAAGTGGGTTCATCAGCGATGCCACATAAGGTAAACCCTATAGATTTTGAAAATTCTGAAGGTAATTTAGGATTGGCAAATGCCATTTTTGAGCATTTATCTGCGAAACTTCCTATTTCCCGTTTGCAGCGCGATTTAACTGATTCTACTGTATTGCGTAATGTAGGTGTGCCTTTTGCACATACTATTATTGGCCTCTCCTCTACCTTAAAAGGCTTGAATAAATTATTATTAAATAAAGAAAAATTTGAACAAGACTTAGAAGATAATTGGGCGGTAGTTGCAGAAGCAATTCAAACTATTTTACGAAGGGAGAATTATCCAAACCCATACGAAGCACTGAAAGGATTAACGAGAACGAATGCCATTATCAATCAAAAAAGCATGGCTGATTTTATTGATGGTTTAGAAGTTTCTGATGCTATTAAGACAGAATTGAAAGCCATTACACCGAGTAATTATACGGGTATTTAATGAAGACTATTTTAATTATATCTACATTGGTTTTTCTTATTTCCTGTAAAGGAGATTATGATGTCAAAAAATTTAAGACCGGAACTTTTAAGACTTTTTTAGAAGATTCTGATATTACCTCTATAGCTGTTAGAAATGACTCTATCCAAATAGAAACCTATAATAATGTACAAGATACTTTTGCTATTGAATGGAAATCTAATTTTGAGTATATACTAACGAAAATTCATCCAAAAAATGAATTAGACAGCACCCCTTTTCATGTGAAAATAACCAAGTTCAGTGAACTATCATATACTTTTAAAGCCTACTATAAAGGATCGAATTTTAAACAAAAAGGTAAGGCTGTAAAAGTAGAATAAAGAAACCATCAAAGATTAAATCTCAATTAGCTGAAAAATGGAATTATTCTTACAAGCTGATACGTGGGTAGCACTACTCACTCTAACTTTTTTAGAAATTATTTTAGGGATAGATAATATTATTTTTATCTCAATTACGGCAGGTAAATTACCTCAAAAATCGCAAAAAAAAGCTATCAATATTGGCTTATTGTTAGCAATGTTATTTAGAATACTTCTACTAATGGGTGTGTCATATCTAATAGCCATGAAAGATCCTTTTTTTAGTTTTGACTTATCATGGTTAAAAGCAGATATAACAGGACAAAGTTTAATTTTATTTGCCGGAGGTATATTTTTGTTAGTCAAAAGCACTAGTGAAATTCACCAAAAAGTTGAAGGTGCAGGACAAAAAGTATCCAAAACCAAAGCAATTACAGTGTCTTTTTTTAAAGTAATTATTCAAATTGTTTTAATAGATATTGTTTTTTCTTTTGACTCCGTTTTAACCGCCGTTGGCATGACCAGTGGAATTGAAGGAGCTCTTATTATCATGATCATTGCGGTAATAGTGTCTATTCTAATAATGATGATTTTTGCAACTCCGGTAAGCAATTTTGTAAACAAACATCCAACAATACAGATGCTTGCTTTATCTTTTCTAATATTGATAGGTTTCATGTTAGTTACTGAAGGTGCACATTTATCAAATGCCGTAGTGTTTCATCAACATGTTGGTGCCATCCCCAAAGGCTATTTATACTTTGCGATAGCATTTTCTTTAGGTGTTGAAGCTTTAAATATGAAACTCAGAAAAAATGAAAGAATTTCCTAAAATTGTATATCTTTACAAATGTGAAAAATAACAATTTACATACTGTTTTTTCCGTAGTATTGATTGTAATCATTCTGCTTCCATTTACCATTCAAACGGTTCACACATTACATAATCATGAATATATAATTTGTAATGCTAACGATGTAAAACATATTGATCAACATACTGTTAATTGTGGCAGTTTTCATCGAATCATTCAACAAAATTCTATTGATTTTTCGTCGGAATTTGAATTTGAAATTGGTTCATTAGTCAATTTCATTCCTTTGTATTTTTACGAAAATGAGCATTCTGTTATCCCTCTACAATTCGCTTCAAGAGCACCACCTTGTTTTATTGTTTAAGTAATATTTCTCAAGGTATAATCTTTGGGTTACCTATTTTAATAACAGTAAAATTTACAAAAAAATGAAATTATTATTTTCGATCCTATATATAGGATTTAGTTTGGGCATTCACACGCAGAATACACTTGTTGGAAAAGTAACGGGTCCTACTAATGAGCCTTTAGCTAATGTCGAAGTATATGCCCCTAAATTACATAAGGGTACCACTACAGATATTGATGGAAATTATATGCTAACGAATATGCCTAACGGAACCGCTGAGATCGTTTTTGCTTTTATAGGTTTCAAATCTGTAATTAAATCTCTGGAGTTCAATCAGGAAACAATAGAGCTCAATATTATATTGGAAGAGTCGGTTTTCAACATGGATGAAGTAATCGTGTCGACACCTTTTAATAAATTACAGAGTGAAAATGTAATGAAAGTAGAGCACAAAAATATTCAACAATTACGGCGCCAGGGTTCCGCTACACTTATTGATGGTATTTCAACTATAACAGGCGTTTCCCAGGTATCAACAGGCATTAGTATTGGTAAACCTGTTATTCGAGGTTTAACAGGCAATAGAGTTTTAATATATGCACAAGGAGTCAGGCTGGAAAACCAGCAATTTGGTGATGAACATGGCTTAGGGTTGAATGATGCTGGAGTGGAGAGTGTTGAAGTAATTAAAGGCCCGGCATCGCTACTCTATGGTTCTGATGCTCTTGGTGGCGTGTTGTATTTTAATCCGGAAAAGTTTGCGAATATAAATACAGTTGAATCAAACCTTAGCCAAAAATATTTTACAAATACATCAGGAACCACTACTTCCTTTTCTTTTAAAGCTTCAGCAGAAGAAGTTAAATTTAGTTCAGCAGCTACCTATGTATCCCACAGCGATTACAAGACACCAACAAATGGCAGGGTTACGAATTCGAGATTTAAGGAGTATGATATGAAAACCGGATTACAATATTCCAACGACCGGTTTTCAAGTACCTTACGCTATAACTACAATCTATTAAATCTAGGAATTAATGAAGGTACGGTTGGCGAACAAGTTGCATATAGAAATCCCGATTTCCCTAAACAACGTGTGCATAATCATATACTAAGTTTACACAACCATCTCTTTTTTAATAATTCAAGTTTAGACATAGATGTGGGCTATTTATTTAATAATAGAAGTGAATTTGAAGATAGTAACCAAGCCTCCTTAAAAATGTTATTAAATACACTTAGCTATGATGTGAAATTTAGCCTGCCTAAATTTAATGGTATCGAAACTATTATAGGTGTCCAGGGTATGCATCAAACTAATACTAATAAGGCTGAAGAAATATTGATCCCTGACGCCATCACAAATGATATTGGAATTTTTGGAACAGCAAATTACGAATGGAAAAAAAATGTTATCCAGGCCGGAATACGATTCGACACGAGAAATATTAATACAAAAAGCCATGGAACACCAGGGGACACAGGTTTTATCGAAGCAATTCATAAGTCATTTACAAGTTTCAATGCATCGGCAGGGTACAAGACCAATATCGTTGAAAAATTGGTTTTCAGAATGAACCTGGCCTCAGGCTTCAGAGCTCCGAATTTGGCAGAATTGACATCAAAAGGTGTGCATGAAGGTACTAATCGATTTGAAATTGGTAATGCCAATTTAAAAAATGAGCAAAATTATCAGGTGGATATTGCTTTGGAGTATAACACTGAACATATTGAATTTTTTGCTAATGGATTCTATAATGCCATTAAAGATTATATTTTTCTATCGCCGACCGGAGAAATTATTGACAATACAACTGTTTTTAATTACAACCAAGACAATGCGAAATTATATGGTGGCGAATTCGGATTTCATTTACATCCACATCCCTTTGATTGGTTACATTTAGAAAGTAGTTTTGAAACCGTTATTGGTAAACAAGATACAAATGAGTATTTACCATTGATCCCTGCATCGCAATTGAACAATACACTACGTAGTGAATTCAATCTAAAAAAATGGTTGGATAAAGGGTATGCCTCACTAAAACTGGAAAGTATTTTCAATCAAAACAATGTCAGTACTTTTGAAACCACTACCAACGGATATAATTTGCTGCACTTTAGCCTTGGCGGAGATATACAATTGAATACTACAAGATTCAAACTTAGTTTTAATATAAACAACTTGTTAGACAAACAATATATTTCGCATCTTTCAAGGCTTAAAAGAGATGGTATTCAAAATATAGGTAGGAATATTGTTTTAGGTTTAGATTTTAACATATAAATATAAAAGGCTAGAAGAAATTAATATTTTTCAACATCATGAATCTGATATTGATCAAAATAAAATATCTTTACAAAACAATATCATATAAAAATAAAAAGTGATGAATTTTAAGTCAAACCCCATTATTCTTTGTCTGCTTCTAGTAGTTCTTTTTTCCTGCAAAAGCTTGAGCCAATCAGCAAAACAGTCAGTTATTCCAAATGTTTATACTAATATTTTTGAGGATGAAGAAGGTAAGCTATATTTAGAAAAAGATGGTAAGAAAATTTACGAAACTATTTCAAATCCTGATAAAACACTTACTAATATGAAAGGTAACCCCAGAGGCACGGCGAAAGGCATTGCTTTTGATTTTGGAATTCCCGACTTCAGTGGTACACTTTATTTTGGATTTATCCCTTTTGAAGACTCAAAATATCCCTTACCGGTTTATTTCCATACACCATCAACTATAAGTAAAGGTAAAACCAACCTCAATATTAAACAACTGGCGGGTAAATATGACATGATCAATTGGGAGAAGAATGGAAAAGGTACTGTGGGCTATCGTGTCGTCAATTCAAGAGGTGACATTCTTTATGACGGAATCGTTCCTTTTAACGTTACAGAAGCTGGGTTTGAGGTTGCCGAAGGAATTATCGAAGGCCCTTTTGTCAATTTAATTACTCATAGTGGAACTACAATATCTCTTGAAACGAATACCTCCACCATTGCGACAGTTGCCGTAAATGGTAAAGAGTATGCTTCTGAAACCGGTCAGCATCACGAAATAAAAATAACGGGGCTGGAAGCCGATACTGTTTATCCGTACTCCATAACCGTTGGAAATAACATTCAAAATTATAGTTTTAAAACGGCACATAAACCGGGAGCAAGAAAACCATTTACATTTGCATATGCTAGTGATTCCAGAAATGGTAAAGGTGGTGGTGAACGGAATATATACGGTGCCAACTTCTATATTATGAAAAAGATCATGGCACTTTCAAAACAGGAAAATATTAGTTTTATGCAATTTTCGGGTGACCTGATCAATGGTTATTTATCAAATGTTGATCAAATGAATTTGCAATATGCCAATTGGAAAAGGGCCATTGAACCTTTTGCGCATTATTTCCCGGTATATGTCAGTATGGGTAATCATGAAGCATTAACGAGGGTTTTCAAAGAAGAGAAAGACAGGTATGGTGTTTCTGTTGATAGGTTTCCATTTGAAACGGAATCAGCAGAAGTAATTTTTGCTAATAATTTTGTGAATCCGGATAACGGTCCAATTAGTGAAGACGGTGCAACATATGACCCCAATAGTAAACAACAAGACTTTCCTCCTTATAAAGAAAATGTTTTCTATTATAGGCATGATAATGTTGCCGTAGTAGTTATGAATTCTGATTATTTCTATGCCCCTTCCACCAGTCAAATTCCATTGACCAGCGGAGGCTTACATGCCTATATAATGGATCAACAATTTGCATGGGTGGCAGAAACCATAAACATGCTGGAAAATGATGTTACAATTGATCATATTTTTGTTACTGAACATACCCCGTTTTTTCCAAATGGCGGGCATGTAAAAGATGATATGTGGTACAATGGAGATAATAATAAACGCACCTGGGTAGCCGGCAAACCACTCGAAAAAGGGATCATCGAAAGGAGAGACCAGTTATTAGATCTATTTGTCAATAAAAGTAAAAAAGTTATTGCCATTTTGACCGGAGATGAGCATAATTACGCAAGAACTGAAATTGGCCCGGATACCAACATCTATCCCGAAAATTATAAACCTGGAAAGATCAAATTAAGCAGGACTATTTATCAAATCAATAATGGCGCGGCAGGTGCTCCTTACTATGCACAAGAGCAAACTCCTTGGTCAGATAAAGCTACGGGGTTTACAACTCAAAATGCATTAGTGTTGTTTCACGTCAATGCTCAAAATATTGATGTAGAGGTGGTAAATCCGGATACTTTAGAGAGATTCGATGGTTACAAGCTCCGATAGACAACTTCAAATTATCATTTGGGTACTGAAAATAGGTGTTTTCGGTATATTCTTAGGACATGGAATTTATGCTATTCTAGTGAATCCTAAATGGATTCCATTCTTGGAAATAGTTGGGTTTTCAAACGAATTAGCAGCTCAAATTATGCCCTATATAGGGTACTTAGATATTTTAGTTGCCATTTCGGTATTAGTAAAACCCCTTCGACCCGTATTAATATGGGCAACATTCTGGGCATTCCTTACTGCGGTTATGCGGCCTATTGCCGGAGGCTCATTATTAGATTTTATAGAAAGAGCAGGAAATTGGGCCACTCCACTTGCCTTGCTATTCTTATTGAAATGGAGAGATACTTTCTTAAAATAAATCTAAAAGCCAATGTATAAGCTGGAATGCTTTTAGGACTATGATTTCTCTGCTTAGAATAAAATGGTAACTTTGGGAATCAAAAGTTTTACGGTTGAACTTTATGAAGATCAAAGATAATATCGCTAACGAATTCGATGCTTTTTCTGAAAACTACACCGATGACATGATTGGTTGTGTTCCTCATTATGTAAAACTTCTGTCGTGTTTTACCAAAGGGTTATCTAAAAAATTCAATCCCGAGAATATTCTTGACCTGGGCTGTGGTAATGGCAATGTAACACATCTATTGTCACATTCGTTTAAGGATGCAAGGTTTACATTATTGGATGCTTCTCAAGAAATGCTGGGCCTTTGTGAAAAAAGATTTGAAAATTTAAATGCAACATATATCGAATCCTATTTTAATGATTTTGAATTCAACAAAAATCAATATGATATGATCGTAGCCGGATTTAGCCTGGATCATTGCGATTCAACTGAAAAAAAAGAGCTATTTCAAAAAATATATAAATCTCTAACAAAAGGAGGTGTTTTCTCCTGTGCTGACCTAATGATCGGTAAAAATAATCCTGAACACTTAACATTAGTGCAAGAGTGGAAACAATTAGTAAATACTAATTTCCCTGATGGTGAAAAATGGAAATGGTTGATGGAGCATTATGATGAATTTGATAAACCTGATAATTATGATGATCAAACAGCATGGTTACAAAATGTTGGTTTTAAGCATATCAAAATAACATCTTATGAAAAATATTGGTCACATTTTCAAGCGATTAAAAAATAATATTAATGAACCTGAGTTTGACAATCACCCAGTATGTTTAACATCACATCACTTTTCGCAACGGTTTCTTCCCACTCCTTTTGCGGAATACTATCAAGTGTAATTCCACCGCCAATATAAATGGCTAGCCGTTCAGGTAACACTTGCATACATCTCAAATTTACAAATAGGTTAGACCTTTCATTGAGATTTAGTTCGCCTAAAAAACCTGTGTAAAATTCACGTTCATATCCTTCATTCTTTAAAATAAACGCTTTGGCTTCCTGCATTGGCAAACCACAAACGGCCGGGGTTGGGTGCAGTGATTTTACGAGTTTTCTTAATGTATATTCCTGTGATAGATTACCTGTAACAAGAGTGCACAGATGTACCAAACTACCTGCTCTTATAGTTCGAGGTTTTGAAATTGTAAGGTTATTATCTAACTTCTCAATAATATAATCGGTTACAAATTGTTGCTCTTGTCTTTCTTTGGCTTCCCAAATAACATCCAGATTTCCATGATAAGCTTGTGTTCCCGCTAAGGCCATGGTTTGGAATACACCGTCTTTGATTTTTAATAGTGTTTCCGGCGTTGCTCCCATCCAAAGTCCTACTTTGGGATGAAACCACACATATACCATCGCATTTGTATAATTTGTAAGTAATTTTTTAAAAGTTGTAATAAGATCAAAATCAGAATATTCAATAAGCTCTTTTCGTGACAATACTACTTTTTTAGCTCCCGTGGTTTTTAAAAAATCAATACCTTTTTGTACTAAACTTACATGATTCACTTTAGCATTTGTTGACCGCAACTGTAAAACAGTTTGTTTCATGGCATCTTCAAAATCAATCTCGGATAGCATAGTCGAATAAACGTCTGAAGCTGATAAGGGAAATAACACAGTGGCTTCCGCATTATCAAAAGGAGCAAATACAAAACCCGATTCAGAATACGCTATTGAAAAATGAAGTGCGGTATCTTTTTGAAAGAATCCTTTTATTGCATCTGTTTGCGGATGCCTATATGCTACAAATGGTAATTCAGCCTTTAAAGCCTTGCTAATTTTATCAAAAAAAGAGGTAGTTCTGATTTTCATAGCAATTGATTTTATTGAATAGTTTTTAAAATTTCATTTTTGATCAATTCAAAATCAGACCAGATCAATTCGTGTCCACCATCTTCAATAGTAACCATTGAAAACTTATCTTTATCAATCTTATGTTGTAAAAAAATAGAATTTTCATAGGGTACGATCCAATCTTTATCTCCTTGAATATTGATAATAGGTGACGAACTCGTATTCCATTTATCCTCATACTTAGGCAAATCGGTCAAATGTGTATATTTTTCTTTAGAAGCGGCTTTCAATGACGCCGGAAGTAACCATCTTGTCAGCTTCCACTTATAAAAATTTAGTGTCCAGAACATAGGCTCTAAGCTTCCACTTACAGCACTCGCCAATGATACTTTGGACTTGTAATTTTTCGGCGAGGCTAAAGCAACAGTACCACCATATGAATAACCGACCAGCACTAGTTTTTCGGGTGGAATATCCTTAATTACATCGTGTAATATTTCAAGTTCGAAAGCAATTGACCCCTGAAGATCACCGGCATTGTTAATACCATATCCAATCCTGTCATAACTCAAAATATTGGCCTTTGAATTTAATATTGAATCTTTGAAATACCTGCTATAATCTAATAATGACCCAGGTGAACCATGCACAAACACCAACGTGGGTAAGGTTGTGTCAATAGTTTGTTGCATCCCTACGACCCTATACCTAAATGCTTTGTAGGTATTATAATAGATATGTGGTTTATGATGTGAATTCTCTAATTTTTCAAGTACCTTTTCGTCAGATTTTGGTTTCAAAAGTACATGAGCAGTTATAAAAAGTCCCAGAAAAAATACAGCAAGAATAATCCCGGTAATTTTTAAAATCTTCTTAAATATTCGCATTATTGAAGGTGCATTTTATTTTTTCGACAGTACAATGGTCGTTAACTTACAAAGTGAAATTAATTGATCTTGCTCATTTACAATTTTAATTTCCCATAATTGCGTAGTTCTACCTTTATGAATAGGGCTTGCAGTAGCAATAACCAATCCCTCACTAACACTTCTTAAATGATTGGCAGAAATTTCAATGCCTCTAACCATTTGAGTGTCTTTATCTACAGAAAGGAACGAGGCGTAGCTTCCAACCGTTTCCGCCAGAGCCACAGTTGCCCCACCATGCAAAACACCATCTGGTTGATGTACTTTCGAAGTTACCGGCATACTAGCCACGACTTTGTTTTCGCGAACTTCTATAAATGTTATACCTAATGTTTCCATCATGGTATTTTTACTTACATCATTCAATCTGTCTACCAATTTTTCTGAATCCATAGTAAGGATATGTTCAACCCTTTTTATACAATAGGGTTTTGTTATGAAAACCAAAAATACAATAAATGTTTTTGCTCACGGAGTGTTTTTTATTGAAATCAAGGTTATCTCCTCGATGAAATAAAAAATATGTGTATTAATGGCATTTGCCGTAGTTTAGGTTTGTAATAGAAGACCTATAAAATAAAGAGGATTTATGGTAAACGTAATAAAAAGTTTAAGAACATCTTATTAATTATTAGTTGTAAATACATAACTTTGCCCAAGATTTAAAGTATATGATTTATAAAATCCGTTTGATATTGGATACTGAAGAAGATGTGATCAGAGACATTGCCGTCAATAGTGAAGATACCTTGGAAGATCTGCATAATGCCATTACCAATGCCTTTGGTTTTGACGGAACGGAAATGGCTGCATTTTATCTTACGGATGATAACTGGAGTCAAGGTGACGAGATTCCGTTATTCAATATGAGCGACACTGGTGATAGTATCTCAATGCAAAATTTCTATATCAAAGATGTACTTTCAAAGGATAAGAACAAGCTGATTTATGTCTATGATTTCTTTTCAATGTGGTCCTTCTTTATTGAATTGATCACTGTTGCAGAAAATACAAATCAATTTGACCTGCCCAGTTTATTGCTTTCAGTAGGGCTTGTTCCCGACGAAGCACCCGAAAAACAATTTACAAGTGAAACTGTTGATGGTGACGTAGCTGAAGAATATAATAATCTTGAAAATTTCGACGACTTTGACTTCGATAATTTTGATGAGATGATAAATTAGCCTTCCTATGGCGAAACGGCTGGATGATATAGGCTGAAATTATATCTTCAATTTTCAGCAAAGTGGTATTTTTTTCTTCTTTCTGTTACAAATCATATATTTACTCGTCATATTATACAATAATCAAAACCATCTTATTCTTGGAAACAATCTTATCTCTAAAAAATTTAGATAAAAAATTCGGGGCGGTTCACGCGGTAAATGATCTTTCTTTTGACATTCAAAAAGGAAATGTTTATGGAATTCTAGGGCCAAACGGAAGTGGAAAATCCACCACCTTAGGTATTATTTTAAATGTAGTCAATAGGACCTCCGGTGATTTTAGCTGGTTTGACGGTACTATTTCTACACATGAAGCTTTAAAAAAAGTTGGAGCCATCATTGAACGCCCTAATTTTTATCCTTATATGACAGCTACTCAAAATTTAAAGCTGATCTGTAAGATCAAAGAAGTTTCATATGACAAAATTGATGAGAAACTAAAATTGGTTAATTTATACGAGCGCAGGCATAGCAAATTCAGAACGTATTCTTTAGGAATGAAACAACGCCTGGCCATTGCTTCTGCCCTTCTGAACGATCCTGAAATTTTGATCTTAGATGAACCAACCAATGGTTTGGATCCCCAAGGAATTCATGAGATCCGTAAGATCATTAAAGAAATTGCCGGCAATGGGACGACCATTTTATTAGCATCACATTTACTAGATGAAGTTGAGAAAGTATGTTCACATGTGGTCGTGATCAGAGAGGGAATAAAACTATATTCAGGTCGAGTGGATGAAATGACTGCCTCGAAAGGTTTTTTTGAGCTAAATACTGAAAATCAGAAAGATACATTGAAAGAGCTACTCGAAAATCATAAAGCAGTCCGTACAGTAAAAGAAGAAGATGGTAAATTTATTGCGATGTTGCAAGAAGAATTAACGGCAACTGATCTGAATGTCTATCTTTTTAAAAATGGTGTAACACTTTCACATTTGGTAAAACGTATGCCAAGTTTAGAGCAACAATTCTTAACCCTAACTAATAATAACTAATCAAAAAATCAATCGTATTCATGTTACGCCTTTTAAATATAGAATTCCATAAACTAAAGCATAATAGAGCTAGTAGAATTCTAATTGCTGTTTATTTTCTACTGATAATTTTAACCGCATTCATCGCTGCCATAAAATTTGATATTGGACCCATACAATTTCATTTGGCTGATATGGGCATCTTTAATTTTCCTTATATATGGCATTTAAATACTTGGTTATCAGCTATTTTGAAATTTTTTCTTTTATTGGTAATAGTCTCTATGGTAGCAAATGAGTACAGTAACAAAACCTTAAAACAGAATTTGATTGATGGGCTCAGTAAGAAAGAATTTATTCTTTCAAAATTTTATACGGTAATTGCTTTTGCCGCCATTTCTACGGTATTTGTCTTTGCGGTATCAATGATTCTCGGTTTGATCTACTCAGATTATACTGAGATGAGTATTATATTTTCAGACTTAGAATATTTGGCAGCATTCTTTATCAAGCTTGTCGGATTTTTCTCTTTCGGTTTATTTATGGGTATTCTGGTAAAACGTTCTGCCTTTGCTGTTGGTGGTATCTTAGTTTGGCTTTTTATGGAAGGAATGATCAAAATATTTTTATTATGGAAATTCAGGGATCACGATGCTATGATGGATAGCGTAAATCAATTTATGCAATTCTTGCCACTGGAATCAATGTCTAATTTAATTAAAGAACCTTTTACCAGGCTAAATGCAGTACAAAGTGTGGCAAAACAAGTTGGCGAGGATCTATCCAAAGATTTTTCCGTTCATCTATCTGATATTGTGATTGTTTCATTTTGGACCTTCCTATTTATCTATTTATCCTATCGATTGTTACAAAAAAGAGATTTGTAAAAAAATGAGCATTGCCTATTGCCAATGCCCATCTTTAACTAATTCAAATAATATAATTTATAACAGCAAATGTACTATGCTTGCATTCAAAAGTATGTTAACAAAGCTTTAAATAAAAAGCATATTATAGGATTTTAATGTTAAATATATCTTAACTTTATAAGTTTTGCTCAAATGTTAGATTGCTTCACTATTTTTGCAATATCAATACAACACTATAAGTTTAATTTGGTATAAAATGCAATTCACTCTAGTATCAGAATATACACCGACCGGGGATCAGCCCGAAGCGATCGCAGAAATAAGTGAAGGCATTTTATCGGGCGAAAAATATCAAACCCTATTAGGGGTAACAGGTTCAGGAAAAACATTTACCGTTGCAAATGTGGTAACAGAAATTCAACGGCCGACTTTAGTATTGGCACATAACAAGACCTTAGCAGCACAATTATATTCGGAGTTCAAACAATTTTTCCCAGATAATGCAGTGGAATATTTTGTATCCTATTATGATTATTATCAGCCGGAAGCCTATATACCCGCAAGCGGATTGTATATCGAAAAAGACCTTTCTATCAATGATGATATTGAACGTTTGCGCTTAAGCACTACCTCTTCCCTGCTTTCCGGCAGGAGAGATGTCTTGGTGGTAGCATCAGTTTCTTGCCTTTACGGGATAGGAAATCCCGTAGAATTCAAAAAGAACGTCATTACCATTGAAGTTGACCAAAAACTGGCGAGAACAAAGTTTTTACATCAATTGGTACAGAGCTTATATTCAAGGGCAGAATATGAAGTCAAGAGTGGTACTTTTAAAGTGAAAGGCGATACCATTACTGTTTTTCCTTCCTATGGGGATTATGGGTATCGTGTTCATTTTTTTGGCGATGAAATTGAAGAAATAGAAAGTTTTGACATTGTCAATAACCGCATCATCGAAAAATATGAAAAGTTGAATATTTATCCCGCCAATCTTTTCGTGACCTCACCAGATGTATTACAGAATGCCATTCATCTAATTCAGGAAGATTTGGTAAAACAAGTAGATTATTTTAAAGAGATCGGTAAGCATTTAGAAGCAAAACGCCTGAAAGAACGTACAGAATTTGATTTGGAAATGATCCGTGAACTAGGTTATTGCAGTGGTATAGAAAATTATTCACGCTACCTTGACGGAAGAGCTGCAGGTACACGTCCCTTCTGTTTACTAGATTATTTTCCCAGTGATTTTTTAATGGTTATAGATGAAAGTCATGTTACCATTCCACAAACCCATGCCATGTACGGCGGAGACCGTTCGCGTAAAGAAAACCTGGTGGAATATGGTTTTAGATTGCCAGCTGCGATGGATAATCGTCCTTTGAAATTTGAAGAATTTGAGGCCCTGCAGCACCAGACTATTTTTGTCAGCGCTACCCCGGCGGATTATGAGTTGCAAAAAACAGAAGGTGTATTTGTAGAACAGGTGATCCGTCCGACGGGATTATTAGATCCGGAAATTGAGGTGCGCCCGAGTATAAATCAGATCGATGACCTGATCGAAGAAATTCAGGTTCGCGTTGAAAAAGATGAACGTACTTTGGTTACCACATTGACTAAACGCATGGCAGAAGAATTAACCAAATATTTGAGTAGGATTCAAATTCGTTGCCGTTATATTCACAGTGATGTGGATACTCTGGAACGTGTAGAAATTATGCAGGATCTCCGTAAAGGATTATTTGATGTCTTGATCGGTGTCAATCTATTACGTGAAGGACTGGATCTGCCCGAGGTATCCTTAGTCGCTATTTTAGATGCCGATAAAGAAGGCTTTTTACGGAGTCACCGTTCTTTAACACAAACCATTGGAAGGGCAGCGCGAAATATCAATGGAAAAGCCATCATGTATGCTGATAAAGTAACCCGAAGTATGCAGTTGACCATTGACCAAACCAATAGAAGGCGCGAAAAACAAATTGAGTACAATACAGTGAATAACATTACTCCTACGCAAATTCAAAAAAGTATTGAAAGTAGCTTAACAAAAAATAATATTTCTTCGTTTCATTATAATAATGCTGCAGCATTGGCGGCAGAGCAAGACCTGGAATACTTGCCAAAACCTGAAATTGAAAAACGTATCAGGGAAAATCAAAAATTAATGGAACAGGCAGCGAAAGCATTGGATTTTATTGCTGCTGCTCAATTGCGGGATCAGATCAAGGTTTTGAAAGAGCAGTTGTAATATTCTATCTTCCATCTAATTTCTCAACATAACATTTATCATGTTTTTATGAATTTGGAAAAATTATTTTTACCCTCAAATTTAAAATTCGAAAAATATGAAAATCTCAAAAATTACTTTTTGTGCAATAGTTCTCCTATTTGTTATATCGTTAACATATGGGCAAACCGAGCGAGGGAACATCATGCTAGGAGGCTCAAGCAATTTAGGTTTCAATGCCTCAAGTAATAAAGTCACTTTCGAAGGTAATAGTCAAGATAATGGTAAAAACACAAGCTTTAATCTATCACCAAAAGCCGGATATTTTATCATAGATGGATTAGCCATCGGAGCTTCAATACCTTTAAGTTCTACAACATTCAAAGATAATGATAACAATAAAAGTACCTCTACATCTATTTCTTTTTCGCCATTTGCTCGCTATTATTTTGGCGGAAATAACATAAGGCCTTTTGTACAAGGAAATATCGGTGTTGGAAGTGGCAAAACAGAATTCGATTCCTCTACCTTTCGTTCAGTTGAATCTGACACAAATTTATTTTCATATGGTGCTACTGGTGGTATCGCGCTATTTTTGAATGATAAAGTATCATTAGATGTAGGCGTAGGATATTCTTATTCAAGTAGTAAGCTGAAAGGTAGTAATACTATTGATATCAAAAATAGTACTACCAACATCGGTTTGAATATTGGTGTTGTAGTTATTTTGTAATTGGAAGTCTCTTTTTCCCTACTAAAAATCCCGATGTGCATTGGGATTTTTCATTACGGACCAAGTCACTCATCATCGGCCCGTAAAAAAACCAGGCAAGTTCAATTCTTTATAAACCAAACTTACCCGGTCACAGGTTACAACTAACTCAATTCTCAATAAATAACCCTAAACAGTTGCTTCTTCTTTTTTCCTGTTTTTAGCTAATTTTTCGATCAGGTCAGGCACTTTTTCAAATGCAGCCGCTAATCCGTGAGTTTTACCAGCTTCAAGGAACGAAATCTCTTCATCTTTGGTCACTAAAAAACCAATAGGTTCAATTCCAACCCCTGCTCCTGCACCCATACCTTGTCCTTTTTTGGCTTTGGCTTCTGTACCTTCACCTCCACCGGAACCAAATCCCATACCTACTTTAATAACAGGTACACATTTGAATTCTCCCAATACAAACTGTTCGCCAACAACAGTTTCAGTTTTTGCCTCAGCTTTTATAAATTCTGTGATCTGGCCTAATAATTCTTCAAAATGTAATTCCATAGTTTACGTTTTTAAGTTTTAATAAATGATCTAATAATATCTATTGGCCTATTCTGCATATGCAGGGCCATTTGGTTCCTTCCTTCAAAATTGATGTTGAATGATCCGATAGTATAATTCAGGATACCAACCATTGAATACAACCTCGCATTCAAAATATAGTTGCCGGTATCAATATCAAGATATAATCTTTTAACCTTGAAGGATTTCAGCATCCGCAATAGTGTACGAATTCCTATTCGTTTATGTCTTTTACCGGTATTTTTTTCTTTTATAGATTTCCTTTTTTTTATACCTATTTTTCGAAGAGGGAAAAAATAAAAATGTAAAAAAGCGACCTTCAAATTTATTCTTAACAGTTCTTCATCATGATTTTCTATGCTGGCTTTTGCCAAACCCTTAGCACGAACATAATATTGATTTGTGGTAGAATCGATACATAAAACAATTGGAACGAATAAAATATACAGTATCAAAACAACCAAAAGAATTGATAAAATGGTCAAAAACATAGTTATTTTTTTAGACTTATGAAGTTACTTAAATTCAAAAAGGAAGGCAATGATATCCGTCAGATTGCACATTTTATTTTGCTTGCACCGGAACTTACCAACTTTCTTATGATGGGTGGATTCCAAAACATTGGAAGACTTAGGAAAAGAATCTCTAATGCAGGTTGCTTATAAATTCCTACCTTCGTAAAACCAACAAACCCTTTATGAAACTTCTCAAAAGAATTCTATTGCTCGCTGTGCTACTCCTACTGGCTTTTATAATTAACATAATAATCTCCACCGGTTATTTTAGAAATATTGAAAATACTTTTGATGGTGAAATTGTACAAAAAATTAAACTGCCGGGCGCCGAAGATATTATAGTAAGTGCACTTGATAGTTTTGCTTTGATCTCATCTACCAATAGGCAATCCTTACCCAGAACCCGGGAAGAGGCTGGTGGATTGTATTATCTGGATCTGAAAAACGGAACATATATCCCAAAACACCTGACAGCAAATTTCAATAAACCTTTTGCCCCACATGGTATTTCTATGTTTAAAACAGATAGTACCAATACGGTCATGGCTATCAATCATACCTTAACAGGGCATTCCATTGAGGTTTTTAGATTAAATGGTCAACACCTGACCCATCAAAAAACGCTCACACATCCATCTATGGTGAGTCCTAATGACATCGTCTTACTGGACGAAAACCGCTTTTATTTTACCAATGACCATCAATACACTAAAGGATTTCTAAGGTTTCTGGAAGATTATGCCGGACTTTCAATATCCAATGTCGTTTATTTTGATGGAGAAAATTACCATGAAGTGGCTGATGGCATTGCCTATGCAAATGGTATCAATTTTGACCCTGAACGCAAATTACTTTTCGTAGCCTCACCCAGGAAATTCTTAGTAAAAGTATATACCCCAAATGAAAATGGCACACTCAATTTTATTGAAGATATTGATTGCAATACTGGTGTTGATAATATAGAATTTGATACCGATGGCAACTTATGGATCGGTGCCCATCCTAACCTCTTACGTTTTGCCTCCTATGCCAAAGGAAAAAAAGAAACAGCACCTTCAGAAATTATTAAAATTAGCTACCGGGCTAAAGGCGACTATTCCATTGAACAACTGTATATGGAAGATGGCAGCACAATGTCTGCCTCAACCGTTGCCACACCTTTTGGTGATCTTATTTTAACAGGAAATGTAATGGACGATCAATTTCTAATTTTGAAAAGAACTTCGAATTGATTTTTGTAATTTAGTGCCTGTCAAACCAATAATAAATCCTACTTGTAAATAGATGAAAGCCGCTTCCGTCGCACAACTAAAAAAAGAACTCAGGCATCAATCAAAAGATGAATTGCTAGAACTCTGTTTACGTTTGTCGAAATTTAAAAAAGAGAATAAAGAATTATTGACCTATCTCATCTATGAAGCCGATAACGAAGCTGGTTATATTGAGAGTGTAAAGACAGAGGTTGACGTACAATTTGGAATGATCAATACCAGTAGTTATTTCTATATAAAAAAAAGTGTTCGTAAAATATTGCGCATGGTGAAAAAGTACATACGTTATTCGAAAAATAAAGAAACGGAAGTAGAACTACTCCTTCATTTTTGTAAGACACTCAAAGAAATGAAACCTTCGATGCATAGAAATGTATCACTCCAAAATATCTTCAACCGGCAGATACTATTAATTAGAAAGGGCATAGCTACCTTGCATGAGGACCTGCAATATGATTATGAATTAGAATTGGATGAATTCTTATAAAATAAGCAAAATTAAATGTACAATGGATATAAATAATTGATATGGAACCGAAAAGTGTATTGATCTATTCCTCTGTAGATGGCCAAACATTAAAGATTTGTAATAAGATCATTGAAGAGTTTGAACATCAGAATCACCCTGTTGACATATTCTCAATTGACGATTTTAATGAAGATATAGATTCTTATGATCAAATTATTATAGGTGCAAGTATCCGTTATGGTGTGCATAACAAATCAATAATTGATTTTATTACTAAAAACAAGGAGCAATTAGATGCAAAAAAAACTGTTTTCTTCTCGGTAAACCTGGTGGCCAGAAAACCTGAAAAAAACAGGCCTGATACAAACCCCTATGTCATTAAGTTCTTTAAGAAGATTAATTGGAAACCTACTATTATTGAAGTATTTGCAGGTATGCTTGATTATCAAAAATATCCTTTTTTTGACCGCATCATGATCCAATTCATCATGTGGATGACCAAGGGGCCAACAGATTCTAAAGCCAAAATTGAATATACAAATTGGGATAAAGTTGCAGCCTTTGCAAAACAACTGAGTAAAATTTGATTCCCATCTGCCGTATACCATATTGAATAAATCTTAAGTTTTGTAACTCAAATGAGTATTGGTGTGTCTGATTATATAAACAGTTAGATCATGAAAAAAATAATATTCAATTTTATTGCCTCCGTTTCATTTGTATGTATCGCTTGTTCCCAGGACTCTGACAATACCATTGAAGAAACGATCCAACTCAATGAAATACCCGAGAGTGCAAACATAATTTTCCATGAAAATAACATTATTTATACGATGGATGAAAATGGAGAAAACAGAACACAGATTACTTTTGATGATCGTTATGTTCTAGAACATGTTGCCTTGTCCTATGACCAAACAAGAATAATTACAAATCATTTTTCAGACCCTTCAATAGTTGGTCAATCTTCTAAATTGCTCCTCTACGACCTTGTTAATAAAACATTGACACATTTACTACCTGAATTCACGATGGCCGGGAATGGTGGTGTTGATTGGGATAATAAGGGCTTTATTTATTTTGCTGCTGTAGCGGAACCTGTATTTCCGAATCCGGTTACGGTCGAAGAATTTCAGGCCAATGCCGGTGCTAATGATATCTATAGGATGAAATTTGATGGTTCGGGTCTTCAAAATCTAACCAATACCAAAGACCGTGGAGAAGCTGATGTTTCTGTTTCACCCGACAGCCAATCGATCTGTTATATGACAACCAATATTACTGACACTGCCAATACCTTTACCGAAATTTGGAAAAGAAATGTAAACGGGACTGACGCACAAATCCTATTTGTTGGTGGAGAAGATAGAGTTTCCAGTGTTCATGATCCTGAAATATCTCCAGATGGAAATTACGTGGTGTTCAGTCAGGTTAATACTTCGGTATTACCGGTTTTCCCTGATAACCCCTTGGCTAACACTGCACATGATATTGTAAAAGCCAGTTTTACCGATAGTAATGACGTTGTAGTCATCACCCAGCCCGGACCTATCTCTATTGCTCCCGATTGGAAGAATGGCAAAATAGTATTCCTTGAAATAACTGACAAAACAGTCCCACCTCATACCGGTTTAGCGACCATAAATACTGATGGGACCGGTTATAAACTCATAAAAAATGGTACCAATATTGGGAAATGGATTCCCAATTGAATTTATCCTTTTCTTCTGATCTAATTTCTTATTTTTTTGTTGGCCGAGGCAATACCTCTTCAGGAAATGGGAACAGGATCGTTGAATTTTTCTCAGAAGCTATATTCGCCAATGTTTGATACAATCGTAATTTAATAGCTGAAGGCGATTGGTCTATCAATTTACCGGCCTCTAATAATTTACCGGCAGCTTGTTCTTCCGCCAATGCCAAAATGATCCTCGCCCTTCTGGAACGTTCAGCTTCCGCCTGGTTCGCCATCATCCTCCTCATATTTTCAGGCAATTGAATGTCTTTAATTTTTACATCAATGATCACAATTCCCCATTCATGGGTTTCCTTTTCAACGATCGCCTTAATGTTCTTACCCATTTCTTCTCGTTTTGATAGAATGGTGTCCAATTCTACCTTCCCACAAACATCCCTTAAAGCAGCTTGTGCAAGTTGTGTAATGGCAAATTTATATTCCTCTACCTCCAATACGGCTTTTTCGGGGCTTTCAATCTTAAAAAAAACGACACCGTCTATACTACACGGTACATTGTCTTCGGTCATTACTTCCTGAGAAACAACATTGATGGTAATTACACGAATATCAACAACCTGAATGGTTTCTACGACAGGAATAATCCATCTAAAACCAGGTTTGAGGGTTTTGATATATTTTCCAAATCTAAATTTTAATGCTCTTTTGTATTCAAAAATAATGCGGATTCCGCTCAATAAAAATATTGCGAAAATGATACTGAGTAATATTGGAGGTGCCATAACCAGGGGTGTTATGTTATTTTATAATAATGATCTTTATCAGATCTTAAAAAACAAACGTCTAAAAGAAAGAGTACGTCAATACCTTTAAACTTTTAGCCTTCGGTATTAACTCAAAAAAGAAAACAGATGGCTTCCTTTGTTGGTTATAGGATTTCCTTTTAAAGTTACAAAAATTAAATAGCATAGCAAAGAAACTGTCAAAATACCTTCCTTCAAAATGTATGTGAATGATATATATCATTGCATTCTCTCCAATATGTTAGTATCTTAAATTTTCATTAGATTATAGAAAATAAGAGTGAAAACGAATCAATATCCTGAATTGATTAGAAACAAGACCCAATTTATAATTTTAAAACATGCATTATGAAAGGCGCTATATTTTTTACCGGAAAATTTGGTAGTACGCACCAATATGCTCAATGGATCAGCGAGCAAACTTCTTTTCCGGTTTTTGACCTGAATAAAGAGCATCCTGACCCTAGCCCTTATGATCTTCTCATTTTGGGAAGTTCAATTATGCTGTCAAAGCCCACTATTCGAAAATGGCTCACAGCATTTTGGCCCATCATTAAAAATAAGAAAGTACTACTGTTTACTGTTTCGGGAACTAAACCCGGTCATCCCGATTTGCAGAAATGGTTGCACAACAGCTTCTCTAAAGAGATCATTGAAAATATAGATTATATCCCTCTTAGAGGAAGGCTAAATTTAGAAGAATTGCCCTGGTTCACACGCCTCATCTTAAAATTAGGGGCCAAGGTTGAGAAGAATCAGGAGACGAAACAACGGATGAGAGAAGGATTTGACTACGTGGTAAAATCTAATATTTTTCCGATATTAAAATGGGTGTCAGAGAAAAAAGAAAGGAAGTTAGAAGTTGTATGATCCCATTGTTATAACTAATTAAAAGATTACATTATGAAAATTTTTGACTATTTTTTATTATTTGTTGCAGTACTTGTCATGTCCTGCAGCAGTGATGTCAATATCGATTTTCCTAATTTTCCTCCAAATGGTACAAATTGCCTTCCCGGGCAAGGGGCAATTATATCTCAGACGAGGACTTTAGGGGACTTCAACAGTATTGTTAATTCTGCTTATGCAAATATACTAATTACACAAGGGCCTAAAGAAGATATAATCATTGAGGCTCAACAAAACATTCTTCAGGAGCTAAAAACTGAAGTGGCCAATGATGAATTAAGAATTACACTAAATCGATGCGTGAACATTGCACAGGCGGTGAAAGTTCATATCACCATTCCTGAGATCCGAAACCTTACACTTACCGGTGTTGGGGATTTTATTGCTCAAAATGATTTTGATCTGGACGAGTTTATCGTGGTCTTAACCGGGGTAGGCGATTTTAGATTAAAGGGAACAGCTTCTGAATTGGATATTATATTGACCGGTGTAGGTAATATAAAGGCTTTCGAATTGCCTACCGATATTTGTGAGGTTACACTCACGGGTGTTGGAGATGTTGAAGTATTTGTGAATAACGATCTAAAAGTGACCCTGTCAGGTGTAGGTAAGGTATATTATAAAGGCGATCCAACGATCACATCTACTATAACCGGTTCCGGTAGTATTGTTGATGCAAATTAATGAAATCTCCAAAGTGAGTCTACCTAAGTATCATCGCTTAGTCGTTATTTGAATCTATAGCAGGCTCTTTAACAAGAGCCTGGCTTAATAAAGAATAATATGAAATTGATTCAGAAGTACCTACCGAACTTTGAATACAAGGAACATATTACAACTTCGGTACCCGTTCCGCCTTCAGAGGCTTATCAAACTTTACGTTCCTTTGATTTCAGTCGTTCCTGGTTGATTCGTGCCATTTTTACTACCCGAGAATTTTTGTATGGTATTTTCAGAAAACCTAATAAAACAACCAATTCTTCTGTATTTGGCTCATTATTGGAGTCGGCCCTCAGGTTAGGTTGGTCCGTGCTGGAGGAGGTACCTAACAAGGAATTGGTTATGGGGGCAGTAACCCAACCCTGGGAAGCCAAGGTTACCTTTCAAGGTCTCTCTGCACCGGATTTTATTACCTTTTCCAAACCAGGATTTGCAAAAATCGCCTGGAATATTGCAGTGCAAGAGATAAATCCAGGCCTTACTGAATTGAGCAGTGAAACACGTGTTGCCTTGACCGACCCAACTGCTCGTCGGAAATTTCGATATTATTGGTTTATGTTCAGTCCGGGAATACGCTTGATTCGCTGGGTAGCCATTCGAATGATAAAACACGACATTAAAGTCAAACAACCATGAAATATAAAATCGCCCGATACATTTTGATAATAAATAGCTTTCTCATGCTATTATATGGTGTAGCCGTTATTGTACAACCTGATTTGTTTACTAATAATCTGGAAGTTTACGCTGAAGTGGACTTGAATGAAGTAAAGAATTCTTACCAAAAACTCACTGAATATATCGATATGATTGTTGGGCTAAATGGTGGTTTAAATAGTATCATTGGTCTGGTAGGAATCTTTGCTGTCTACAAGAGTTTTAAAATTAAAGAAAAGTGGTTATTGGTCATCATATTTATAACTAACATTCTGGCCTACTTAGTTCCAATGACATTCGATCAGATCACAGGAGTGATCCGGTATCCTGAGGTCATAGAAATGGCAAGTTTTTCCCTAGCTTTAGTCGCTTTTATCATTATTAGTACAGAACGGGCGAAGTAATTTCCTTATAAAAGGAGATTAGAATGTAAACATATTTGAGTATCTTAGGAAGATAATTCCCATGGATAATCATTCTAAAATTGCCTTTTTGATCCTTGTGTTATTACAGGGCCTGCATTCTATCGAAGAATACGTTGGAAAGCTTTGGGATGTTTTCCCCCCGGCCAACTATTTAACCGGTCTTTTTTCTGAGGACCATAGAACAGGATTCTTAATTGCGAATATTGGGATATTTGTAATTGGTATTTCCTGTTGGTTCTTGTTATACAGTAAGATTCAGTCAACCATCAGCATATTTGTATGGGTTTTTGTTATCATTGAAATTATTAACGGCATTGGTCATCCACTGTGGTCAATATTTCAAAAAAGCTATACACCCGGCGTATTCACGGCGCCGTTTTTATTGATTACGGCACTCTATTTAGCCGGGCGTTTAAGAAGAATTGACAATAAAAAGCTAACTTAGCTAATATCAATATTCCAACATACCAATCGACACCATGTTTTTAGCAAAAGAAGTAACCGCCTTAGAAGAAATGATCAACCATTCAAGCTTACGGACACCAGGGGTATCTCAAAAAGCGGTCGATTGGCATATTGACCATGTTTTGAAAGTCATTATCAGAGTTAGCAACACACTTAAAAAATCTGATCCTTCAGCATACAAATGGAAATTTAATATGATTAGATCCATTATCTATTTAAGTGGATCGATTCCCAGGGGGAGAGGTAGATCACCCAAAGCAGTATTACCACCTAAAGATATCAAAAAAGAAGACCTGTACCTTCAATTCGATCATGCAATTCAAGAATTAAATGAAATTGAGAACCTGCCGGCGAAAAGTAATTTCGAACATCCCTATTTTGGGCTGTTGAATTTAAAAATGACATTGAAATTCTTAAATCTTCATACCAATCATCACTTAAAAATAATGAAGGATATTGTCAAATCACATAATTAGAGCGGACGACAAGATTAAATTTCAGATATGAAAAAAAACATTCTATTAACGGTCTTTTCAATTTTTTGCCTCCTCTTAAGTTGTAAACCTAAAACCAAAACCTCAACAATTGAAGTGGAACAAGGAACTGTTCAAAATTCCATCATTCAAAAAATTGCTCAATTGAAAGCTGACGGTTATGAGATCGTTGATTACCATGCACATCTCAAAGGCGGACTCTCCATGGAAGAACTACTTGACCATTCAAAAAAAACAGGTATTGACTACGGTGTGGCCTTTAATGCCGGGGTTGGATTTCCTATTACCAATGATTCCACCTTGTTGGCGAATTATGAACAGTATAAAGAGTATCCCGTGTATATGGCTATGCAGGCCGAAGGACGTGAATGGGTAAACATGTTCTCCAAAGAGAATATCAGCACCTTTGACTATGTTTTTACAGATGCCATGACCTGGACAGACACCCAAGGAAGAAGAATGCGCCTTTGGATGCCTGAAGAAGTATTTGTCGATGACAAAGATGATTTTATGGACCAGCTAGTCAGTCAAATTGTGGGTGTAATGACCAATGAGCCTATTGACCTGTATGTAAATTCAACCTTTTTACCCAAGGTCCTCCAGCCGGAATATGATATATTATGGACAACAGAACGGATGGATAAAGTCATCAATTCCGCAGTTGCCAACCAAATTGCGATCGAGATCAATGCGCGGTATAAAATACCTTCGGCTACCTTTATTAAAAGGGCTAAAGCGGCCGGTGTAAAATTTAGCATGGGCACGAATAATACTGGTAAAGAACTGGGCACCTTAGATTATGCCATTGAGATGATCGAAAAATGTGGACTGGAACCTGCAGATTTCTTTAAACCTGCAAAGAAATAAGTAGCATTGTAAAAATAGTATAAAAACAAGAATGAAGATATTCAGAAAAATAAGACAGGCATTCATTCAAAAGGGAAATTTGACAAAATACCTGTGGTATGCTATCGGGGAGATCTTACTGGTCATGATTGGGATTCTATTAGCATTACAAGTCAACACCTGGAATGAAAATAGACTAAAAAGAAATTCTGAATTAACATATTATAGCAACATAAAGAATCGGATCATAGACGATAAAAATTTAATTCATCATCAAATAAACTATAATAACAGGTATACAGCCCAGTTTAACTATGCAAATGACATTATTGAAATTAATGACCGGACTAAAATAGATACCCTCGGAAAAATAGCCAAAAACCTTACTAATTATTCTGACTTTGATGGTCGGGACAATATTTACGAAACTATGGTAAATAGCGGGGAAATAAAACTCTTAGGCAACTATAAGGTCATTGAGGGCATACGGGATTTAGAAGAACGGTATCTTTATATCAATAGAATGGAAAATATTCATTATGATGCCATGATGACCTATGTTATTCCAAGTATATATCCTGTTGTTAAGTTTTCAACCGGAGAGGTTCAAAAACCTGATGCCCTCTATACATTTGAATTTCAAAACCTCATATTGTCATTATTACGAATAATGGATGAAAAGGACGATATTTACAATGCTACCGTAACACAAATTGATATGCTGCTTACATTAATTGATAAGGAATTAGATAAGCCCTGATCAATGAAAAACGAATATCCTACATTTTTTTTGGCTTGTGAATTTAAAAATGACATTGAAATTCTTAGGCCTATACCAATCATCATTTGAAGATCGTGATAGATATCGTTTGACCGTATAATGACTAAGCTATATTTACCCGTTTTACCACCTGCTTATAAACATGTTTCATTATACTTATTCAAATAATTCACTATACTTGTAGAAAGTATACTTAGACACGAAAAGAATGAAAAAAAATATCAACTATTTAGCATTAATGGGCTTATTGCTCTTTTTCTCATATCAGATCGATGCACAAAAAGTTGGGGAAAAACTCCCTAAATGGACACCCGGCACTCTTGACATACATGAGATAAGTACGGGAAGGGGATCGTCTACATTTTATATACTACCTGATGGTACTACAATGCTTTATGATGCCGGAGAATTTACGCAAACCTCGCAAAGTTGGAGAATTCCAAGGTATGTTGAGGCGAAACCCGATTCCACCAAAACTTCAGGGCAGTGGATCACTCGCTATATTGATCACTTATTAAAACAAACTCCCAGGCAACAAATTGATTATGCTTTGTTATCACATTTTCATTGGGATCATATGGGGCAGGTCACAGAAAACTCTCCTCAATCTAAATCCGGTACTTATAAGCAAACAGGTATTACTTCCATTGCCGAGCAAATTCCAATAAAAACTATGTTAGATAGGGGCTGGCCAGATTATAGTTATCCCGTAGCACAGAACAGCCCTACCATGCAAAACTACCGAGCCTTTCTTACATGGCAGGTTGAAAATAATAAGATGCAGGTCGAAAGATTTCAGCCCGGACAAAACAAACAAATAGTGTTGCAACATAAACCCAAAGAATATCCTGATTTTGAAATACAAAACCTCGCGGCTAATGGAGAGGTTTGGACAGGTGTTAGTAATGTGGTTCGGAAACATTACCCTCCTCTGACCGAACTTAAAAAAGAAGATTATCCCAATGAAAATATGTGTAGTATGGCCTTGCGGCTCAGTTATGGCAAGTTCGACTATTTTACCGGTGGCGACCTTCGAGGTATCCCACCAGACGGTTTTCCACATTGGCAAGACCTCGAAACTCCTATAGCTAAAGTGGTTGGGCC
>Ga0209633_10000851_pt1 | contig 33553 bp, 30 predicted proteins | sample Cruoilmetagenom1_FD_187290 | JGI IMG/M metagenome (GOLD analysis project Ga0209633, IMG submission 187290) | Oil polluted marine microbial communities from Coal Oil Point, Santa Barbara, California, USA - Sample 1 (SPAdes) (version 2) | ecosystem: Environmental > Aquatic > Marine > Oil seeps ... | reverse complement strand
TCATACCTTGCTCTTCACCTTTTTCAATTACTTTCTGTAAAATTTCTTGCCAGCGTGAATTTTGTAAAACAGCTACGTTACTTTCTTTTTTTGCCTTTCCAATATTCTCAACAATTTGCATTCTTTCAGCAAGAGTTTCCAATATTTGATCGTCTTTGGCATTGATTTCTTTACGTAAAGCGTTTAATTTTGAGAGAGATTCTTCTTTTTCAAATCTAGGTTTTCTCACTTTCAATTCGTCCATAATTTCAACCAATCGATTTGGTTTAATTTGTTGAGCTGCATCACTCCAAGCATCATCAGGATTACAATGTGTTTCAATCATTAATCCTTCAAATTTTAAATCTAATGCAGTTTGCGAAACTTCAAAAATGCCTTCACGATTTCCACAAATATGTGACGGATCGTTAATTATTGGTAATGTTGGGTATTTAGCTTTTAAATCAATTGGAATTTGCCAGCTAGGAATATTTCTATATTTAGATTTCCTAAAAGATGAAAACCCTCTATGAATGGCGCCTAAATTGGTAACTCCCATTTTATGAAAACGCTCAATGGCTCCAATCCATAAAGCCAAATCGGGGTTGATAGGATTTTTTACCAAAACAATTTTATCGGTACCTTGAATCGCATCTGCAATTTCTTGTACAGCAAATGGATTTACTGTTGTGCGAGCACCAATCCATAAAATATCAATATCAAATTCAATTGCTAATTTAGCATGTTGTGCATTAGCAATTTCAACAGCAGTTAACATACCCGTTTCTTCTTTTACTTTTTGTAACCACGGCAAGGCTTTTGCACCGTTTCCTTCAAAAGTTCCTGGTCGAGTTCTAGGTTTCCAAACTCCCGCTCTAAAAACAGTAGCATCTGTGTTTTTTAATTCATGAGCTACTTCTAAAACTTGTTTTTCACTCTCTGCGCTACATGGCCCAGCAATTACCAATGGATGGTTCAATTGCATGTTTTCTAACCATGTTTTAAAATTTTTACTTTCCATAATTATTGATTCTTAATACCAGCTAAAACACTTTTTATTTTGTTTGTATTCTGCATAATTGCAAAAACATCTTCTGCTGATTCTGATGTTAATATTTCTTTAAATTGATTTAAGTTTTTAATGTATTCTTCTAATGATTTTAATAAATTTTCTTTGTTTTGTAAAAATATGGGGGTCCATGTTTCTGGGTTACTTTTCGCCAGTCTTACCGTAGAAGCAAATCCACTTCCGGCCATATTAAATATACTCTTTTCATCTTTTTCAATTTCTAATACTGTTTTACCGAGCATAAATGAGCTAATATGAGAAAGGTGAGAGACATAAGCAATATGCTTATCATGCTGCTTGGCAGAATCCATAAATACACTTTTCATTTTTAGCGTTTTAAACAAGTCTACTACTTGATTAATTTTACTTTTACTACTTAATTCTTGTTCACAAATAATATTTACTTTGTCTGTAAATAAATTATAAATTGCTGCTTCAGGGCCAGAAAATTCTGTTCCTGCTATCGGATGTAAGGCTACAAAATTTTTCCTTTTCGGATGATTTTTTACTGCATTACAAACTGCTAATTTTGTTGAGCCAACATCAAAAACTAAAGTATCACCCTTAATTAAGTCTAAAACCTGATTCGTTAAATTTGGTATGATATTTACAGGTACGGCAATAATAACTATGTCAACTTCACTAACAATATTGATGTCGGCTTTTTTATAGATAATTCCTAATTCAAGAGCTTTTTCCAAATGCTCAGCATTTTTATCAACGCCATAAATAGTTGCCCAAGTATTCTTTTTTAATTCTAATGCTAATGATCCACCTATGAGACCCAAACCAATAACTGCAATTTTATTCATTTTAATTATTTTTAGATACTCTGGTTAAAACTTCTTGTATTTTATCTTCAGTTATACACAAAGAAAACCGAATATAATTTTCACCATTCGAACCAAATATATTTCCTGGTGTTATAAAAACATCATAATTGTATAACAATTCATCACATATTTCATTAGATGTTTTTCCTTTCGGAATTTTTGCCCAAACAAATAAACCTGTACTATTTATATCGTAAGTACAATATATTTTATCACAAATATCCCAAATAATTTTTCTTCTTTTTTTGTAGATATTATTTATTTGATCAAACCATTTATTCGATAAATTTAAAGCAGCAATTGCTCCTTTTTGAATACCGTAATACATACCTGAATCCATATTGCTTTTCACTTTCAAAATATTGTCTAAATATTTCTTACTTCCAACAACCATACCTACTCTCCAACCTGCCATATTAAACGTTTTACTTAGTGAGTTTAATTCAATGGCAACGTCTTTTGCTCCTTTAACAGACAAAATACTTTTCGGGTTTTCATTTAAAACAAAACTATATGGATTGTCATTAATGATTAATATTTTATGCTTTTTTGCAAAAGCAATTAATCTTTCAAATAAACCATCAGAAGCATTTCTTCCTGTTGGCATATGAGGGTAATTAACCCACATAATTTTTACTTTAGAAAGGTCTCTTTTTTCTAATGCTTCAAAATCTGGTTGCCAATCCTTTGCTTCTGTCAAATCATAGAAAACAGGTTTCGCTTGCACTAAATTTGTAACCGAAGTATACGTTGGGTAACCTGGATTTGGAACCAACACTTCGTCACCAATATTAAGATACGCCATAGAAATATGCAAAATTCCTTCTTTTGAGCCCATTAATGGCAATATTTCATTTTCAGGTTTTAATTTTACATCATAATGTGTTTTATAAAATTTAGCTATAGCCTGACGCAATTCAGGTATACCTTGATAATTTTGATAACCATGAATATTCGCATTACTTAATGCCTTTAAAACCTCGGTTGGAGGTTCTAAATCGGGGCTGCCAATACCTAGATTGATAATTGGTTTTCCTTCTTGAATCAAATTTCTTACTTCTCTTAGTTTTATTGAGAAATAGTACTCTTTAACAGTATTTAATCTATTCGCTACAGGTATCATTTCTCTAAAGCATTTTCGTGGTATTCTCCCAATATTTTTAAATGATTTACTTTTTTACCAAGCAAATGCAAGGCGTTTTCATATAATTTAAAATCGTCAATAATTAAATCAATAAAAAAAGCATAGCTCCATGGTTTATCAATAATTGGCATAGATTGTATTTTTGTCAAATTGATATCATGTTTGGCAAAAATATCTAGTACTTCTGCCAAGCTACCTTTATTATGTTTTGTTATAAACTTGATAGATGCTTTGTTTTTAGTCCCATTCATTTTGCTTTTATGATTGGGTATTTTCTTTTCTTTTTTTAAGATAAAGAAACGAGTTGAATTGTGTTTTATCGTTTGTATATCATCTCTAATAACTTCTAAATCAAATATTATCGAAGCTTCTTTACTTGCAATTGCCGCAATGCCTTTTAAGTTTTCATCATGAATTCTTTTGGCAACTTCGGCAGTATCTTTTTCTTCAATCAATTTGATGTTAGCATGATTTCTAAAGAACTTTCTACACTGTAATATTGCCATCGGATGAGACCAAACTTCTTTTATATCTTCTAAATTCTGACCTTTTAAAGCCATTAAATGGTGATGAATATTTAAATATACTTCACCTTCAATATTTAAATTATATTCATCAATCAAAGCATAATTTGGTAAAATAGCACCTGCTATAGAATTTTCAATAGCCATAACCGCACTATCTACTTGATTATTCTTTAACAAAACAGGAATTTCAGTAAAGCTCATACACTCAACCAATTCAATAGCATTTCCAAAAAATTGTTTGGCAACGATATCATGAAAAGATCCTTTTATACCTTGTATTGCAACTTTCATTCTAATTATTTCTAAAAAAAAAGCCTCGAAAAATTTCGAGACTTTATAATGTTATATTATTTAATTAATTTACATATAGAGTCTCACTTTATTTTAAAATAAAAATAAAAGAAGAAACGGTTAAAAATGTAAAAAGTATTATTCATAATTTTTAATGTGGCAGCAAATCTATACATATTTTTTTTAATTACAAGTGTTTTTGTGTTTTTATTGATAAATATTCAACATTGTTTTTGTTTTATAGCGAATTTGAAATTAGTTGAAGGTTAATTTGAAGGTTCAATTTGTTATTTTATTATTTGAGCTTAAAATAAACCCACAAAGTTTTGTTTCTTTGTACTCAAAATAAACACTGTTTTATGTCAATCGAGGTACAAAATGTATTCAAAATTTATGGAAAACAGAAGGCGTTAAATAATGTTTCTTTTTCGATTCCTTCTGGAGAAATAGTTGGTTTTTTAGGTCCCAATGGAGCTGGAAAATCGACTATGATGAAAATACTAACCAGTTATATTAATCAAAATGAAGGCAACGTGAAAGTAAATGGATTTGACTCGTTGTCTGCTGAATTGGATGTAAAAAAATCGGTTGGTTATTTGCCAGAACACAACCCTTTGTATTTAGATTTATACGTGAAAGAGTATTTGAATTTTCATGCAGATATTCATCTAATTTCTAATACTAGAATTGAAGAAGTAATAGAGTTAGTTGGCTTAACTCCTGAAAAGGGTAAAAAAATTGGTAAACTATCAAAAGGGTATCGACAAAGACTTGGTTTAGCAGCAGCGCTATTACATGATCCTGAAGTTTTGATATTAGACGAACCAACAACTGGTTTAGACCCTAATCAATTGACAGGTATAAGAAATCTAATTAAAGAAGTTGGTAAAACTAAAACCGTTCTATTGTCAACACATATTATGCAAGAAGTTGAGGCAATGTGTGATAGAGTTATTATAATAAACAAAGGTGAAATAGTTGCAGATAAAAATTTGAAGCAATTATTAGAAAACCAAGAACAAATAATCGAGGTTGAGTTCGATTTAAGGGCCGAAGAACAATTGCTAAAAACAATACCAAATATTAATTCCGTTAAAAATGTTTTTGGTAATACATGGCTTTTATCTTTTGAAAATCAAGATGATATGAGAGCTACTGTTTTTGATTTTGCACAAAAAAATGGATTAAAAACCCTACAACTTCAACAAAAAATATCAAGTTTGGAAAGTTTATTTCAAAATTTAACGAATTAAATAATTATGATAAATAGACTGTTTTTATTTTTTATTATTCTTCTTTTTTCTTACCATGGTTATGGGCAAAATGAAAAAAAAGATTTTTACTTTACTAAAGGTAAAGGGTTTGAGTTTCATTTCTTTGATAATAATTATTTATTACAAATAGATTTTAGAGGTCAATTTAGAACAACTTATACGAATGATAAAACACCCGCTTTTGGTGAAGATTTTACTAAAGAAAATACTAATTTTAAAATCAACAGAGCCAGAATTAAGATTGGAGGGCATGTTTATAAACCCTACTACAAATATTATTTTGAACAAGATATTGTTGGTGGTAATTTGTTAGATTTTAGAGTGATGATTGAAAAATATCCCTTTCTAAAATTAAAAGTAGGTCAATGGAAAGCTAGGTATTCTAGAGAAAGGATAATTTCTTCTGGTAAGCAGCAAGATGTTGACAGATCTATTGTTAATAGTGTTTTTACCATTGATAGACAACAAGGGGTTTCTCTTTATGGGAACCTAGGAAATAAAAGTGTTGCAAATTTTAGTTATTGGGCATCTGCTTTTTCAGGAACTGGTAGAGGTGGCAGCTCTAATGATGACAATACTTTGATGTATCTATTACGATTACAATGGAATCCTAATGGTGAAGTTTTAAAATTTTTAGGGTCAGATTTAAAAAAACATCAAAAATTTATTTCTTCTTTTGCTATTGCAGGAGTTACAAATACCAGTAAATTCACACAGTTTTCAACACGTGGTGGGGGACAGTTACCTGGGTTTGATGATGGGGTGGATGGACAATATAAAGTTGACCAATATTTATTTGAAACAGCTTTTAAATACAAAGGTTTGTCATGGCAACAAGAATTTCATTATAAAAATATTGACGACAGGGTAAAACTTGAACAAACTACTTTAATAGGGAATTATTTTCAAGTCGGGTATTTTTTCCATGAAGTTTTTGAAAAATTTCCAAAACCATTAGAAATATTTGCTCGTCAAGCATTTTATAATCCAAATACAGATATTTCTGGGAATAATAATTATGAATATACTGTTGGATGTAATTGGTTTTTTAAAGGGCATAAAAATAAATTGACTCTAGATTATTCTTATCTCCAAACGGATCAATCAGATTTTCTTTATAGCAAAGGAAATAGAGTACGATTACAATGGGATATTTCGATATTTTAGTGCTTAAAAAGTTTTAAATTATCTTTGTGAAAAATTTATAAATGGACTTACATAAAATTTCTAAATTAAAACACCTTAGCAGCAATAACTTTTTTTTATTGGCAGGACCGTGTGCCATAGAAAGTGAAGAAATGGCTATGCAAATTGCCGAAAAATGTGTAGAAATTACTAATCAATTAGAAATTCCATATATTTTTAAAGGTAGTTTTAAAAAAGCAAATCGATCAAGAATTGACAGTTTTACTGGAATTGGCGATGATAAAGCATTAAAAATCCTTGAAAAAGTAGGAAAAGAATTTGACGTTCCAACCGTTACAGATATTCATGAAATTTCGGATGCATATAAAGCTGCAGAATATGTTGATGTTTTACAAATTCCGGCTTTTTTAGTTCGCCAAACTGATTTGGTAGTTGCGGCAGCTAAAACAGGTAAAGTGGTTAACTTAAAAAAAGGACAATTTATGAGTCCTGAAGCTATGCAACATGCGGTTAAAAAAGTCCACGACAGTGGTAACCTACAGGCTATGATTACGGATAGAGGCACTATGTTTGGCTACCAAGATATGGTGGTTGACTTTAGAGGAATTCCTGTAATGCAAAACTATGCGCCAACCATTTTAGATATTACGCACTCTTTACAGCAACCCAATCAAGCAAGCGGTGTAACAGGTGGCAAACCTGAACTGATTGAAACCATAGCTAAAGCAGGAATTGCAGTTGGTGTTGATGGGATATTTTTAGAAACTCATTATGATCCAAGTTGTGCAAAGTCCGACGGAGCTAACATGCTAAAGTTAGATTACTTAGAAGATTTACTAACTAAGTTGGTGGCCATTAGAAAAACGATAAACAGGTTTTAACGTTTAAATTCACTTAATAAAATTGCCGTTGCAGTTGCCACATTTAAACTTTCAGTATGTTGAACTTTGCCAAATGGCGGTATTGTTATTGAGTTATTTATTAAACTTTCCGTTTCACTTCTAATACCATTTGCTTCATTGCCCATAATTAGAACAGCATTATTTGGCAAAGCTGTTTTGTATACATTTTCTCCTTTCAAAAGTGCACCATAAATAGGTCTCGTTTCTTTTTTAAGAAATTCAATAATATCACAATAAACTATCGAAACTCGAGATAAAGAACCCATACTTGCCTGAACAACTTTTGGGTTGTAACGGTCAACCGTATTATTTGAACAAACAATTTGATCAACAGCAAACCAATCGCAAAGCCGTATAATAGTTCCTAAATTACCAGGATCATTAATTTCGTCCAAAACCAAAGTAAGTCCAATATTTTTTATTGCATCCTTTTCAGGAATTTCAAAAACACCTAAAACTTGGTTAGGAGATTTAAACTCGCTAATTTTTTGTAGTTCTTTTTCTGAAATAACCTGTAAGTTTTCAACATCAAATTTGTTATTATAATCTTCAGTACAAAACAAATTATTCAATTTAAACTTTGATAAAAGAAGCTCTTCAACAACTTTAATTCCTTCTGCAATAAATAATTTATGTTCTATGCGAAACTTTTTTTTCTTTAAACTATTTATTAATTTAATTTGATTTTTGCTTAACATGTAAATAATGTTACTTTTGAATTAGATTTAAAACATTGCTTCTTTGCCTCATTTCTTTACAAAAATACTATTCTTTGCGTTAATATTAGCGTTAATAGTTTCGTGTAATACTACCAAATATGTTCCTGAAGATGAAAATTTGCTTAAATCAAATACTATTTATGTCAATGATAAAACAGAAAGAAAAGAAGATCTTGATCAGTTTCTCGTACAAAAACCTATACAAAGTGTAGTTGGCATGCCTTTATCGTTATACTTTTATAATTTTGGAAATCCCGATTTTGATGTGACTTTTGAAGATTGGATGGTTAATAATCCGAATAAATATGAAAGCTATAAAAACTTTTTTTCAGAAAAACAAACAAGAGTTGTTTATAATTCAAATAAAAATTTTAATAATTGGTTTTTAAATAAGGGTCAAGCGCCTATTCTTTTTAATGAAACAAAAACGAATCAATCAACGCAATCTTTAAAAGATTATTTTATTTCGAAAGGCTATTTTGAAGCGGATGTGGTTTTTGAAAAAGAGCAGTTAAAAGAAAAGGAACTTGCTGTTAATTATAAAATAACTACCAACCAGCAATATTATATTGATACTGTTACAACAGAAATTGAGTCGCCTGTTTTAGATTCTATTTATCTATTACAAAAAGATAATTCCATTATTAAAAAAGGCAATCCCTTTGTTTTTGACGACTTTGAGCGAGAAGAAAAACGTTTAGTAAACTTATTTAGAAATTCTGGTATCTATCATTATAAAAACAATAGTTTGGGATTTTGGACAGATTCTACGAAGCAATCTTATCGGAAAAATGTATTGCTAAAAATTCCTGAAAGAGCAACCCTTGTAAACGATAGTGTTGTTAAAACACCCTATAGAGTTCAAAAGGTAACTGAAGTTAATGTTTATACAGATTTTACTATAAAAAATAGAAATAAAGCATTTAAAGATTCTGTAAAATATCATGGCTATAATTTTTACAGTTACGGTAAAATGAAGTTTAACCCAAAATACTTGGTAAATTCTCTTTTTATTACTCCAAATGGTTCCTATAAAGATTCTGAAAGAAGTCTTTCACAAAATCATTTAAGAAATTTAAATTCATTTTCTTCATCCATTGATATAAATTATATTGAAAAAGATAACGATTCTCTTACAGCAAACATCTATTTAACTCCATTAGATAAATACTCCATCTCTTTTGATTTAGATGCCACTACTTCAAATATAAAACCATTCGGAATATTAGGTAAAACAACACTTTTAGCAAGAAATATTTTTAAAGGATCAGAAACTCTTGAAATAGCTTTTCAAGGTTCCTTTTTAAACGTGTCTAACGATGCTTCTAATAGTTCTAGTTTTTTTAACGCTTGGGAACTAATATCTAGCGCTTCTTTAAAATTTCCGCGTATTTTTTTTCCAATAAACACTTCAAATATTATACCCAAACATATGGCGCCAAAAACCGATATCAATGCCAGTATAAGTGTTCAAAAAAATATTGGATTAGATAGACAAACCATAACAGGTGGCATTGGATATTCTTGGAAAAGCTCTAAAGAAAAGGGACATAGAATCGATCTCTTTAATTTACAGTATATAAAAAATTTAAATATTGATAATTACTTTTTTATTTATGAATCAGAATATGACAAGTTAAATGAGGTTTCTATAGAGATTACAGGAAACGAGCTTCCTGAAAACACCGTAGAAAATTATGATGAAATTAATAATATGATGATCGCTTTTTTAGATCCAGTTAATGGTAATGAAGAGAATTTTCCAGAAGAATACGATATAGTTTCTGATGTAAGTGAAAGAGAAGATATATTAACTGAAAACGTGATGGTTCCCGTAATTTCATATTCTTTTGTTTATAATTCAAGAAAAAATATAAACGATAACAACTTTTCTTATTTTACAGCTCGTTTTGTTTCTTCTGGCAATATATCAACACTATTAGTGCCAAATGAAAATGACCAAGGACAAAAATTAATGTTCGGATTACCAATAGCTCAATATTTTAAAACTGAATTTGAGTATAAAAAATATTGGGAATTAAGAAAGAATAATATACTAGTTTTTAGATCATTTGTTGGTGCAGCTTTTCCGTATGGCAACTCTAGTAGTATTCCTTTTAGTAGGAGTTATAGTGCTGGTGGTAGTAATGAAATTAGAGCTTGGCGTACTTTCGACCTTGGTCCGGGAGCCGAATCAAACACTTTAGAATACAATGTAGCAACATTTAAATTAGTTACTAATTTAGAATATAGATTTAAGCTAACAAATAAAATTTTTAGTGCTTTATTTATCGATGCGGGTAATATTTGGGATATAACAGATTCTAACCTATACAGTGAAGAAGGAAAGTTAAATAGTTTTAGTTCGCTAAAAAATACAGCCGTAGGTACTGGAATTGGTTTGCGCTATGATTTTGGTTTTTTAGTTTTTAGATTTGATACAGGTTTTAAAACTTATGAACCATATTTATCAAGGGATAATAAATGGTTTGTAAATTATAATTTTGGAAATGCTGTTTATAATATTGGTATTAATTATCCTTTCTAATTTGTAAATTTTGTATTTTTGTTTCTAATCTTTTTCACTAAAATATATTCAAAATGTCACAAAAAATAAAATCAGGAGTAGCCACTGGAAATACGGTTCAAGAAATATTTAAATTGGCAAAAGAAAAGAACTTTGCATTGCCTGCGGCAAATGTTATTGGTTCAAGTTCAGCTAATGCGGTATTAGAAACTGCCAAAGAATTAAATGCGCCCGTAATCATACAATTTTCAAATGGAGGAGCTCATTTTAATGCAGGAAAAGGGCTAAGTAATGAAAATCAAAAAGCCGCTATTGCTGGTGCAATTGCTGGTGCAAAACATATTCATGTTTTAGCCAAAGAATATGGTATTCCTGTAATTTTACATACGGACCACTGTGCAAAAAAATTATTGCCTTGGATTGATGGGTTACTAGATGCCGGTGAAGAGTTTTACAAACAAAATGGTGTTCCATTATATAGTTCTCATATGATTGATCTTTCTGAAGAAACTTTAGAAGAGAATATTGAAATTTCTAAACGATATCTAGAACGAATGAGTAAAATAGACATGACTCTTGAAATTGAATTAGGAATTACAGGAGGTGAAGAAGATGGAGTTGACAATACAGATGTTGATGTGTCAAAATTATATACACAACCCGAAGAAGTTGCATATGCCTATGAAGAGTTATTAAAAATAAGTGATAAATTTACCATTGCAGCATCCTTTGGGAATGTTCATGGAGTTTATAAGCCTGGTAATGTAAAATTAACTCCAAAAATATTAGATAATTCACAAAAATATATTGAAAAGAAATATAATACAGGTAAAAACCCAGTTGATTTTGTTTTCCATGGTGGGTCAGGTTCTTCTCTTGAAGAAATTAGAGAAGCAATTGGGTATGGTGTAATAAAAATGAATATTGATACCGATCTTCAATATGGTTATATGACAGGAATTAGAGATTACATGGCTGATAAAACCGAATATTTACAAAGTCAAATTGGCAACCCTGATGGAGATGATTCTCCAAATAAAAAGTATTATGATCCAAGAAAATGGGTTCGTGAGGGCGAAATCACTTTCGTTGCTAGATTAAAGCAAGCTTTTGAAGATTTAAACAACGTCAACACCCTTTAAATATTTATGGTTAATCAAATATAATTTGATTAACCATATTTTTTTTAACTTGCCAAACTATTTTTTTACATAAAAAATGTCCCTTATTGAAAATAATATTATAAATAATGACGATATGAGTTCTTGGTTTAAAAGAAAAAATAAAGGAATTCAGACTCCTACAGAAGAAAAAAAAGATGTTCCTAAAGGGTTGTGGTATAAAACTCCCAGTGGAAAAGTTATAGATTCTGATGATTTAAAAGAAAATTTATATGTAAGTCCTGAAGACGGCTATCATGTACGTATTGGAAGTGCAGAATATTTTGAATTGTTATTTGATGATAATAAATTTAAAGAGCTAAATCCTAATATTGAATCTAAAGACCCTCTGCGATTTACGGATACTAAAAAATATACGGATAGATTAAAAGAAGCTAAGGCAAAAACAAATCTTAAAGATGCTGTAAGAACTGCCGTTGGTAAATCTTTTGGTAAAAATATTGTTATTGCCGCAATGGATTTTGCATTTATTGGTGGCTCAATGGGTAGTGTTGTTGGTGAAAAAATTGCAAGAGCCATAGATTATTCTATAAAAAAGAAAATTCCTTTTTTAATGATTTCTAAATCTGGTGGCGCTCGAATGCAAGAAGCGTCGTTGTCATTAATGCAGTTGGTTAAAACATCAGTGAAATTAGCTCAATTAGCCGATTCAAAAATACCTTATATCTCGCTATGCACGGACCCAACAACTGGGGGTACAACAGCTTCCTACGCAATGTTAGGCGATATTAATATTGCTGAACCCAATGCTTTGATTGCTTTTGCCGGACCTCGTGTTGTGAAAGATACAACTGGAAAAGATTTACCAGAAGGGTTTCAACGATCAGAGTTTTTACTTGAACATGGATTTTTAGATAAAATTGTTGAAAGAAAGGATTTGAAAAAGCTAGTTAATCTTTATATCGATTTAATTCAAAATCAACCAATTCGAAATTAAGTAACTTTTATTATTTGTTTTTCAGTTAATAGTTCTAAGTTAGAAAACCTAAGATATACTTGGGCGACTGCAAGAGTGTCATTTTCGCAATATTTTGCTATTCTTTTTAAGTCTTTATCTTTGTAATAAACTTGCCCGACCATACTTCCATCGATATCTTCTTTTGGAGAAGAAATTCCTAAAATATTAGTTAATAAATTTAAGGAAGTATAATGTTTATAATCACCAAATTTCCACATCTCTAAAGTGTCTAAATGCGGTACTTCCCATGGTTTTTTACCAAACAAATTTAATTTTTCCGGTAACGCAACTTTATTGATAATCATGCGTCTGGCTATATACGGAAAATCAAACTCTTTTCCATTATGAGCACATAATACATGGTGTTTTTGATTGTAATATCTGTTTAGTAAGTTTTTAAAATCTTCTAATATTTTAACTTCATTATCTCCAAAAAATGATTTTAATCTAAAGGATGAATCGTCATTAAAAAAACCAACAGAAATACATACAATTTTACCAAATTCAGCCCAAATTCCGGCTCGTTCATAAAATTCTTGTGCTGTAAATTCTTCTTTTCGTTGGTATTTTGTTTTTTGTCCATATAATTCCTGTTTAACAGGACTTAATTCCTCGAAAGAGGACTTCTCTGGAACAGTTTCAATATCTAAAAACAGAATTTCAGAAAGGTTTGTTTTAGAAGTCATTTTATCCTTTATTGATAAAAAATCAAAGAAGTAAACAAAAAAAGATAAAAAATTTACGGTAAAATAAGTCTAAAATAGAGTTCGATAATTAATAATCAAACCCTATAAAATAAGTTTGCACTTTAACAGATCATGCATTGTAACTAAGCATGTAGTTTTTATTGCTTTAATGCAATATCGTTAGTATAGCTAATTTGTTTTGCTTTTAAAATTTCATCCATCTTTACAACTTCTTCATTTTTAACAACTACATTCTCTACATAAATATTTTCATAACCAATAAAATTATATACTAGAGTATAAGTTCCTGGAGTAACATTCAAAGAATACCTGCCTTTTAGGTCAGAAGTAATTGTTTGATTTGTTTCTTTAATACTTACACTAGCAAATGCTAATGGTTCGTTTTTAAATTCGCCATCTAAAATAACTCCTTCAATTTTACTATTTTGAGCATACGATAAAGAAAATGCGAAGAATGCTAATAAAAATACTATTTTTTTCATAATTAAACTTTTATAATGCAAAGTACGTGTGTATTTCCCAATATGATATTACCTTATTGTTATCAAATAACAATATTTATGTTAATTTGTTTTGGGAATAAGAAGTAGGTTTGATACGTAGTATAGGTAACTTCTTTAATTTTGAATTGAATCTAATTTTTCAACATGTACTATTTTATTGTTTTCATAAATAACCTTGGTCTTTTTACCTTTATCATAGTAAAACCAAGTACCTACTTTTGCTCCATGAGAATAGGTAGCAATACATTTTCTAGTGCCGTCTTCATAAAAGCTCTCCCAGGAAGCGTGTAATTTTTCATCTTTTGATAAAAATCCATGTTGTATGATTTTTCCATCCTTATTGTAGATAGTAACCTCAAATAGGTCACCAACTTTTTCAATTTTTCTTCTTTCATTTGTCTGTGAAAAAACGGCTGAAGAGAAAAAAATAAGAGAAATTAATATAAACATTTTTTTCATTATATCTTTTTTATAGTTTTATTAAATGCTAATAACTAGTTATTTAAAATAAAGTACGATCTTAAACTTAAGAATTAAAATTTATATGAATAGCCAATAGACAAACCTCTACCTGGACTAAATTTTGTAAAAATTTGATCTTCTGCTTTGTAAGATTGATATCTTATTTCTTTATCATCATCCAATAAATTTTTCATAGAAAAATTTATATTTGATTTTTTATCTTTTCCAAAAGATTTATTTATAATAAAATCTAAACTATGAAAAGGCATCGCAAAGGCATCTGGTACAGAACCGCTACCAACTACTTCAAGAGTTTTTCCTTGTACATTGTAATACAAATTGGTTTGCCAACCATTATCACTTGCATAATTTAGTCCGAAATTAATTAAATAAGGAGATTGCCCTTGTAATTCACGAGTATCTTCTAGTTTCTCACCATCACGTAAACTCAACCTTCTTGCTTCTTTTTCAACTTCACCCATTTCTAATTCAGAATTAATTAAAGAAAAATTCATATTTACACTTAGGTTTTCCAATTTCTCTGTAATAAAACCAAAATTCTTACGCAATTCAAATTCAAAACCATATACCATTGCAGATCCCAGATTATTTGGCTCAATATTGCTTGGTGAACTTAAAAAATAAGTCATTTCAATTGGGTCAGTAAAATTCTTAAAAAAAGCACTCACCGCAAACATTTGTGCTTTTTCTCCATAACGTTCGTATCTTAAATCAAAATTATCAATATAGGTTGGCTGAATGTCAATATTACCGTTAAAAGTAATCGTTGAAATTGGATCGTAGATTTGTGCAATAGAAGCTTCTTTAAATGATGGTCTTGCAGTAGTTCTTCCATAAGAACCTCTAATATTAGTTGCATCGTTTAAACCATAAATAAAATTCACAGATGGGAAAAAATCCGCTTTATCTAAAACCTTCACCTCATCATAAATAACATCGCCTTGATTATTTTGGCCAGTATATGTTAAATCAAATTTTTCAAATCTTAACCCAATTATTGATTTTAGTTTATCTGTTATTTGAAATTCTTCAGAAATATAACCTGCAATTATACTTTGGTTGGAATCATAAGTGTTGGTAGGTTGGTAATTACCAATAAGATATGTCCCTTTTTTGGTATGTACATTCCAAATGTTTTTAGGATCTAGAATAGCATCTGCATCACCATTAAAATTTGCACCATCACTATTCTGAATTCCGAAATTGTAAAGGTCAATTCCAAAATCTCTTTGCTTATACGTATAATTACCTCCAAATAAAAGTCTTGCCTTTTTATTTAATAAATTATGTCTCTTTGTAAAATCTAATTTTCCAACGGCACTAACTTCTTCTAGACCTCTCCAAATTCTTGATGGGCTCCCTGCCGAACTAGGGCTTATGGTATACGGGTTATCTTCACTTTCTTCATATTGAAATGGAGCAACTCTTACATCTTTATCTTCAATTTTTGAAAACGTTGGAGATACTTTCCATTCTATGTTCCAAGATCCATCTTCGTTGGCGTGCTTTCCAGATAATAAAATATTTGTTAACTGACTTTGTTTGTACTCAATATTATCTTTAAAAAGCGTAACTGCATCATCAAATACTACTTCTTGTTTAAAATACCCTGCAGTTGATATACCATTTTGAATGTGTAAACCTGTTAAATTAAATTTACTTTTACTTGTCTTAAAAGTTAAACCAGCTAAACCACTAAAAAGAACACTATTGTGCCCTAAATCTCCTACTTGATGCTTGTTTGTTTGTAACTCATTTATTGACGAATTTTGATTTTTTAAATAATTTCCTGTTTCATAATTTTCATAAAAATCATAATCATTTCGATAAGAGAATGAAGCTAAATAACCTATTTTGTTAGCGGTCCCAATGTTATATTGGTTACTTGCTGTAAATCCAAAATTTGTATTCATAAAGCTCATTTCTTTTTTAGCTTTCATTTCTGGGTCAAATACTGCAGTTAAATAAGATAATGCGGGGTTATTATCTGAAGGGCTAGGAATTTTTGCTTCTCTACTAACAGGCATATCTCTTTTACCGCTATCAAAACCAAAAAGATCTGTTTTACTACTTTCGCTAGTTAAATAGTTGGAATTAAAATGCATATTTGAATTATACTCCGCTCCAACAGAAATGCTATACTCTGCTTTATTTGAAAAATCTTTAGTCACAATATTAACAACTCCTCCTGTAAAATCAGCTGGGTAATTTGCTGTAAATGATTTAACTACTTGAATGTTATCTAGAATGTTGGTGGGGAAAATATCCATTTGAATCGTATTTCTATCTGGGTCTAAACCGGGTATATCAACTCCATTTAAAATAGATTTGGTATAACGATCTCCTAATCCTCTAACATATACATACTTACCTCCTTGAACAGAAACTCCTGGTACACTTTTTACTGCTTTTGCAGAATTACTTGCACCTATTTTACTAAACGTTTGAGCAGAAACAGCATCTAATAAATTGATTGATTTTTTTTGAACATTTAATAAGGAAGACTCCGTATTTTGTTTCGTACTAGCTTTTACAACAACTTCTTCTAATTTATTTTCTAAAGGTCCAATACTTGTATTTAGCTCTAATGCTTCTCCAGCTTTAATTACCACTTCATTTATTTCGATTGTTTCGTAACCAATAAAGGAAAACACTACTGTATATGTACCTTCTTCTAGTTTTAAGCTATAATTACCTTCGAAATCCGTTGTTGTTCCGGTAGTTGAATTTTTTACTAGAACATTGGCAAAGGGCAATATATCCTGATACTCTTTGTCTATTACTTTGCCAAATAAGTCTCCTTTTTGCGCAAAAATTATATTAGCGGCTAACCCAAAAATAATTAACATTAATATTCGATTCTTCATTCTTTTTCTTCTTTAATATGCTTTGTTATTTTATAACAATTGCTCACCTTTTTAAAAAGGTGAGCAAAAAATAATTCTTTAAAATTGTTAGCTAATTAAAATGCCCCATTTGCTTTAGCAAAAGTCCAATCAAATACCGATACATCTGCACCAACAGTTTGGTTTCCTGTAGTTACTGCTGACGCATTATCACCAAAATCAGTTACCGTTACAGTTTCAGCTTTATTTACAAATAAGCTTTTTACGTCTGTTACACCGCCTGGTAAAACAATTTCCCAAATACCGAAAGATAATTTCCCGTCATTGTAATTTGTTGCAACACCATCATTGTCTAATTCTACATCAGATTCATCTTTGAAATTATACGCGTAAATATTATTAGAAGTCCCCATCGCGCTACTTCTATAATCTGCATATTCCCCTTTTGCTGTTGTTGCATTTCCTTTTAAAGTAATATTGTTTAAAGTAAATTGTGCGTTATACGAACCTTCTGGGCCGTCTATTTCCAAACCGTGATCAGAGATTGAACTCAAAATAACCATCGAATTTGAAATTGTTCCAGCGTAAGCTTGGTCAATATCTAAACCATCATCTCCAGCTCCCCAAACGATCAAGTTTTTTGGGCTAACAGTACCACCAAAAAATTCGATTCCATCATCTAAATTACCAACTACTTCAATATTTTCGATTACAGTACTACTTCCAACGGCTCCTAGTGTTAGTCCATTGATTTCATTGCCTTCTCCTATTAAAGCACCTCCATGACGGATAGAAATATACTGTAATACTCCAGAATTATCAGTGTCTTCATCTCCTCCATATAGCCCCCATGTATCTCCAGCAGGTATTCCTTCAATTTGTACTTCGGTAACATCTCCTTGAAAAGAACCTTTTGCTTTTCCTAAAACAATTAACCCACCCCAAAGTGCATTATCATTTTCGGTTAAATTAGTTCCAGCCATTTCTCCAATCTCAATATTATCTTTTTCAGTAGTCATAATAATTGGTTTATCGCTCGTTCCTTGTGCCATTAACTTACCTCCTCTTGCTACAACTAATGCTGATGCTAAAGAACCTGTTCCTTCATTTCCTTTAATAATTGTACCTGGCTCTATAGTTAAAGTTACTCCGTTATCTACAACAACTTTTCCACTTAAGTTATAAATATTATTACTTGTCCAAGTTTCATTAGCGGTAATCATTCCGCTTACATTAATAGAACCTGTACATGGTTCACATGAGCCTCCACAGTCAATTCCTGTTTCGTCACCATTTTTTATACCATCATCACAAGTAGCGCACGGAGTACAATCACCACCACAATCTACACCTGTTTCGTTACCATTTTGAATACCATCAAAACAAGATAATTTTGAACCATTATCATCTTCACTACAGCTTGTAATAAATAATGAAAATGATATGAATACTAAACTCGATAAAATAATTTTTTTCATTTCTTTTAAATTAGTTTGTTAATTTTATGAGACAAAATTGAAAAACTTTTGTTATTGGGGTCTTAATTGGACTTTATGATTCTATCAATTTAATGTGTCTTAATTGTTAGTATATTAAGTTATTGTTAATTCAAATTTTAGATTGTTTTTTTAATTATTTTTGGAGTGTAATAAAACCGTTACAAAATGAAGAATGAAACTATAAAAATACTATTGGTTGATGATGAACCAGATATACTTGAAATAGTTGGATACCATTTAAAAAAAGAAGGTTATCAAGTATTTAAAGCAAATAATGGTAATGAAGCTGTAAACAATGCGAAAGCTATTGAACCACACTTAATATTACTAGATATTATGATGCCAGAAATGGATGGTATTGAAGCTTGTGAAAAAATTAGAGCTCTAAATGGTTTAGAAAATGTAGTGATTGCATTTTTTACAGCTAGAGGAGAAGATTATTCACAAGTTGCTGGCTTTGAAGCTGGTGCGGATGATTATATTACAAAACCTGTTAAACCTAAAGTCTTAATTAGTAAGGTTAAAGGTTTATTAAGACGATTAAAAAATAAAGAGGGGGGCGTAGAAAATATATTATCTTTCGATGGAATTTCAATAAATAAAGATGAATATTATGTTGAAACTAATAAAGGAAGAATAACGCTGCCAAGAAAAGAGTTTGAATTATTAAGTCTTTTAGCCAGTGTGCCCAATAAAGTATTTAATCGTGAAATTATATTAAAAACAGTCTGGGGCCAAGATGTTGTTGTAGGAGGAAGAACAATAGATGTACATGTTAGAAAACTAAGAGAAAAAATTGGTGAAAATTATATAAAAACAATAAAAGGTGTTGGTTACAAGTTTGTAAACTAGCATTGGCTTAAACACTTCTATTTTAGTGAAATTTATTCAGTTACATAAACAAGCCTTAAAATTTTCTGCAATCATTAGTCTTTTATTGATTCTTATTGTTATTCTAACAACAACTTTTTTTAAAATTGATTTCAATTATATTTATTTCTTTATACTTTTATTTTTGTTTTTTATTAGTGTCTATTTTGTTTTTAAAATACAAACTCGAAAATTTATTTATAAACTGTTGAAAAAGGCGAACCAATCAACATCGTTTGAAGGTGGGTTTTCTTTACATGAAAATAGTTTAGAAACTGATTTTGAACTTTTTCTTGAAAAATTTCAAAATTTTGCACAAACTAAACATCAGGAAATTGAAAAATTACATAATATCGATGATTTTAGACGTGAGTTTTTAGGCAATGTTTCGCATGAGTTAAAAACACCTATTTTTACTGCACAAGGCTATCTTCTTACTCTCTTAGATGATGATTTTAAAGACAAAACACTAAGAAAAAAATACCTTGATCGCGCTAATAAAAGTATCGATAGGCTTAACTTTATTGTTAAAGATTTAGATATGATATCTAATCTAGAAACTGGAATGGAATTAAACTTTGAATCTTTTAATATCATAAAACTAATTACCGAAGTATTTGAATTACTAGAAATAAAAGCAGCTAAAAAAAATATCACTTTATCCTTTGATAAAATGTATGAATTCCCAATTTTAGTCGAAGCCGATAAGGAACGAATTGAACAAGTTTTAACCAACTTAATATCAAATTCTATAAATTATGGAAAAAATAATGGGCAAACTAAAGTAAGTGTACATTCAAATTCTACAAATTCATTTACTATTAATGTTAAGGATAACGGTTTAGGTATAAAAGAAATAGATATACCAAGGCTTTTTGAACGGTTCTATCGAGTTGACCAAAGTCGTTCAAGAGATCAAGGAGGTTCTGGGCTTGGTCTTGCTATTGTTAAACACATAATAGAAGCGCATCAACAAAAAGTATTTGTGCGTAGTAAAATTAATATCGGTTCCACTTTTTCTTTTACTTTAAAGAAAGTTTTATAAATCATTTTTTTTTCTGGTATTCATTAGTTTGTTTTCAATGTTAAGAAATTGTAAAGTTTTTGTTTATTTAATGTAAATAATTTACTTTTATAGTTATTAATCAATAAATGTGGAACTATGAAAGTGTTAATATCATTTTTACTTGTATTTGTTTTTTTTACAAGTATTTCTATTGCTCAAAATGTAGAACCAAAATTTGAAAAACAAGATAATTTAACAAAAGCTACTTATTATTTTGATAATGGAAATATAAAAGAAGTTGGCTTTTTTAAAAATGAGAAGCTACAAGGCAAATGGGTAACTTATAATCAAGATGGTAAAATTACCGCAATTGCCAATTATCAAAATGGAAAAAAAGAAGGTAAATGGTTTGTAATCTCTAAGGATACGATAAAGGAATTAACTTATAAATCGAATAAGCTTATTGAGATTAAAAACATGAAAGGCAATGAGCTGTCTCTTATTTAGAGCTATAAAAAATTTTTAAAAATGGTTAAAGGAAATTGATTTTCTTTAACCGTTTTTTTATTTGTGAAACCTTGATGTCTTTTAACTAAATCTAACTTTTCTAAGCTAAAGTCTTCTTGCGACGAAAAAGGAGCAATATTTTGAGACTCTAAATATGTTGCCAAATACTCCTGTTCAAATTGCCCTGGAGTTGGAATAAAAAATGCTTTAGCAGACAATTTTTCTAAATCCATTATTGTTGAGTATCCTGAACGACAAACTATTACATCACTTTGTAACATATACTTTTGTAAATCATTCTGTAATAGGTAATCCTTAATTTCAATAGTTGAATTCGTTGAATTAACTAAACGTTTTGAAGTGCTTTCTTTTTCGGAAACTAATCCTCGTACAAATACTACTTTTTTAGTAGCGTTTTTTAATTCTTGCAGAAGTTTTTCTTCTAAAATACTTCTTTGCGGTTCAAGGCCCGAAAGAAGTATCATAATGTCGTATTTCTTTTTACCTGTATCATTTTCTTCAAAAGTGGAGTTTACATTCTTAAACCTGCTAATTGGACCTATATATCTTAATGCTAATTTAGATGGGCTAGGGTGAGAAAGTTTTCCTGATAAATTAACTTCACCTTCATAATCTGGAACCCAACATTCATTAAAATCAGCAATTATTTTTTGATGAATTTTACTCGTTAAAAAAGTCGATAATCCTGATAAAACATTGATTTGATGTGTCAAATAAACCGATGGTGTTTTCTTTGAATAAACACCAAACCTATTGTCAGAAATAATTCCTGTTAACCCTTCTTCTTCAACAATTTTAGCAACCTCTTTTTGCTCTTTTTTTACAATTTTAATTAGCCTTGGCGTATTTATAAAAAGCTTATATTTTAATAACCTACCGTTTTTTGTGTATTGAATGTTGTAAGCGGGTAAGGTATATGCTTTATGTTTAGGGAATTCTTTTTGTAGTAGTTTTAAAGAATCTCCATCTCCTGCAATTATGGGTTCAAAACCTTCCTTTTCTAAAGCTTTAATAATTGGGATACATCGTGTTGCATGCCCCAAGCCCCAATTCAAAGGAGCGATAAGAATTTTCTTTTTATTCGTTTTATTTGTCAATTATTTTACAACTAAATTATAGTACAAACCTATCAGGTTTTTTGTCAAGCTGAGGAAGTTATAAATCAAAACCAATATCCGTTCTATAATTCATCTTGTCAAATTTAATGTTTTCAATATTTTTATAAGATTGAGATAGGGCTTCTTTAAAATTTTTACCATAAGAGGTAACTGCTAAAACTCTACCTCCGCTAGTTAAAATTTTATCTTCTTTTTTTGAAGTGCCCGCATGAAAAACCAAGGAGTTTTCTACTTTATCTAACCCTATTATTTCTTTACCTTTTTCGTACATTTCTGGGTAACCTCCTGAAACCAACATCACGGTAGTGGCCCATCGGTTATCAATTTCTAACTTAAATGTGTCCAATTTTTTTTCCGCTGTAGCGATAAATAAATCCAACATATCTGATTTGATTCTTGGAATAACCACTTCGGTTTCAGGATCGCCCATTCTCACATTATATTCAATTACTAAAGGTTCATTATTCACTTTAATCAAACCGATAAAAACAAAACCAACATAGGGTATATTATCTTTTTTAAAACCATTAATAGTTGGTTTAATAATTCTTTCTTCAACCTTATTTAAAAAATCTGCATCAGCAAAAGGTACTGGAGAAATTGCCCCCATACCACCAGTATTTAAACCTTTATCACCCTCACCTATTCTTTTGTAATCTTTTGCATTGGGTAAAACCACATAATTTTCGCTATCGGTTAATACAAAGGTGCTCATTTCAATACCGTCTAAAAACTCTTCAATTACTACTTTTGTACTGGCGTCTCCAAATTTTTTATTGGTAAGCATTTCTTTGAGTTCATCTTTAGCTTCTTGCAAATCATTTAAAATTAACACTCCTTTTCCTGCGGCTAAACCATCGGCTTTTAAAACATAAGGTGCATCTAAACTATCTAAAAATTTGTATCCTTTTTCTAAAGATTCTGCGGTAAAGCTCTCATATTTTGCAGTAGGAATATTGTGCCTATACATAAACTCTTTAGCAAACTCTTTACTGCCTTCTAATTGTGCTGCATGTTTTTGTGGGCCTATAACCGAAATGTTTTTTAATCTATCATCCGATAAGAAAAAATCATGAATTCCATTCACCAATGGGTCTTCAGGACCAACGATAACCATATGAATGTTATGACGTAAAACTTCTTTTTTTACTGCCTCAAAATCATTAGGATTTATTGGTAAGTTTGTGCCGTAATCAGCAGTTCCGGCATTACCAGGTGCGATAAAAAGATTTTCTGTTTTGTTACTTTGTAGTAGTTTCCAGGCCAAAGTACATTCTCTTCCTCCCGACCCTAAAATAAGAATATTCATAATTGGTTGTATCTAGTTGCAAAAATATAATAAAAAAAGGCAAAATTTTAAATTCACAATTTAAAATTTTGCCCTAAAAAATCTTTAGTTCTTTAACTATAAAATCTTTTCTAGTATTTTTTCCGTAATCGCATAAGTAGGTTTTACTCCAGTCGTTCCCAATCCGCCTGATGCTAAGGTGCCTCCAGTTTCCAACGGATTATCTGAAGCGTAATAGGCATATCGTACTTTTACTTTTTTGCTAATATTTCCTCGAATTTTTGATGCAGACTGAATCGCTTTTTGATAATGTGCTCCTTCCATTTCTAATCCGATAACTTTCCATGTTGAATTTTTGAAAAATTCAAGCAGATCTTTATTCTGTAAAGAAGTTCCTAAAACGGTTACCATAGTTCCTTTAAAAACCCCTAGATCAACATCTTCAAAATCTTCTTTTCTTAAATCATTTTTAAACGGGTAGTTATCTGCTGTACCTTCAAATATATGAGCTTTAGGTATCATTATATCGCCTTTACCACCTTGTAATATTCCTGCTTTTCCCATAATTGAAACCGACGATATATTAAAATAAATCTTAGACCCATCTTCTATATCCAAAGGTTTTAACAATTCATCCATTGTTTCATATGCTTGTTCTCCAAAGGCATAATCCATCACAATAATTACTGGTTTTTCTTTATCTTCTGTGGTGCTGTAATTTGTTTTACTAAAATCCACCTTTTCGGTATCAATAATTTGAACATTGATGTTGGTACCCGTTTTGTCTTTTATATAAATAAGTCCGTTTTTAGATGCAAAAGTCTTCACTCTTTTTCTAAGGTCATTGTTGTTTTCTTGACTTAACAACTCATAAAGTTCAATTCCTTGATGCTCTTTACCTTCTTTTGGTAATGAAATAGGAGCATAAATTGAATTCATTACACTATGCATATTTGCACTTATAATATGAATTTCTCGTTGGTGTAAGTTCTTTTCTACCAGCTTTTTCTTAATATTTGTTGCCCATCTATCTCCATAAATATGATGCCCAATTCTTTCTCTTAAAATAGAGCTAAAAGTAACCGTACGTTTTTGGTCTAAAACGGTTTCATTGATTGCTAATTTTCCCATCCAATAAATAAGATCAAAAAAACGATTTGGGTTTCTTGTTGTAGAAAAATCTTTATATGCATTTTGAATTTCGCTAAACGATCTTCCTAAGATGTTGCTTAAGTACGAAAACAAGACTTCTTTTTCTTGAAGGCTTAATTTTGGTTTGTTTAACACGGTTTTTTCAAGGTGAGACCATTCTCTTATAACTTCACCGGTATCATCATTTAATAAAACTTTATTGGCTATTTTTTCTGACTCAATATATAGAAACGTAAGATGGGTTAAAACATCATAAATATCAGATCTACCACGAGTTATTTCAATATTCATTTGGTCTTTATCAATACGGTAGCAATTTCTTCTTCTCTTTGCAGGTATAATGGATTTAAAATTTGAGTTTGAAAAGCCTTCTTCAGCAGTTAAGTTTACAAACCTACATTCGGCAATTCCTTCTGGCAATCTGTCAATAATATAAAGTAGCCCTTCTAGTTCGGCTTTTTCTTCAGCAATTGAACCATAAATTTCAGGTTGAAGGGTTAAAAGAGCTTCGCGTAAGGTTTTACCAGAAACTCCCATAGGTTTATAAAAACCACGATTGAACAAATGTCGCATGGTAATATAAATTCGTTCAATGGCATTGGAAGATTCTTGAGATTTGGATTGTTTGATTTCTGTCATTATTTTAATATCTGATTGTATTGTTCTTGGTTTTCTAGAATTTTAATTGCTTCACTAACTGATTTATTAAAAACTATATGGTTTTGATACTCTCCTTTTTTAAAATAGTATCTGTTTAAAATTTCATCAGAAATATGAACTTTAATTTCTTCTTTATTGGTTGATAAATTTTTAACTTTTTGATCTTTTAATTCTTGCACTAATTTTTGATACGAACCATTGATCGAACTCGATAAATTTTCATTTTGAGATGTTTCAAAAGCAGTCTCAAATTTCTTTTCACTTAAGGTCATAAAATTAGTGTTTTCTGACGTAATGAATTTAATAAACGATTGATAATCGGTATCGCTAAAAACAAACTCTTCTGGTTTATCTATCGTTGAATTTTTATAATAATAATTTGTTACAAATTTAAAAATTGCGTCTGAATTATACAGCGCTTTTGCTGCTTCTGTTCTTTGCGGAATTTCAACTTTTACATCTGGTTCAATTCCTCCACCATCATAAACAGTTCTTCCGTTTTTAGTTTTAAAGGCATTACGATTATCTTCTGAAAATTTAGGAATTTCACTTCCGTCTCTATTGGTATAATCTAATTCTTGAATATTTCTTCCGCTAGGTGTATAGTATTTTGAAATGGTTAATTTTAATTTGGTGCCATATGTTAAATTTCTGTATCGTTGCACCAAACCTTTTCCAAAAGATCTTTGTCCTAAAATTACCGCTCTATCTAAATCCTGTAATGATCCGGCAACAATTTCAGATGCTGAAGCAGATGTTCCGTTGATTAAAACCACAATAGGAATCTCAAGGTCAATAGGTTCTTTTTTAGTTTTATAGGTCTCGCTCCACTTTTTAATTTTAGCTTTTGTGGTTACAACCACTTCATTTTTAGGAATAAAAAAATTAACAATATTAATAGCTTCATTTAACAAACCTCCGGGATTACCTCTCAAATCAAATATCAATTTATTCATGCCTTGAGATTTAAGGTCGACAAAGGCTTTTTTAACGGATGATGATGATTTACTATTAAATCTATTAAAAGCAATATACCCAATATCATCTGTTATCATTTGGTGATGAGGTACGGGGTCTACCGTTATTTTTTCTCTTTTAACTTTAATGTCTACTGTTTTATCTTGCCTTTTTATGACTAGATCTACGGTTGTATTTGGACTTCCTTTTAACAAAGTTGCTACTTGTTTATTGTTGTAGTCTTTAATAAAAACATCGTCTATTTTAATAATTTCATCGCCAACTTTTAGTCCTGCTTTTTCAGCAGAAAACCCTTCATATATTTCAATTATTACTAGTTTATTATCGTAGTATTTTGATTGGGCTCCAATGCCACTGTATTCTCCTGAAGAATTTATTTTTACCTCTTCAACACCCTGTTCGTCATAGAATTTTGTGTAAGGGTCTAGGTCGTTCAACATATTGTTAATTGCGGCATCGGTAAGTTTTGCCGGGTTAATCTCATCAATATAATACATGTTGAGTTCTTTAAACAACGTGGTATAAATTTCCATTTGTTTGGCAACTTCAAAATAATCCGTTTTAAACGCAAAAAACGACGAACCTATTGCCAAAAATAGGGTAACTATAACTGTTTTTTTAATTCTTTTCATTGTAGAGATGTTTACTGTTGAAGGAATTTTTTAATAAGCCCTTTCATTTTATCTTCAAGTGAATGATAGTCTAACTCTTTTTTTCCTAAATATATAAACATAAATATATGTTTTTTAGTATGTTCTGATTCATAAATCAAATATTTATTTTTACGATAAACTTCGCGAAGTAATCTTTTGATTCGGTTGCGATCTACAGCTTTTTTAAAATTTCGTTTAGAAGCGGTAATACCAGCTTGTATTTTATAAGGCGAATTATGATCTAACTCTAAATAAATCAATTTAATAGGAAATAAAGTAATTGACTTTCCTTCGTTAAACAGTTGTTCAATTAACTTACTTTTCTTTAGTTTTTCTTGCTTTTTAAACGTTTGCTGCATTGGGGCAAAAGTAATCATTTAAAATTATCATCTTAAAAGTAATGCTGGCTGAATTTATCAAAACAATATTAGTAAGTTTGCTATATAACTTTTTAATAAAATATTATGGCTCAAGATCTATTTCAAGCTCCGGATTATTATTTAATTGACGACCTTTTAACGGATGAGCATAAATTAATTAGAGACTCTGCCCGTGAATGGGTAAAAAGAGAGGTGTCGCCAATTATTGAAGATGCTTCTCAAAATGCAAAATTTCCTAGTCAATTACTTAAAGGACTAGCTGAAATCGGTGCTTTCGGTTCTTTTATTCCTGAGGAATATGGCGGTGCTAATTTAGATCAAATTTCGTATGGTTTGATTATGCAAGAAATTGAAAGAGGTGACTCAGGAATCCGTTCAACAACCTCTGTACAAACATCATTGGTTATGTACCCTATTTGGAAATATGGAAATGAGCAACAACGGAAAAAATATTTACCTAAGCTTGCCAGCGGAGAATTTATTGGTTGTTTTGGTTTAACCGAACCAAATCATGGTTCGAATCCAAGTGCTATGGAAACCAAATTTAAAGATGTGGGAGACCATTATGTATTGAACGGTGCCAAATTATGGATCTCTAATTCACCTTTTGCTGATATTGCTGTAGTATGGGCTAAAAATGAACAAGGTAGAATTCACGGTTTGATTGTTGAGCGCGGTATGGAAGGTTTTTCAACACCTGAAACACACCATAAATGGTCGTTAAGAGCATCGGCTACAGGCGAGCTTATTTTTGACAATGTAAAAATTCCGAAAGAAAACTTATTGCCAAATAAATCTGGTTTAGGCGCTCCGTTGGGTTGCTTAGATTCTGCCCGTTACGGAATTGCTTGGGGGGCAATTGGAGCGGCAATGGATTGTTATGATACGGCTTTACGATATGCAAAAGAAAGAATACAGTTTGGTAAACCAATTGCAGGTTTTCAATTGCAACAAAAAAAACTAGCCGAAATGATAACCGAAATTACCAAAGCACAACTATTAACCTGGCGATTGGGTGTTTTAAAGAATGAAGAAAGAGCAACTACTGCTCAAATTTCAATGGCAAAACGCAACAATGTAGACATGGCTTTAAAAGTGGCAAGAGAGGCTAGACAAATATTAGGTGCTATGGGAATTACGGGTGATTATTCGATCATGAGGCACATGATGAATTTAGAATCGGTAATTACTTACGAAGGAACGCATGATATACATTTATTAATCACCGGAATGGATATTACCGGAATTGCCGCCTTTAAGTAAATTGATTAGTGCAACCTATTTAATAAGTAGAATTGGTTAACTATTACCGTTTAATTATTAAAATTTCGTCGTCAGAAAATTCCATCCATGCAAAGTCGTAAATATGGTGGTACATTTTATTACTACTATTAATATGAAAATGAGTTATGTATTTAAAATGGAATTTCTTTTTAGCTAAAACCACTCGATTAACTTTTTTTTGAATGCTGTTTTTACCCATTACTTCTAAAAGAATAGATCTGTTTCGGTGTAAAATTCTATCTATATCTTTTGCTGTTTGGTTGGTAACTCTTCGTAAATTTGTGTGGTAATAGTTTTTACATTCTATAGAACAAAATTTTTTGTCTTTTCTTCCTTTTAGGCCTTTTTTACAAACTTTACACTTCATGTGGTATCAAATATACATGTTTTTGTTGATTTATCGCTTATTCGTTTTTAACGGTTAATAAACGTTTACATCTAACTATCTGTTTTATTTGGTCTTTATTATCTCTATTTTTACTAAACTCTATGAAAACATTTGTTCAAATACAAAACAAACTGCTTCAAAGAAATTATTCTTTGAGTACTCAAAAAACATATTTAAGTTTTCTGAAAATGTATGCTAAATTTTGTAGGCTAAATAACTTAGATCCTAAAAAAGATGTCAACCCTTTTATCTTACATTTAATTGAAAATAATTACGCTATTAGTACTCAAAACCAAGCCATTAATGCTGTTAAATTTTATTGGGAAGAAATTTTAAAATACGATCCTCAATATATTCATATTGATAGGCCGATGAAAGAACGAAAACTACCTAACATTTTGAGTTTAAGTGAAGTAAGCTTGTTGCTAGATGTAACTAAAAACTTAAAGCATAAGATGATTTTAACTACTATTTATGCTTGTGGATTAAGGGTTGGAGAATTGGTTGGTTTAAAAATTGAAGATGTTGATGGTGAAAGAAAAACACTTCATTTGAAACTAGGTAAAGGTAAAAAAGATCGTATGGTTCCCGTACCAGAATGTTTACTTGAAGACTTAAGAAAATATTACAAAGTGTACAAACCAAAAAAATATCTTTTTGAAGGAAGGGGTGATACCTCTTTATTAGAAACCGTAAAATATTCGCCCAGTAGTATTAGACAGTTTTACAAAAGGTCTTTGTTTGCTGCCAACATTAGAAAAAAAGCGACTCTTCACACTTTAAGGCATAGTTATGCTACACATTTGTATGAAAAAGGGATTAATCTACGCAGTATTCAAGTATTGTTGGGTCATAATAGTAGTAAGACAACCGAATTGTACACCCATGTTAGTAATATTCATATAAATAAGACTCCTAGTCCGTTGGAGTTTTTAAAAAAATTACCATAACTTGCATAATGGATATAAACGCAATACGTTTATACAATTGTTACCTGCAAGCGAAAAAAAACACAAAGTGAATAAGCTTTTAAAATATAGAGAGAAATTAAATTTAACACAAAAACAGCTTTCTGAAAAGGCTAATATATCTGTTAGAACAATTCAACGTATTGAGTCTGGGCAAGAACTTAAAGGACACACTTTAGGTGCTTTATCTAAAGCTTTAGAAATTAAGAAAGAAAAACTAATTCAAGGTGATTTAGATAAAAATGAAGACAATATTCGATTGATTAAGTTAATAAATTTATCTTCTTTATTACTCCTTATCATTCCGCTAGGAAGCATAATTCTTCCTCTAATAATTATGTATTGGAAAAAAGAAGTTAACTTAATAACAAAGCAAATTGTATCCATACAAATCTTATGGACTTTATCATTTCCTCTTATTGTATTAATCGTTATTTTTCTTGGAAATATATTTCCGCTAAGTAAGCAAACTGTTCCACTAACTATGCTTCTACTTATATTAGTTAATGCTTATATTATAATTCGTAATACTGTTGAAGTAGATAAAAACAAAAAACTTTATATAAATCTGAAATTCAGCCTTATATAAACACGACAATTAATTGTCGTGTTATTGTCAGTCCCTTTTTTATTTTTTTTTATTGACAAGAAGTACTATTGCAGTTAGTAAATAGCAAACACACTTAAACAATGAAAAAACACTTATTTCTAATACTTATACTACTTAATTCCGTAACATTAATGTCTCAAAATGAGACTAAATCCGAAATGGAAAAATGGTTAAAGGAAAACAATATACCAATTTTAGGGTTGGGAATAATCGACAATGGTAAATTAAGTCATATACACGTATTTGGTGATATTAAACCTAATCAGAAAGCACCTCACAACACTATATTCAATGTTGCTTCATTAACAAAACCTATCACGGCAGTTGTTGCCTTAAAGTTAGTTAGCGAAGGAAAACTTGATTTAGACGAACCACTAAATCAATACTGGATTGATTCTGACATTAAAAATGATTTTAGAACTAAATTACTGACCACCCGACATATTTTAAGTCATCAAACAGGTTTTCCAAATTGGAGAGATGGGGAATTAAAATTTATGTTCACTCCAGGAACGCAGTATAAATATTCTGGTGAAGGTTTTGAATATCTAAGAAAAGCATTAGAAAATAAATTCAAGAAAAGTCTAAATCAACTGGCAACGGAATTGATTTTTGAGCCTTTAAAAATGCAAGACACTAAATATATTTGGGATGAAAATACAGATGAATCTAGAGTTGCATTAGGTTTTGATAAAGAAGGGAATGAATATAAAACCTATAAAAGAAAGACTGAAAATGCAGCTGATGACCTATTAACAACTATTGAAGATTATGGAACATTCCTAATTAGTGTAATGAATGGGGAAGAACTTTCAGACAAGGTATTTGAAGAAATGCAAGCCAATCAGGTTACCTCAAAAAATGGAAAACATTTTGGACTTGGGTTTGAAAAATATGACTTTAAAGATGGTAATTATGCTTTATCGCACGGAGGTGCGGACAAAGGAGTACAGACGATTGTATTTATATTTCCAAAAACTAAACAAGGGATATTAATTTTCACAAATGTAGATGATGGATATAAAGTTTTTGAAAAAATATTAATTGATTATCTAGGGGATTATGGAAAAGAGATAATGGAAATTGAAACAGGAAAAGAAGCACAGTACGATATTAAAAAATCAACCAAAATAAGAGAATACATTCCAGTAGACAAAGAATTATATGATACTATAATTAAAATGGACAAGGAGTTTTTTGACGCCTACAATAATTGTAATTTAGAAAAACAAACGGATATTTATAGTGATGATATAGAGTTTTATCACGATAAAGGCGGGCTAATGACCTCGAAGCAAGATATTATTGAAGGAACTAAACGGAATATTTGTGGAAAAGTAACTAGAACATTAATAAAAGAAAGTGTTGAAGTTTACCCTATTAACAACTATGGAGCAGTACAAATAGGATTTCATAAATTTCACAACAACCAAGAACCTAACGCTGAATCAATACCAGTCAAATTCATCTTAATATGGCATAATCAAAATGGAAAATGGAAAATTACGAAAGTGGTGAGTTTACACTAAGAAAAACAATTGTAAAACTGAATAAAGCCAGCAGGTAACACTGTATAAAAATAATAGCGGATTTAGTGCTTAATTCAAAGGTAGTATCTTTGTACAAAGTTTAATGATAAATTGAAAGGTAAGTGCCTTGAAATCCGCTACTATTCTTATACTAACCGTTGTGCATAATGTGAGTAACTAACGTAAAAAATGAAAAACTAACGACTGAATTGAAACGCAAAGAAATATTTTGGGTAATTGGAACAGCAATTTTTGTGCTGATTTTGAATTTTTCGTTATTTGGTGTAGACGGATTCAAAGCTGAATCTGTTACTGATATTAATGTTCACGACACATATTTTGTAATTCCAAATTTCCATTTTATTCTGCTATTATCTGTTCTGATTTTTTTCAGCGTTTATCTTTTGCGAATGTTAAGGCGGAATTTCAAAAATCTTACTGTGAATCTAATTTTTATGATTTGCGGATTATTGAATATTTGGGTTCTGACTGAAATTATTTCAATTGTCAATTCTTATATCGGAATAACAGAGACAACTGAATATAATCTTCCTGTGACAAATAATATGTTTGACAATGCTTCGACAATTCTATATTCAATTCAAATAATAATAGTTGGGTTAATAGCATATAGCGGATTTAAAACAGGACGGAATTATAAAAAAACTGAATAAACACTATGCACAACACCGTGTATAATTCATTGCTAGTTATAGCCTACTTACGAAAGTCCTCGCGGACTTTCTATCTGTGATTTATTTGCTAACTTTAATGTTTAAACTACGCAACGAAATCATACACAAAACCGTTGTAGCCAATTTGAGAAATGACATTAACTAACAAGATTTTTATCGGAATTTTCACAATTATAATTCTTTTTACAGGATTTGTCTTTTGGCTATATTTTGAAGTTGTAAATGAAAATCAAGAAGACGAAAAATTTTACAATATTGAAATTCCAGAGAATTTGAATTTTGAAAAACCAATTGAATTTTTAACTAATCAACAAATAGATTCGTTGAGTAAGATTAAAGTTAATAATGAAAAAATTGTTGTAATCGGAAATGGATATAGTGGATACGATTTTTATATGTGGCATAAACCAACTGAAAAAGGACAATTATATATTAAAGCATTTGAATTAACTCAAAATATACAATTATCGGAATTGGAATTAATTAATCGGACTGAAAATGAGATAACTAAATTAGGAGAGGATTATAAACTTTACATTGGAAATTCACTGATTTATGAAGGAACTTTTGCAAACTATTATCCTGTTCGATTTGAATTATGGTTCAAACCTAAAAGTACGGAAATTGAAAATAAAATAACTGAAAAAAATTACGTGATTGATGGTTGGGATAGATAAAAAAACTGGCTACAACAAAACCTAAACTGCATTAAAACGCAGTTTAGCTAAGAACGTTGGCAAAAATTGAGAATTGTTACTTTATTCTATTTCAGTCGTCTAGTTAAAAACCAATCATCTCAATTATGAAAAATCCGTTTTCTAATTCAAAAGAAGATAGGCTTCGAACAGGCTGGCGAAT
>Ga0209633_10000848_pt1 | contig 33589 bp, 51 predicted proteins | sample Cruoilmetagenom1_FD_187290 | JGI IMG/M metagenome (GOLD analysis project Ga0209633, IMG submission 187290) | Oil polluted marine microbial communities from Coal Oil Point, Santa Barbara, California, USA - Sample 1 (SPAdes) (version 2) | ecosystem: Environmental > Aquatic > Marine > Oil seeps ... | reverse complement strand
ATTTACTACAGAGTCGCCTTCGTATGAGTTAATCTTTTTTGACGATGCCTTTAACGCATTTATGTCAACCGGTCTTCCTGAATCCTGTTGGATTATATCCTCTGTTTCATGGTGTTTAATTTGATTTTCTAAAATATTATTTTCTTTCTTTCTTTTTGATATCTCTTTTCTTACCTCTGTTATTCTTTTGGTTGGTTTTTTTGACCCTTTTATCTCAAACAGCCTGTTTTCGGCGTGTGAAATTTTCTCGTTAAACCCATCGAGTTCCTTGCTTAATCTTTGAGCTTCTTCCGGGGATTTTTCTCCAATCTCTTTTTCAATCAACTCGGACGACTCTTTATGCTCTGAGACTCTTTTGTTTATAAACTCCTCTTCCTTCCCGTTAATCATGTCAGATAAAAACTGTTCGTCCTGGGGAGTCCTAAGCTCTTTTGGCGTGCCGGAAATAGTTAATGATTTTTTTATCTCATCGTTTAATGGTAGCTTTTTTAAAAAAAGACGGTCAGATGCGGTCCGCTTAAAATCTGGTTTCTCTAATATTTCTTTCCCTTTTTTTATTATATCCTTAGCATGAAGCGGTTTGTCTTCAGAGACAATCCCTTTTACCTTTTTATCGAACGCTTCCTTATCCTTGATAGAAACTTCTTCATTCTCAAGTGATTCTATGGTTTTTTTATTCTCTGACTGCTTTGCAACTATTGACGCACGCTCTTCAGGGGATATATTCTCTATCTCTCCCTTGTCATTAAGGCGAGCATCTCGATATCCATTATTTATTATCTCATCAACATGAACGCTTTTACCAGCTGACATTTGGTTGGCAGCTGTCTCAACAGCTTCTCGATAAGACTTTCTAGTTATAGGCTGATGGAAGCCAAACTTACCCCTGATTAACCCTCCCAGACCAGCGTTCAAACCGATGGTGGCTATTGCATTTATTGCCGAAGGGTCTTCACCATAAACTGTGTCACTCTCAAACTCTACTGCAGCACTGGGGATCGTTGCCAAGGCAAACTCACTAAAACCTACCCCGGCTTTTCTGGTGGTTGCTAATGATGTTTCACCTATTTTCTCTAAAATAGAACTGTTTGTTTTGCCCATCATAAAGTTAGCGCCTTTAAAGGCTGCAACGTTAATAGGGTCAAGAACAAAACCAAGTGATGAGCCAGCAAATCTAGATGCTACCGAAAGAAGGCCTGGGTTCATTCTTCCGAGCCTAGCCTGGGTTGCCTCTTTGACGTCTAATCTATGGGCAGCTGCGCGAGCAACACTTTCAGGGACACCATCACCGGATGTTTTTAGCTTATCAAAAGAAAGGCTTTCTCTGAATAAGTCAGATTTCTCCCACTCATCCTTGGTTAACTTTTTCCCCTGTCTCGCGTCTTGCGATAAGAAAGTATTGGCTTGTGACAACAGGCTTAATGTTGGTCCGGAGCTAAGGCTTTCAGCCGCGGATAATCCGAGCCCATCAAAAAAACCAGTAGTCGGTGCGGTTTCAAAATCCGATACATCTCTAGTTGTATTCTCTGGAAGGTATATTCCAGTTAGATTTCCTTCTGTCTCACTTTCTACACTCATTTCTACTCTTCATCCTCATCTAAACCAAGTATTTTCCTAATGTCATTCTCATCACTAACATCAAATAAAGACTTGTTTTGCTCCTGAGAGAAAGTTTCCCCTTGTTTCTGAGCTTCAAATGCTTGCTCTGCAGCCGTCTGAACATTTAAGTTCAAAACCTTATTGATAGGACTTGATGGGTTAGCAAGTTGTGAGAATGAAAATGAAAAATCAACACCATTCTTTAGCTTTACTGGGGAACCTGAGCCATCGGCCAGGTACATTCCTGAGTCATCAGCCTTGTTTTGAAAGAACGAATTTCTCATCAAATCTGAGCGATAAGTTATCTGTCTAGCACCTTCTGAAAGCTCGGGGAAATAAGTCGGAGGAACTCTTAGCTCTAGATTTTTACCAAGCTCATCTCCTTCAAAAATCCTGACTCCCTCTACGTTTCGCAATCTTTCCTGGAATGCTTTCCCTATGGCTACTATCCTAGAGATTGGTACTTGAGACTTAACCGGCACCCTAAAGTTATTTCCGTTATAAGAGCTGTACTCGTAGTTTGAATTTATTACCGATGTCGCCTTTTTTGATGCATCACCCTTCCCCATTTTCCTTGCAAGAATGAGTGACAATTTGTAAAGCTGCTCTCTGGTGTTATTTATCACAGGGACAGTGGCTCCATTTCCAAGAGTAGATTCCCATACCGAAGTGTCTTCCGCCACACTAGAGCGTAAGGATTTAAGGTCTACAGAGTCTTTGACGACTTTCTCCAGGTCACCCGTGGGTAAAGACCATGCGTCGGTAGCATCTGGAATTAAAGATAGAACTTGCTCATTATTTAACATGGAATTATAAAACATAGAGGCTTGATGGGCTCCAGCTCTATTTAAATCCCTCAAGGCGACAGAGCTATACTTCCCGTGCTTGTCAGCCTCTGCTCTTATAATCGCTGCTTGCTCAGCAACATTTGTTCTGGCATTGATTTCCTGGGCAATAAAAGCCGCCCTATCATTTGGAACCACCCTTACTTCATCCTGGGTTAGACCCATGTTTTTTTGTGTGGCAAGCAAAGCTTGGTCAGTAACCTGGGCTAAATGCTTAGCATCCTCTTCCTTACTTAAGACCCCTCGCATACCTGAATCATTGTATGATTTAATCGCATTCTGAACTTCTGGCGAAGGGAAAGTGTATCCTGCTGGATTATTCTTAAATTCTTTTATTTGCTTTTTATTTTCTTGCTCTATCTGATTAAACTCACTAAGACGCTCAGCAGCTCCGGGTCTCGTTAGGTCTATTCTTTCCCTGGCCCTGTTTATCATTATGTTTTTTTGGGCGATACCCTCATAGCGAATAGCCTCTGCTGTTGTCCAAAACTTTTTAGCCCCCTCTACTTGACGCCTGAATCTATCGGCTTTGTGAGGTGCTGCCATCTCCACCATTGCTATACGCGCTTCCACATCCTCGGGAGCCTCTCCATTTTGGATTTGAACCACCGTATCTTTCATTACTTCATTTATCTTATCAGCCCGGACCCGGATAGATTGCTTTCTCTGGCGGAGAATACCTCGCATCTTAATGGTTAATCTCTCTTTTTCCTCGGGAGATAGTCCAGTTGTCTTGGAGTCTTCAAAGATTTTTAAATATTTATCACCGTTTTTAAACTTCTCTTGAACAACTAAAGGTTGGTCGACCTCGTCGTTCTCAAGTGCTCGGTGAAAATCACCCAGATAGGTCTGTTCTTGGAGGGATTTGTTTAAACCTTCTTTAAGGGCGGTAAATTTTGATGAGCTTATAAGGCCAGATTCTAAGGCTAAGTTTAAAGACTGAACAACCTGACCATTTATGCCCGCCGCTGATATTGCATCCCCTTCAAAAGCTTGATTTTCTGCATCTGTCTTATTTTTAAAGTAACTTTCATCTAAATCCGCTTGCATCCGGCTGGTTGCCACCTTTCGCAGGCTGCGTCTGATATCTTCTTTCCCGCCCTCCACATAGGCAGACGCGATATTGGTGATGGCTGCCCGGTTTTCCGGCTGTATAGAAGGCATGACGCCTTCTAAATACCCGGCTGCGGCATTCTGAAAAGACCCCAAGCTATGGGTTCCAAAGTTTTTAGGGTCTAAATGCTCTTCCTTTATTCTGTTTATGTTGTCTCGGATATCAATACCGGCAGCTATTTTAGAGGTTTGTAGCGCTTGCTTATCCTCGACGGCTCTTTTCTTTTGTATTAATTGGCCTGAAACAAATGCTTTATTACTCAATCCATCTAAAGCTGATGTTAATTTGGCAAAAGATTGACTAACCGGGGCATCTGATTCTTGGGGTTGAATGGCAACCTGGCTTTGAAGTTGAAGTAAGCTTGGCATTATTTAGTTCCTCCATCTAGTGAACTTTTAAATACCGACTGTCCGGTGCTAAATTGTGTGGCCTGAGATAATGATTCTCCCGCTAGATTTATTAAGGTGGAGGTTTCATTTCTCGTTGCAGCGCTAATCTTCTGGTTGATAAAGCTCTCTCTGAACTTGGTATTTAAAGCATCCGCCTTTTCATCCTCGTTAAAAGCATTAAAGTCGTTTGCCTGCACTGAGCGAAAACTAGGGGATGTTATCTCAATCCCGCCAGCCCCGGCCCTAGCTACATTGGAAGAAAGAACTCGAGAAAGGTTATCTATTCGCCTTATCGAGCGCTGAGTAGCTGCCACTTTTTCCTGGGTTCTCCGTGTTCTTAAGCTTGACCGTTGGAGGGCTGCCCCCTGTCTAGCCTGAAAAGCCCCGATACCTTTGGATACTCCACCCAATACTGTGAAAGCTGTTGTTACTGGGTCACCCATTAAATATCCACCTCATATCCAACGCCTCTAATAGTTGCTGGTAGAGGCTGGTCCTGTGTAATTGTAATTTTTTCTCTTGGGTCCCAACCCTGAAGAAGAGGGACTTCTGAAAAACCAGTTTTTGGCTCAATGGGATTAAAGCTGGTTGAATCACCAAACTCTAAAGAAGGGACCAACACGCCATTAACTTTAAGCCCTAACGACTTAAAGTAATCAAGGAAAACAGTCTTTATCCTCTTTGGTAGATATAGATTGTTTCCAAGCTGAGTAGGTATATTAAGAGGCATAGGAACCATCTCTGGGATAAAATTAATTCCCACCTCTACTGTAGAAACTTCTTTCTCAAGAGTTACTTGGCCACCAGAAACTTGTTGCTCATTGAAAATCAAACCATCCCCTATGATGCTAACCGTTTTACCTTCAAGATGAGTGAGACCTGTTATAACACTTTCAGGAGTAACAAACTCCTGGTAAGACGCACTATCTGTAAACCTATTGAAGTCTAATTTTTCCAGGTAAAACACATCTTGTGAATCTATGTTTCTCTTTATCACGAAATATACTTCGTTGTTGATGCTTGTGGTTTTACCAAATTCACCATCGGTAGTACACAAGGTCCACGCACTTACTCCCTGCTCTTGCAGGGTTTGATAAACTGCCAGAGTTCCATCCGAATTTGGATAAAACAAATATGTCCCATTGTCTCTGTCCGTATTCTCAAAAGACGAGCTATCAAGAGGAGTTCTAATTAGCTGAGGAGATAAGACACTAATGTCCACCTCATCATACTTAACCTTCTCCGCATTATAACCCAGACTGCGAATAATTTTACCACCTTTATCGATATAAATAATTTGATTATCAATAAATGAAATCTCAGGGTCTGCAATTCCTCTGCTCGTTTGCTCAGCAAAAAAAGCATTGGATGGGGTTAAAGGTGCTTCCTGCACTAGAGAGGTTGAATGCTCCCCATGAGTAGTAAATACAAGGAGGCTTGTGTAGCCAACTGTATGAATAATTTTATTACCTTTTCTCCCGTGAATAATAACTGAAATAGCATCTGCATCATTAGTGACCGAAGTATTGAAATTGAAATAGTCATTTGTAGCGGATAGGAATATGCCGTTAGGAAGTGACATTGTCCCTCCAAACGTAAGTCTATTCTGGAAAAATGTTACAGTTTTTGGCCAGCCTCTGCCATCAGAAAAAGCAACCTCACCAAGGAAGGAAAGAGTCCCCAGGATGGCTGCCCCATCAATGAAATCAGTAACCGTGAAGCCGGTGACTTGAGTTCCGCTAGTAAAGCCGGTAATGCGTACTGTACCCCCATTTCCTCTATAAAGACCACCAACATGCTCGGCAACAAATACGGGGCCTGATGAAGTAAGAGTAATATTCCCTGAAGTAGCAGAGGGGGTAAAAGTAACGGAATCATAATCGTTCCTAAAATCATATGAAGGAAAGAATCGGAAAGATGGTGCGCCTAAGGTCCATCCTGCGTGCGCACTTGTTCTTACCAGTTCTCTTGGTTGATTAGTTCCATCTACAATAATTAAGCGATCAATGCTTTGGGTTACGTTAATGTTCGGGATGTCGGCGGCTAGATAGGGACTAGCCAGGTTGGCCACCAAGGAATCTTCAAAATATATCCGAATAAACCCGGGTACGAAAAGCAAAATATAAACTGAACCATCTGAATGCTCAAAAGAATGCATAGCAACATCAGAAAAAGAAGTTATTCCAAAAGAAGAGACATCTTGAATGAAGGATAATCCAAACCTTCTTTGCAGCCCCCCTTGAGGAACAGTTAAAAAGTTTCTTATTTTTTGGGCACCTTTATAGTAAGGCTCGTAATTTACCCGCCCATGTAAAAGAGGATCGAGCTCCCCAGCAGTAAAGTTAGATTGAATGCTAACAACGGTAGCCATGAGCTCATCCCCTATTGTATCCCGAACCAAACCTCACATCGATGAAAGGAGCATCAACAATTGGCTGGTTAGGATGAGAGTAACCATCGGTAGCTAGAGCTCTTCGGTAGGCTAATTCCTTTCTCTTCTCCATCTTTTCCGCATAAGATTCCTGAAGAGCAACCCCAAGAGATAAGTAATCCGCAATCGCATAAACAAAATATTCAACAAAGGTGGGTGGCAGCAGATGTTCAGGTGTTAAAAATCTGTATTCCGCAGTCAGGTCAATATTATTGCTAAAAACCTTGTCTTCGTAGATATTATAATTGGTGAGAGGATACAGCCTAATCAAGGCTAAATAATCTGAAGGAAGCTGAAATACATACTTCCAGTCGTCAATAATTGGGGTCGATACTAACCTACTTAACTGCTGAAGCCTTACATTAAATCTCCAGCTATCCGAGGATAAAAGAGAAGGATAGAGCAAGTCGTATGCTTGCTCTGCCGCAGGGCCAATAGGGCCAATAGAGGTGGTTTGGTTTATCACCCCTTTGCCTATCAAAGTTACTGCATTGGATATTATCTGTATCCGTGTAAATGCCATTACAAAGTAATCGCGGCCACAGTAACATTAGGAGTGGTGGCTGTTACCACACGAAAACTATTAGCATCGGAGGCTGCCACGAAAATCGTGTCCCCAATTAGGAGGCTAAGAGCAACCTGGTCGAAGTATGCAGAAGCATCAACAGTAGCTATCGCATCTGCCTCTGTTTTGTAGGTGTGAGCGGTAGGTGCGCCCTTCTGAGAGTTGCTACCGTTACTGAAACCATTTAAATCAAAAGCCATAATATTTTCTCCTTGTGAGAATTAAAAAAAACCGACTAGCTTAGCGGGGTCAATACCCAGTTAACCTTGATTGAAAATACTCCTGCTTGAGTATTTGTATCATTTGTAACCTCAAGTAACGTGTCCGAACTAATGAAAATTGGGGGGACCGAAAAAATAACTTTTACATCTGTTCCATGGGTAGTTAAATTATCGGTATGCAGTGTATTTGCGCCCTCTTTGAAGGACACAAGGAAAGGGCCGACTGCCGCTCCAGAATAAGAATACTCAATCCTCTCAATCTGGTAGCTTGTTGGGTTTGATGGGTCTAGTTGAGGCGCGAAAATACCCTCTGTCTGAGGTGGGGCTTGAGATAGCATATGGTTACCAATCGTTTGGTAAACCACTACATGCCTACTAGCAGTCTCATTGCCAATAATCTTGGTAGTAACCGAGCCAAATGAGGATGAGACCACCTTTAATACTGCGTACAAGCTAGGCATAACACCCAAAGAAGTAATACACTCAAGAATGTCGCCACGCTTCAATGTGACCGCCTTATCGTTGAAGTAATTATTTGATGATACTTCAGCTAGGTCATCTACACTCGAGTAGGCGTAAACCATAGGAGCGGCGGTATTCTTTCCGGAAGAAACCATGTTAAATGTTTCAAGTGTAAAAGCCATAATAAATCCTTAGCTTGCTGGTTGTAAAATCCAGTTAATGTAAAGCCCAGTAACACTTGGATGAGGCTGGCTGTCATTCCTGAAGACCAGAGGGTCATTTGCCCCTACAAGCTGAGAGCTTGTGAAGCTCCCTTTGTTGTTGGGTCCAACTGAGGTTAAGTCAAGCGAATGAACAACAGTTGCTCCTACCAGGAATGAAACTCCGAAAGGACTGCCGCTAAGCTCGATGTAGTTAAATGTAGCCCCTAGTAAAGTGAAAGTAGCTACACCACTAATGGTTGTCGGAGGGTAAATATTAAATGAAGTTGGGGTCGCTACACTAATCTGCGTGTTATTAATGTGCTGAGTTAAAGTTATAATTCCAGAAGCACCTAAGCCTCCAAAGCTTATTTCTTCAACAACAACCCCGCTAATTGAGGAACTTACTACTCTAAAGAATTTATATACTGGCGTGGCTGCCATATCTAAAGAGGATTGAATTAAGTCATTCTCACGAAATTTTAAATAAGCCGCGTTAAAATAATTAGCCAACTCGACTGTTGCGGCGGAATCATTTGTAATGTAAGCGTACGTAGTAGGGGCAAATGTATTCATCCCTGATGATATTGTATTTAAACCTTTTAATTCAAATGCCATTTTCTATTCTCCAGAAATGTGGGAGAGCCTAAACTCTCCCACCGCGTTACCAATATTCTTAAACAGTTTCGTCAATGCTAATTTTAACGATACCTTTGTCGTCTACAGGAATAGCGCCACCCTGGAAGATACCAGCGCTGAGCCAAGATAGTTTCTCAGGGATGTAGTTAACTTCAGTCCTAAAGTTAAGACCTGTAGCAAAGCCTACTGAGTCGTGCGCGTATGCAAAGCATGTGCGGTCCGTATCAGTGCCCGGCAAACCACCCTCTCCCATGGTAGGAATAACTTTAAACATAAAGTTAAATATCTTAAGGTTATCCAAGCCGCCATTATTAAGAGCCATCTGACTAACAAAGTCATTGCTTGTAATTTTTTCTTGGTCCAATAATTGAGCCTCTGCCCCAGCAGTAAGCGCAATAGTGCGACCTTCTCGTCCTACACCGTTAGCATTTAGGAACTTGTTGATGTCGCGAAGCTTTGCAAACGTAAAGCCAGTGCCACCTACGGGAATAAGATTGGAGGTAGTTGATGAGTCTAGTGCGCCAATAAGGATTTGATCACTCCGACGACCAATCGCCATAGCAATCGCTTCTGCTAACTCTCTCTTATCGTCAAAAGCAACTTCTTGTTGGTCAAAGATATCGGTGTATTCGACAGCATTCCAGTTGGTTAAAATAGCTTCTTTATGTACATAAGTGATATTCATAGGGCTAACATCATCTTGCGATGCTTTTTGTTGAGCCATACCTTCGCCCATTAATGGGAATTTAATGCTCTTGCCTCGTACATCTGATTTTGTTCGGACGGTGTCGCGCAGGTGAAAGCCTTTCGCCTGGTAAATGGCTTTAACCAAAGACGAAAACTCAATACTTGCAACTTCTTTTAAAAACTTGGACATAATTGTAACTCCTAAATAAATTAAAAAACCTAATTTATTCGGGTGTCACAACCAGTATTACAGGGAGGGCCGAAAACAATACGCTTAGTTATCTGTCCAGTCTTTCAGGGCAGGCCAAGCAACAGCGCGGATAGAGATAAAATCCCTACCCACACCTTTCGTTAAATATATCCAAAATCAATTTAAATGTCAATATTTATAATTGATTTAATTTGTTCCGTAATGAGCCTCAAACTTTTTAGTGGTTTCAGCCCGGAACACGGGGTCTGTCATGTAGCGAGGGTCTTGGACTAGCTGCTCCAAATACTGTGCATTTAGCTTTTCTTGATATTGAGAGGCTTCCTTGGCGCTTGGAAGGCCAGATTCTCGGGTTAATTTGCGCAGTTTATCTAGCATCATAACCTTCTCTGCCGACGTTGCCATGGACTTTAAGGACTCCGCCTCTTCACTTGAAAAGTTATTGTTAATCCAGGATGTGACCGTGTTGATTTTCTCCTGGCCATCTGGTCCTAGCTTCTCTATTTCGTGCTCGGGAGTGGTCTGCGAGGATATTTTTCCTTCAATGTATCTATTTACAATTCCATCAAAGATATCTTGAGACATGTTTTGTTCTTTTGCATAAGACTGAAAGTCCTGAAACATAGGGTCAGAAGAATCAAAAGACCAGTCCTCTCTCTGCTCAAAGGATTCAACGCTGTACTCCTCTGGAGCACCAGAAAAAGAACCGAGCTTTCGCTCTGCGTCTTTATATGCTTTTGCTTGAGCGGCTTGTGAGCCGAATTTTGAAGATAAGTAATCTGGCTTAGGGCCAGTGCCTGGGACATTTTCATCGATGAACCAGAGCTCTAAATCAGGATTAGCAGGTGCGGCATCAGGCACGTCTGATGAAGGTGGTTGAATGGGTGCTGACCCGCTTTCATAGCCTACAGCGCTCTCGGATTGAGCACTCGAGACGTCTACCACACCAGACTCTAATGATACTCCGTTTTCGCTAGAAATCAAGCTTTCACTCATGATATATCTCCTTTAAGTAGGTGTAAGACCTCTCGAATCAGGGTATTTTGACCCTCTCGGGTGCGCCCAAAATTTTCATTCTCATGGATTGGCAAAACCGGGGCTTCCAAATAATTCTCTCTCCACAAATCCAAGACTGCCTTCCCTTCATCCGAAGAGAATAGCCTCTTAATGCACCTCGCGTAATGCAGCGTTTTATCATCCGCATCCGTGTTTGCACTCTTATACTCACTCGAGTATTCACTTTCTTTTGTCATACTAAATCACCCTCCTCTGGGTTGCCTTCTTCTTCCTCAGGCTGCTCTCCTTGCGCCTGTGCCTGTGCCTGGTCAATCGTATCTTGAACCTGTGCTGCATCCTTTATCAAGATAGGGTCTACACCCAACTTCTCTCCTACCCACTCACTAAGTTGAGCTGCATTCACCCCTCCAAGGGCGAGTTCAGGGCCAACAGCCGCCTGCATAACCTCAAGGTATCGCGTGAACCTTGAAAGCTCCGCTTCTTCCTCTCTGCGGTTAATAGGAGACTCGTAGGACAGGGCAACTTGTTTTCCATCTATCTTGATATCAGGGAATAATCCTTTCTTCTTAAGAATAAACACTACGCGGTCAATAATCTTCGGCAAGAACTCCACCTGAAGGCGCCCAAAAGCCGGTCCAATCTCTTCGATGAGAGCTTGATTCCTAATAGATATTTCTGTGGCTGTTTTTGCTGGGGAGTTAATGGGCCCCAAGGGGTCTGCAAACATGAGGGAATTAACCTGGCTCATCAAGTTCTCGCGCAGCTCCAACGAAAAATTAACATTACTATCGAACTGCAGAGGCTGCAAAGGCCAGCCACCTGAGCCAGTTTGATTTACTGAGATTATAGTATTGGGCTCGACTTTTACATTGAATGGATTTAATACTCCATCATTAAAAGCCATCAATGGAGGGGCCACCTTAAGCGCTCCACTTTTAAATTCAAATCTAGCTAGCTCATTAAGGCTTAGCATAGATGGAAGAGCATTTATTACCGGGCCCCTGCCTAGAACTTCAGTGCTCCTCTTGGACCATCGATAAACAATCCAACGAGATGATGAAGACTCCTCCTCTAAAAGAATATCTCTAGAGCCAGATGTGAGCAACATGAACTTATACATCTTGGTCTTTTCGTCAAATATAGTCCCTTCAATCAGCTCAGTAACAGCCGTGATATCTCCTCTAACCGCCTCTTCCATCGCCGCAGTAAGCTTGGCGCCGGGCCACATAAACTTTATATTCCTAATTGGGATGCGATTAAAATCTCTCCACACGGTCTCAATCGTTCCAAACGGCCCCTCTTCAGGGTAGAAAGTTTCAATAGGAACCACCGTGAAAATAAGAGGGTTTTCATCATCACCCTCAACACATGTAACTGCAGCTGTACCCACAGCAAGGTCAAAATAAGATTCGTTAACAGCAAGGTCAAAATTGGAAGCATGAATATACTCAAAAATCCTCTTTGTCGCCGCCTCTAACTTCTTATTTATATCGTGTTGCAAGTTCTCCGGGATGTCCTTTCCTGATATAAGCTTCACCCACCACACCCCTGCCGGAGTTAAAAGAGATTGCATTTTGGATGCGAAAGTTATAACGGCCTTTACCATGGTGGTATCGAATACCCTAGCCTCTTCTCTTTGACCTGGAGTTATAACGCCAAAGGTGTATCGGTGCGGCTGAGAGAAAAGATAAGCATCTTCAAGTAGGCTTCGCCACTCCATAGCCCTGGCTTTAGCTTCGGCGTACCGAGCAAAAATCTTGTTATCTAACATGTACTACCCTAGCAATGAGCTTAATGTTCTATTTGGAATCTGTTGCTGCGCGCCGCCTGTAGTCTTGGAATCGATAACATCCAAAGGCGTACGACTAGAACGAGCTCGAAGGAGCCTCACTCTTTCTGAATCTAATTTTTTCTTTTTTTGGCTCTCGACTCTCTTTGCATCTGCGAGCTCTGCCTGAGCAGCCCGCCTGTCTCTCTTGGCATCTTTCCTAGCCCTGCTTCCGGTAATATCACCCATAAGAATCTCCTAATTCAATGTTTGAATCCTGGTTATTGAATAAGGATACTTGCTTTTCCTTTCGCATTCAAATAAACCTTTCCATAATTTATAAGGAGTCAAACCCTTGAGAGGTGAGCCAAGTACATACTTGACCATATTTACGCAATTCAGGAAGGGGAGGCTGAATATAGAGTGAAAATAGAGCTTGTATCCTCTATCCTCATTAATATCTACCTCAACTACCTTTATTGGTTGCCCCTCTTTTTCAGACTCGAGAATTATTCCACTCGGTAAATCAAAAGAGGCAGGACAGTCTAATATTTTAACATTAAGCCTGTCCGTGCCGGGGTCGATAAGGGTCCAGTTGAAGTCATCTTTTGTAATGAGGAAGCAGTGGCCGAACCCAGGCTTACAGTAAGCCTGGTGCCATAAAGAGCTTGACCTGAATATTACCCAGTACTTCAAGCTCTACTCTTAGCAGCCCAATGAAGACATAGCCATCAAGGTGTCAGCCATCACTAGAATCTGCGTGAAACAAGCGACCGCCAGAGCTACACCGCCCAGAGACAATACTAATGATAAATTAGAACGAAACCGTTCAACTGTTAAGCATATAGCTACAGCTAAACACATAATAAAAAATACGCCGCCTACAGCTGAGACAACATAGATACTTGGAGCAATTTGGCCTGCCGCTAAAGCGCAGACATTATCGATTGAAGACATGGAGTACCCTTGTGAGTTAACACCCACCCCTATTGGCGGGGTACGAACTTTAAACCAATAATTAATCAGAGTCAATAATATTATCACCTTTTACTCTTCCCCTCCTCTCTATCTCTTCCTCTAAAAAACAAACAACCTTGCCAGCCTCCTTAATGGCATGATGCACCCTATCCGGACCCTGCATGCCTTCAACCCCGCTATAATCTACGCCCTCATCACTTAGGTCTAGCATGCTAGTTATACCCTTCCCCACATGAGTCAGCTCAGGGCGAAAACTAAACCAGGGCACCTGAAAAGGCTCAAAATAAATATAAAAGGCATAACAGGTGAGCTCTTCTTTTTTTAACCCTTTTATTCCACTTGTTCTTACCTGGATTTCTAAGGCTGTGCTTAGCGCCCGATACATTAAAGTTTTTCCCGCAGGCCAACCTTCGAGTGCCTCTGAACTTTTTACCCATACCACTGAAAACATATTACCCCCTCATAAAACCAAAACCACAAAAACCGTATCACTCTTCTTTCTCTTAAGCGACGCCACCTTCTTCTTATTCCCAATCAAGAACTCTATCACCTCAGGGTGGATAACTTGCTTGTGCATTTTTCTAATCTTTTGGAGGTTCATTTGTGAGAATCCTTCTTCCAGTACCACTTAAAATCTCTTTCTTTCGAGTCCCAAGTTCCAACCCATCTCACCAAGCCTCTTGACGCAAGCGCCCCGGACCTAAAAACCAATATCTCAGCCTTAAGGCCGCCAATCTTGTCCTCAATAATTAATCTTTTCCCATGCCTGCTTCTTCGCCATATTATATTATCTGCGGTGAAATTCTTTTCCTCAAAAAGATGCTTGGTCATGGACATATTTGAGCTGCCAAAGTAATTAATACCCGTAGTATAGATGGATACAAAGCCATCAGGGTAGAACCTAACCCTGGTCTTGCTCAATAGCTCTTTACTATCAGAGGTTTTTGGCTTAAGCAAAAGCCACGTAGAGCTCAAGCAATGCCGGTTAAGCTTCTCATTCCATACCCAATCCACATCCACATCTAAAATCTTCTCTATTTGGCTAATAATCATTCTTCATCCTCTCCCTTCACCTTGCTTATAACTTTCGAAGAAAAATACTCAATAAGCTGTTCTACCTGGATTTCTTGATTCAAGAAATCCAGCATAATCCTGGTTGTCCACTCCTCCTGTTTATAGGTGAACTCAAATTGAAGAGCATAATCAAGATTGAGGAACCAGCAAAATGTAAGCCTAGGACTTTCTATTTCTTCTCTAACTTTAGCTTGTATAAGATTTTGTTCAAGCCCTTTCGCAATCCTGTTAACGTACCCCCGAGTACGACGTGGAGTACCCCTTCGTATTTTAACTTTCATCCTCATGCTCCTTAAGGGCGCTCATCAACTTTTCTCTAGTTAACTCGCTCATTCGCCTTTCCCCCGGCTAATCACAGTCCGGCACATCCCTGCTATTCCGTACTTCATCTTGAATTTACCCCCTGTTTTTAAATAATCCTTCATCCTAATCTGAGGGATAAAGAAGAATCTAGGGTGAATTGGGGATGGCTTGGCAATCTCTTCCAGTATCTCTCTTCTCCCCCGAGGGGACGCAGCTATTTCTTCTGCATCGGTATGTAGCATCATATTATCGCGGGAAGGGTCGGTAACAATCCCATGGGGGCTCCTGACCCACCAAACTAGAAGGGTGGGCACAAAACTTAGGTTGTCCTCTATTACCCATTCGATATGCTTATAAGTCGGGAACCGGCCAATCAACCCCACCATGAACCTATTCACGCGTCTTTCGACCCATGCTTCATCTCTGCTTACACTCACTCTTCTTCTATCTCCCCTCTTAATTGCCTCAACCTATTCCGGAGAGGGCGAATAAAATCCCTGCCTTCATTTGACTCATCATAAAGCATGGCTGTAACCCAGCCAGACCCTGCCGCCTCCATTTTAACTTGAGCAAGCCTGGTGACTCGGACAGGCGATATTTTCTCCCACGCGGCAATATCGATATTCTTCATTTCCCCACTATCTAACTCGGCTTTAAATTCAGCCTCCAAAATAGTTGAAAGTCTTAACTTAACCTCGGGACCCCAGGCAGGGTCCGTATCCATAATATTATTACCAATCGCTACTCTACTCATCATCTCTTCCCTCCACTCTTCTCACTAAGGCCTCGGCTAGCTTTTCAGGTAGATTCCCATTTATCATTTCGCACCCTGAAGCAATACCCTCTACATCTACAAAAGTTGATGTAACCCACGTTGCACCCTTCCACCGGAAATCAAGCACGAGAATGCCTTTTAAAGTATTATATTCATGCAAGCTTAGCGCGCATCCAGACAGCCCTTCCCACACGCTTTTTGAACCATAGAATTTCTCCACTAGGGGCTCTATTGCTCTAGCCATCACTACCAGCTTTGTTGCAACCTCATACCTCTTAAGAGCATCGCCAACTTTTATTTTTGCACTACTCACCTTCCTTGCACTTCTTAGCTTTAGCCTCATCAAATACTTCTTGCCTGCAATCAACCCCTTCTTTTATCCGGGCGTGATAAGTAAAACAGTCCTCTATGCGCCATACCGCCTCTTTAACCCCTTCCAGCACCAAATCTCTCCACCTTCTATTCCGAGCCACCCGCTGCTCCTGAGTGTAGACCTCTCCGAAGTATTCGTTTATAGGGATGTGTATAGGGGCGTCCCATTTTACCCCCTCCAAGTAAAATCCTACTGTCGAATAGTTCTCTACAACCCGAACCTTAAAAAGGCAATCATCTGGAATCACCCTGCTTTCATCTATCAGCTCCTGCATTTTATTTTTGAGCAACTTTAGAGTCGCCCAATTAGCGCTGTCATCTCCCCACGTTGCCCGGTCTTCGTCCCTCACCTCTATCTTGATTCTCTTCATTCTTCCACCCCCAACTCATGCAGCTCCTGAGCTATCATCTTAGCCAGCGCCCTTCTTCGTCTTTCATGTCTGCGAGGCCTCACTAGCTTGAGCCTTTGTGAGCGCGTCCACTCTCTTTCCCGCTTACGCAAGAGGGCTTTTAGTTGGCATTTCAAAATATCGTCCGTGGCTTTCTTGGCTCTTTCGGTGAGAGCTTTACTCTCTTCCAGCGAGCGCTGCATATCCCGTTCCTCGCGCCTTTTCATCTCAGCACAGTCTCGATGCGTGGACACCAAATCAAAGAAAAGATACACCACGACTATGGCACCCCATCCATATAAAGCGTAAACCCATTCCATTATGACTCCTCCAGTAAAAACCGCTCTATAAACCTGGTATCGACATGACGCCTATACCCTTCCACCAGCTCTTGCTCAACCGGAGATAGCAACTTATGGTCCCACACTGTTAGCCAGTAGCATTCTCTGTGGGTGTTGTAAACTTCCTGCAGCTTAGAAATAGATTCTTCATCCATATTTTCCCCCTCCTTAGCGCCCTTCAGGCTTTTCAGCGCCCTCTATAAGCCCAAGCAAGCGCTCCCGATGAAGAAGCGCCACCTCAGTAGGCATAACAACAAACCTGTCCCCGTATTTATTATCCCACAACTTTACTACCTGGGCGTTCCATTCCGGCCAGCATACAAACATCCACCTTAAGCTTGGGTAAATCGAGATACCACTCTTTAAGAGCCATCTGTTTAACTCCTTCAAGTCTCTGTCATCGTCATTAAAAGCGCGATTCTCCAGATGCCTTTCCACCTCTTGAAACCACGCTGCATACCCAGTCACAAGGCTGTGCCCAGGATAAACCGTTACCCACTGGAAAGCTTTCTCGATAAAGCCCTCACTCCAACGCTTCTTACAGTCCTCATTCCGGCGTATTACCCGATACCCCTCAAGTTTAAGCTCCGTAGCTTCTAGCGCCTTTAGACGAGAAAAATACTCTTTCTTTTTCTCTTCCGGGTCCTCACTATCACCTGGATAAACAATCACAACCTGCCATCCTTTTTCAAAGCCTCAGTAATATCCTCTACCATCTGTTCAAGCTCAGTGACCTTCTTAATTTCAGCATGACTTCTAATCACGCTAATAGCCTTATCAGCTTCTTCAACCGTAATCTCTCCATCTGCTAACTCATGCATAATGGCGTCAGCTCTTTCATCTAGGGTTGCTTTCGGGTTCTTAGCTAGCAAGCCTTTCAATCTTTTAACCTCAATCCTACGCCCCTTGTCTGTGTAAACATCCGGATGCCTGTTGCGCATGACACGAGACCAGATAAACCCGTTGAACTTAGGATTATCTAGATTCCCCTTTGCTTTCCTCTCCCACCAGGCTAAACCCTTCATACGAGCTATTCCATAAGCCGCATCAAACTCTTTGTACTTCTTAAGCCAATCATAAAACGTACAGGCTGCTATCGAGGCCTCAGAGCAAAACTCAGCCATTCCATCACCTGCTGAGAGGGTGTCTATCAACAGTTGGGGGTAAGTTTCTTTGTATTTTTTAGGTGTCGGCATTGTTTGCATTCTCCAATAAGAAATCTACAGTCTTTCTAAAGAAAGATTCAAATCGAGTTTTATTCTCTATATCCGGATAATGCTCTGTACAACTGAAGTATGAGAAATAAAAACTCCCCCCCTTCTCCTGAGCTACCTCATCCACTATTTTTACCACAAAGATATAATCATACCCTAGATTTTCGGCAGGCTTCGACAAGGCCGCCACATCTTCGAACCGCCAGCACAGAGTTATTTTTTCAGAGCCTCTCTTTATACGGATAAATTCCGAGCGCGCACCACTCCCCCCTCCCCCAAAAAGGTGGTCCCATAAAAAGGAAGAACTTTCAAGAGGGGACCATTTACAATAATCATCCTCGTGCCCCTCTTGAGGAAGCTCAATATTCCCATTCTCATCAAAGACAGTAACTCTTCCTATCCATAAGGGCGGTTCTTTTTCATTTGTCGGCACGTATTAATTCTCCTCAAAATCCCGTTTATCTAGCCTCCTAGATTAAACCTTCGCCGGGGATAGTATAGCACCGACACTCCTTGCAGCGATGCTTAACTGTTATCTCTAAGTAGCCCCCGCAAAAACACGTATCTGCCCAGGCTGTGCGCAACCTTCCTAAGGAGCTAACAATCACCAGTACCCCCATTGAATTATTTACCAAGCCCCTTAGATTTCTCCTGGGGTGCCACATAACATCCAGGATGCTAGTGTTCTCTAGGTTCTCCACGCGCCCTTCCACCGACACCAGGTCCTCAGACTCTATCGCAACCAGAGATTCTTTACCGATAAAAACTAACTGGTTCGCCCCGATTTGAACCCTATCAAAAACCACCCCAACCAGGTTCGCCCTGAGCACTTGTGCTTCCAGCACCCCATCCTCTATATCTTGATTTTCATCACACATCTATCAGGTATCCTCCCCGTACACAATCTCCACAGCTCTCTCGCTGAAATCTATTTCCGCTGGAGCAGGAGGCTCCCAACTAGGCTCCTGCGCATAAAATGGTTTATGGCATCGAGAGTAAACCTCAGGACTGCCAGCTTCTTTGCGACTAGTGTATCTAACCTCAACAAACTCGGTGTCTGACACCTTTCCTTTTACCTCAAACTCAATCATCTCCCCCTGTTCCCTCCACACAAATATCTGGCCAATCCATCTTCTGAACCTCTCTCATTAAGCGCCTTCGAACCGCCAGAACTTTATCTATGAAATAAGCGGCATATTTAATTTCTTCAAGAATAGTAACCTCGTGACAGATAGGCATTACCAATTTTTTAGATACCAAGGCATCCTGAACAAAAGTCCAGCCGACTAACTGATATTCCTCAGATGCAGGGTCAAAATCTAATGTACACTTTACTGGCGCCTCCAACCGAATCACTCTTGAGACTCCATCCTTATCTCGAACCCCCCTCAAGAGCAAGGGCTCACATTTAACCTGTATTTCAATCTCCGCCCGTATCCATTCGAGCCTCCTATGAAACTCCTCCAGCAGCCTTCTCTTACTAACATTCTTAATGCTCACTCTCAATTTCTTCTCTGCCCCCACTTCCGCTCAAGCCTGCTTCCTGTGGCCAAGCAATACACCACCATCAAAGCCAACATAAAAAACAACCATACGCATAAAACGATAAGAGGCAAAAAAACCTCATACCAACCAATAGAGGCAAATCCAGCGAGCTTTACAAACGCCAAAGCCGCGATTAAAAAAAGAGCTGCTTTACTAATCATTCTCCCTCCTTCTTCTTCAAGCTTGGATTAGGACCCCATGCCTCTTCCTTCTCTCTATCCGACTCTTCTTTTTTCTTCTTATAATCAGGATAGCCAAATATCCCCCGATATACACCGCCTATTGCCATAGCAATCAACATTGTCGCCATATATTTTTGCATAACGTTCTCCTTTATTAATGAACTGTACTATCACATTCGTCACATTCATCATGGTCGCCCATACAGACTTCCGTTGTTTGATATGTAAACCACTTTCCTAAACCCCAAATCGCCGCCGGAAGCTCCTCGCGAATCGTCTTCTCCGGAAACTCCAGCTCATATAAGCAGCCTCTTTCCCCTTCACTGGAATCAAAGCTTATTTGCACCTTTAGAAAGCGCCTTTCTGAGGTGGGACCATGCACTACAGTACAAAAATCAATCCTGCCACTACTACCTTTGTAAAAATTAAAAGTTAACTCAACCTTTTCTTCTTCATCCACCTTCACAGAAAGTAAAAGCTCACAGTACCTAACAAGGCCTCGACCTTTTTCCTCCGCGTCGCATCCCCAGTCCATCTTTCCCATATTGTCCCTCCATAAAAACATTAGCACCCCATCGACACCTCATAATATGCTCATGGATACACATTGTCAACACAAAGACAGGAGGGCATTTCTTACTTCTTTCAGTATTGTTGTTGACACCGTGTAAACATGAGTATATTATTTGCTTGTCACTGAGGACATCATAAACATCAAAAGGAGATTATTTATGACTTTAACAAAATTTGAATACAGCTTGCTAAGGGACCTGCATATATTCCAGAAAGACTTAAGGGATATGTATTCCTGCCTTGACAAAGCCAATGAGGAAGCTATTAAAATACAAGAAATCCTTCTCCATAAGGTTACTTATCTTGAAGATAACGTTAAAAATACACTATGCAACATTGTTGCCATAAAAAGCTTCACTAGAGATTTAAACAAGGTTAGAGGAAGGTTGGCCGTTTCCACGCTTGCAGTACACCAATCAATTAGAGATAACACCTCTTCTACAGGAGAAGAAAAATGAATGAACAACTATACAACGAAGTTACCACTCTTTTTGAAGTTATCAATAAAACCCTTCAGAACCCAGCCATCGCTGAAGATAAAATAATTAGCACAAAGATAAAGGAACTTGAACAAGCGGCAGCCGGGATGTATGGCGAATTAGCTTTTTCAATAAAGGAGTCTTGATATGAACGACCAAGCAAACAAAATGTTAAGAGAAACCCATCGTGCCCGCCACCAGTTTCGCAGACTAAAGAGCATGTATGACCGCACTGTGTACTGTAGAAACAGCTCAAGGATGAGGAGGCTAAACGCTCTCATAGAAGAGTTGAAATTTAGAGCGGATATGACCTACTCGATATGGATGGATATGATGCTTTAAAAATAGCCCCCCTGGCCTGGTGTCAAAGCCAGGGGGACACCAAGCAAGTAAGTGGGTCTGTCTGGGGAACCTTACTTGCATGCACGAAACTCTAACACAACCTCTTGCTTGTCAGCAACGTTTACACCTTTTTTTCTTAACTCATCATACAAAGGGGCACGCAAAGAAGGAGGAGTAATAGAAGTTATTTCAACCTCGTACTCTTCATAATCTTTCAAGGTTAACCAACGCGCTTCAATAATAGAAGCCCATTCTTTTACAAGCTGTCTTTCAGTAGCTGGAGAGTTCCAAGTTATTTTAAGGACCTCAAAAGCCGGTTCATTTGCTGCCTCTAGCTCAGGGTGATGAACACCCTCATCATCTAGAACGGGAGCTGATGGCGCGGGAAGCGGTTTAATAACCTCAACCTTGTTGCCGCCTTTTACAAATACCACTTCAAAACCACCATACCTGCTGACACTTTCCTCAAAACCTTTTTTTCTCATGAAGAAAGAAAAATAATCTTCTTCATAACGAGAATTACGATAAAAAAACATAATATCACCTCCTGATGGGTGATAACTTTTATCTCACGCCATTGTATTTAAAAAACCAACATTCCTCAACCCCGTCTGTAGCCATATAGTTATTCCCAAACTAAGTGGCCATTGCTATACTTAGCTTTCATTATTACAACCAATGGTTGTAATGTCAATTAATTTACCGGAGAAAATTATGAAAATTAACACTGTTTGTGCTTACATCTACCCAGAAGGAAAAAGATTTAGAGTTGATTTAGAAGGCGCAGCCAAGTCAACCTTTCACTTCCCAACATTAGAAAATGCTCTAATTCATGTTAAAAACAATGTCAGTGAACCTTTAAAATTTATCGCATGCCCTCTCTCTGAAGAATTTATAGAGGATAAACCCGTCAAAGCTTCTAAACCCGGGAAGAAAGATGCCGAGAAGCAAAAATGAAAAAAAAACTGAATCCCAACATACAAGAAGCTATTAGTATTTTTGGAACTCAGCAAAAGATGGCTAATAAGCTCAATGTGTCTCAAACGGCAGTTTACAAATGGCTTTATTGCTTGCGCAAACCAAGTCCTGAGAATGCCGTTAAAATTCAAGTAATGACTAATAGCAAAATAAAGGCTACAGATTTACTGCCTAGCTACCGTGATGATTTTTTTATATCAAAACTGAAATCTGTTTTCAGCTCAGAAATAGGATAGTCATTGAGGGTGGTGCATGGGAGGTTCCATGCACCAAGGTAGCATCCGTGCCATCCAAGAGGATCCTTTCCCCGCCTGAAATTATAATCAACTCCCCCTCAAAGGCAACCTATACTTCAATCAACCCAACTCAAAGCTCCCCTAGGGGATGAACCCCGCCACTCGTAGAATCAATTCTAAGAGCCTCTAAGGCGTCCAATCTACAAACCCTTGTCTTTTATCATCTTGCCGGTTAAAAAGGCGTGAGCACCCCTTAGAGTCCAAATAAGGGCATGCTGAGCTCCTATCTTGGTGCGCTCTTCACCATTTTCCTGGCTTCGGCAATTATCCTCTCAGTTTCTGCTGTTCGCTGAGGACGCCCCTCCATCTCCTCCAGCTCAAATTCTTTTACCGGGGCATAGACAGGCGCTTTCTCATTTCTTCCACTTTCTGAACGCCAGTAGGCTTCATCGAGATTCACTGCATCCTCCCAGCGTTCTCGCTGTAGCCAGCGCACGGGATAAATCCACTCTGGCACAAAGGCGCCGTATTTTTGTTTAAGCCCGGCTTCTAGCACCTGAGCCTTGAGAGCTTTTAGCATGACAAGCGCTAACTCTTCGCTCGGATTTATTTTTTGATAAACCTGGCGGCATTTCGCTTTCTCTAATTTTTTAGGGTAAGCCTTCCACCAGGCCTCAAACCCCTCTTTCCAATTCGAACTCATTCCCTTGTCCTCTTTATCTCCAAAAACCCGATTTGGGGGGTAAGTATTATTATTATTATATATAATATTATTATATATATTATTTATATATATATTATATATATTACTTATAGCTTTTGCCCATCTTCTGTTCTTACGAATAAAAGGAAAACTTTGGTCATTCATTTTTTTTGTAAGTCTATGTTTTTCACCGAAAATAAAAATTCGAATAATTAAATAGAATCTGTACAGGTGTTTCTTCTTTATTTTCATAGCCTTGCGAGAGGCAAACTCGTACACGTCTGATAAAACTAAAGTTTTCTTGTTATTTAATTGTAGTTTTTCTTCTCGTGATAGCTCATTTTTTAGTCTGGGAACCGGTATTTTAGAGGTTTTTTTGCGTCCATACTGCACAATATATGCATTTAGATTTAATATCTGCCCGTAATAATTCCCATTTTCAGAGTACATTATTATCATCCTGTACATACGAAGAACGTTCAATGCCTCCATTGTGTCCAGAGATTTGGAAGCGTCCAGGGGAAGTATTTTCTCCATCAAGATTTCTTTTTTCCATTCGAATCGACCTTCGCTATCAGAGAAGCAGAGAAGGTTGGTGAAAAATATTCGAAATGGATAGGCGAAAAGCTTCTCTAAATCCATTAAAGTCGGACTTTCAAAGACGCGCCCTTTTAGGCTGTAACACTCCATGGCTTTCTCCTTAAGCGGAATAACAAAGGTTGACACTTCGTATCCATCCTATTACTATGTTTTTTTTTGTCAATACACAGGAGTTACTCATTGAAAGATAAATTGACCATGGGACAGAGGATTACGAAGGCGAGAAAAAACCTAGGGCTTACCCCTCTCGAGCTTGGAGTTGAGATTGGCGGCCTTACCAAGGCTACTATCATTAAGTGGGAGAGGGACATGGTTAGCCCTTCTGTTCCCAGCTTTATGGCGCTGTGTGATTTCCTGAAGTGCGATCCTCTTTGGTTATTCACAGGGGGTACGACTTTAAAAAAAGACAATAAAAATGTTCGCCTGAAAAAAGATGCAGCGGCTCAAATATTTGATATTCTTGCTGAACTTCAGAAATTATATACAAAGGCTGAGAGATGTATGGAGAAAGTCTCACAACTAAAGAAGAAATAGTCTACATACATAGCGTTTTCTAGCTCGTATAATTACCATTCCATTTCTAAAGGAGGGAAGACATGGAATATTACGAGCATCCTAAAACACTTATGTCTGACATTGATGTCGAGCAGCGACATATTCTTAATATGTATTTTGGTTTTTATAGTGAAGCTGAGCAGCAAAGGTATGAAGATTATACCTGTCGCTGTCAGGATTTAAAAACCGAACCTTTACTTACCAATCCATTTATTTAATAAGGATATTATTATGGGTTTTATTTACAAGTACCATCAGTCACGCTTTTCTTCTGACGGCAGGTTTTATTTAGTTGAGCCTAAGAAGAAAAATATTATACTGAGGTTTTTAAAAAGCATTTACCTGGTGTTAACAGTTACACCAACTTATTATTAAAAAGGAGATAAGTAATGGCTTTACGGGGAAAAAACCCTGCAGAATTATGCGGGGAAAAAAGGGCTAAGATATTATTGTATGGAGAACCTGGTGTAGGTAAGACTACTACGGCACTTAAATTTCCGGCTCCATACATAATCGACACTGAAAAAGGAGCTGAACACAAGGATTACCTCGAGTTGCTAACAAAAAATAAGGGGGCTATTTTCCAGTCCTGTGATTACGATGACATAATGGATGAGGTGAAGTCTTTAACTTTTGAAAAGCATCCGTTTAAAACTTTGGTGATTGATTCTATCACTCCAGTTTTTGAGGGACTCAAGAGAAGTTATGGCAAAGATGAAAAAATAGGAACTTTGTTTAGCAGGGATAAGCATGCTGCTAATGGAGATTTAACTGACTTAGGTCTTCTTTTACTGCGCCTTGATATGAATATAATCATCACTTCCCATGCGAAAATGAAATATAAAATGATTGCCGATGATTATAGCGGGAAAAAAACCTTAGAAGCTATCGGTTTTTGCGGGATAGGGATTGAGACCTTAAGTTATATTTTTGATTTTGAAGCTGAGCTTCAATTTCGTGGTAAGAGGCATGTAGGGAATGTTTCTAAGACTAGGTTCAAAGAACCCTTCCCGGTTGGGAAAGATATCAGCTTAGAGTTTAAAGATATTGCTGAAAAATATGGAGAAGAGATCCTTCTAAAAGAGTGCGAGAAAGCTATCCAGATATCCGAGGTAACCGGAAAAAAAATTCACGACTTAATTGTAGCCTTGAAAATATCAGCTGATAAAGTTCAAAGATGGCTTACTAAATTTGAAGTGGATAAACTTTCTTCTTTAACTGAAGAAAACGGACTCCAAATTATTGATGCTATATTTAAAAAGCATCCTGAACTAGCAAACTAAGGAGAAAATTATGCAGTTCCCAAAATTTGATATTGACAAGATTGATTGTTCCGTCTCACCCACATCCACTTTGCGTGATGGTACCTATAGTTTTACTGTTAAATCAGCGGCTGATCATATTTCCCAGTCCGGAAACCCTTGTATTAAACTTACACTTCAATGCGAGGATGATGATGGAAATAGGGGCCTCGTGTTTGATTATCTGACTATGTCTGCATTATGGAAGTTTAAGCAATTAGCCATCTCTGTAGGGGATTCTTCTTTATGTGTTTCAGAAGGCCATATTGATCCGAGTTCTTTCCTTAATCAGCAGGGTATGGTTGAGATTGTTGTGCAAGCGTCAGAAGGATACGCGCCTTCCCCTAAAGTTAAATTCTATCGGCCCGGGGAAAAAGAAGTGGCTTTCTCTCCTTTATCACCAGTTGACAGTAATGGGTTTGATTTAGATAACCCTTTGGATATTTAAAATGCTAATCTTGACTCTGAAAGAAGAGATAAAGGTTCTTCTATATATGGGAGAGAGAATTTACTCTCTCTCTCTCTCTTATAATGGGGATGAAAAAGTTCAGTTTAAAATATTCGAGAAGTCTGGGGATTACTTTTTCTTTAAGGAAAAATTTATTTTAAATAAAAAAGATGCGGAACCCTATTGTTTTAAGGGCTGTGTGAAATTTTTCTACATAAGTTCAAAAACAAAGACTGTGGTTATGGGGTTTGAAGCCCCTCCGGATGTTCATATTATAAGAAGTAACTGCAAGAAAAAATTACACGTCTAGTAGGGGTCCCAATCTTTCATCTTTCTAACCCCTCCTGCAACAGTTTTAAGGCCATGCCAACCCAGGGCAAAGTACCGGAGCGCATCGGCTCCATGCGAAGCCCAGTTGTGCACGGGAGCTGAATAAGTTTTTTTTGTGGGGTCGTACTGAGAGTGGTACTCCTTCAGACACTCCATTCCATAATCACAATTTTCAGCGTCAATACGAAACCTTTGAAAAAGAGCCCTAACTGCCTCTATCCCGTCAATGATGTAAGCTTTCTTAACGGTCCTAAAATTTATTCCACACCGAGCGGCATACTGTTTTCTGGTTAAGCCTGAACTTAATTCTTGCACCTCTATATCGTGAGGTGCGAAATGGATATCAAAATGAACTTTGTGTTTTTTTTTGAAATCATGCATGTATTTTGCATAGTGGTCCATGGGCTGCCTGCGGTTTTCATAATAAGAAACCAGCCTAATCTCCGACCCTTTCACCTGTATTATCCAGATTGACGTAAAGTCATCTATCCCCAAATCCCAAGAGCTGTATGTTTTTAATTTAGGCTCTGGTTTAAATACCCCCACTCTTTGTTCGTCATAGGCTTTTTTAATTTGAGCTGCATAGTAAGCTCCCGGGAGGGCGGCTTCAAATGAGCAGTAGAATTCCTGCTGCACAATCTCCTCCGACATCCCACTGGCTCGTTCTTCATCTATTATTTCCTGTGTGACGACCGGTATGGTTTTGGCTGCGTCTCTGAATGTGTCTTCTACTGTCAGAACCCGAGTCAACCATTTTGGGTTGTTTTTATTCTGAGTCAGCAGCTTGTAAAAATGATTGTGTCCTCGAGGTGTCCCATTGAATATAGCCCACCCCCCATTCTCAGCTAAAATGGGACGCACGTATTCCCATGCCAGTGGATTGTGGTGCTGAGTTTCTGAGCTTATGTAGCCTATGGGGTTGGTCCCCATGACACGGTCGTAATAATTAGTTCCACCAAACTTTAGGATGGAGCCATTTTTAAATGTTATTGAAAGCTTGGAGTTATTTGTCTTAGCGACTAGACGGTCAGGTATGTGGTCCAGGTATCTCATCCCGTTGCGGTCAATACCATCCCACATAACATCCCTGGCCTGGGTTGCCGTGGGAAACATATAAACATATGTTCCCACTCTCATCTGCGTTGCTGCTACAGCAAGATTAAGGAAGCACTTGTCTTTTCCCGCTCGACGGTGCTCCACAGTGACGATTCTCTTGTATCCTTTTACAAAGAAATCATGGAATAATGCTGACTGATAAGTGCGAGGTTCAAACCTGTGAGGAAGCTGAATAACGTTTGCCATTATTTAGATTTTATCTTCATCTCTTTAAATGCGCTGAGAGCTCCAATACCAAGCAGAGCGCTAAGCAGGGTCATATGCTCCGTAGTGTTAATGTCGGGCATATGGAAGCCCCATGCCACAAGGAAAGGGCGGGCTACCCAGTCCTGAAGAAGCCCAAGGGCCGCTACCCACCCTAAGGTTGAGCGCCATCCATTGTCGTAGAACCCTCGAAATTTTGCGTTAACCTTGTTTATTTCAGCCTGCATGATATAGGGCTTCTGTTTAACCATCGCCATAAAGGCGTCGGCCTTAGCTCGCTCTTCGTCTGAAGTAACTAACTTGTCGGCAGCATTGCCAATAGCATCTACTGCATCAACAATCGGCTTGCTTAATATGTTTGAAAAAATACCCATTACTACTCCTGTATAAAACTCTGGTAGTTATCAATAAAATCACTAGTGATCCCTTTTCCTTTATATGTATTATAATACTTTTTCCAGTAATTGGCCATTCCTTCTACATCTCCTACCTCAGGGAGGGCTTCTGCGACCCTAAGGTAGTGTATTCTAGCCATTACAGTGGCGTAACGAAGGTCGTAAGTTATCTTCTCAAAGTTGTTGCTGACATGTTCTCCGTAGAACATCTTTATTTTTTTGACCAGCTCAGGCTTATAGTACAAATAGTTCCCCCAAATATCCTTATAGGTATTGGGCTCCATTTGATATATTCCACTTGCTGGCCCTGATATCTGCCTCAGGTAATAACCGAGGTGGCTTTCTTGCGCTGCTGTACCAAGGAGTAAGTCCACAGCTTTTTGAGAAAATAATTCCACATCCAAAAGAGCTGGTGTAATCACGCACTCCACAAGGTCTGTTTTTTTTATCCCCATTTATAACTCCAGGTAGTAGATGACATCTTCAATGGAGTATACAACCTTTGCGTTGCCTTTCCATCCGGCATGCCATTCTTCCTGGTGCGGAGTTAACTTGCACGTCCGATTTTGCTTTATTTCAAACAAGTGGTTCTTACCCCTGAAGCCAACGAGGATGTCTGGGCACCCCCTCCCTACATTCGTAAGGTCGTGAACCGTGGCGCCCACAGACTTAAGGAGTGTTGTTATCTTCTTCTGGTTTAGGTCGACTCTTGAGCGCATTCATTTAAGCCACTACATACGGGACCGTAGGCCAATCCGCATTAATATCCACACTCTCTGGGTCAGTTGATGCGTCAATTACAGTGTAGAGAGCTCCGTAGTTATCAGCGCATGCCTCAATCAATAGCGCTTCCCCTTTCTGTATTTTCTTCAAATCGTCAAGAACTAAATCCTGAGGGTCCATGCTGGTATCATTCCACTTTAAAGGAAAGGTCAGCTCTCCTCTGTCCCCGGAGGCGATTAGTGTATTGATACAGTTTCGCTCTTCACCGCTTGAGGAATATATCTTATCGTTATAAGAAATATCCCCCTCCATATATCGCATCATCACACTCATCAGGTCACCTTTGCGCATATCCTTACGCTGGTCTAAAGTGTATTCCGGGTCTGGAGTGTTGCCTTCGGCAAGCCATTTCTGGTAGGTCAGCCAGTCTGAATTTGCTGAGTCATTGGGGATATATTTAATCTCACCACTTTGGCTGTCTTTATAGATAACGCCGCTTCCTGAAATTTGATATGTAATCATTTTATTCTCCTATGTAAGTTCAGCTTGAGCCCACCAATGGCCACCAATAATGGCATTATTAATCAACCAGGCTGCTCCTATTTCCGATAGGCTAAACCCAGCCGTGTTCCCATCTCGAAGCGTCACAGGCCCTGCAGCTGGGGCTTGTGGGCTCCAAGTTGTCTCCTCCCATTGACCTAAGGTGCCACTACGGTTCGCTACATTCACCGTGGGGGTTGCGCGCTTGACTGTTTTATATGGTATTGTTAAAGAAATATGTCTATTATTTGCAGTCCCATTATGCACCTCGGTAATAGCCTGGCCCACTTCTGTAGCAGCTCTCAGCTGACCAAAGTTATAACTTTGCTCATAGTATCTTTGGCATAAGGAAATTTCTTGCTCCACACTGCGGTATGGGAAGGTGGATGGAATTATATCCCCTGGCGTTATCGACACTAAAGCTATCCTAAATATATTGGCCGCCGATGCTACTCCATTCACCTGGTTGGTGGAAGAGATAATAGAGGTGCCACTTGTTGTCCATGCATCTAATGTGGATGTGCTTATATCGGGCCCTGAAGCCATAGAGAAAAACACTCTTAAGCCAGACCCGTTATCTATATTCCAATTCCCCACGTTTGCAATAGTTGGAATTGAGATGGTAACTTTCTCCCAAGTATTGGCGACCGAGATTGTATATTCTTTAACTAAAAATCTTCCAGAATCGAAATTTTGAAACCCTATAGAGTGGATTCCGACTGTAGAAGATTTTACATAAAACTGAAGAACCGCTGTTGATTCAAATATCTCAGCAAAATCAAACCCCTCTATAATATATCGGTACCCAAAGAAATCATTGGTAGCCGGGGAAGCTATCGCATTTACGACTGTAAGGCCTAAAGAGTGCTGAGTGTGGTAATTCGCAACACCAAAAGAAGGGGCGTCCGTAATCTTAGCGCAGGTATTTCCAGTTACAGCCCCATCCTGAATCATTTCAAACCTGTCAGCCACATAGATATCTCCACTTCCTGTGGCCGTCGTTAATCTTTGGAATGGGTTTGTGCTAAAGTTACCACCAATAATAAGATTGGTATCACTTTCGGCAATCTCGAGCCCGGCGATTGCATTCGTGTTGGCGGTAATGTTGGTAGCGTTAGTTGTAATATTACTGGTGTTGGTTGCAATGTTAGCTGTATTGGTGGCAATATTAGCCGTGTTGGTGGCAATCTGCCCTCCAAATGTATCCACTTTGACCAGCTGGTCATGAGCCGTGATGGAACCTGCCGCAGCACTCTCAAACCCAACAATACGAGAGCCGTCACTTCCCACGCCTTGAGATGCCAGTTCAGAGCGCAGAGTGTTTACATCTGCATTTGGCTCCAGCTTGGCCTTTGTAATTCCTGTACCAGTAGCGTTCATTTGCCAGAATTCTTCGGCATCTAGGATGGGGAGATGTACGTCTCTGCTTTTATCAACAATGGAGGCGTCCTGGTATCGAATAGATAGCTCGGAAATTCTCATTTCATTATCTTGGGTGAAAATGATCTCCTTATTCAGGTCATTATTTATTTCATCTGCAGTAAAGCCGCCAGGCTTAAAGTTTGATGTTCTTTCTACGGGCGCATCTCTTTGCAGAGTGATTCTGTCAAGAGCAGCCGCCCCACTCACCAGAACAACGGTGCCACCGCCTGAAATACCTACGCCAGTAACATTGTAATGCACGTCTAAAATAAGAATATCTGCCGCATCATTTCCTGTCTGCCCGCTGGGTGTTTGGTAGACTAAGATATCGGATGCTTTGCTGATAACAAAGTCGTAAGTAAAAACTGTTTGTGCAGCCGCAGCCACATACTGGTTTCTAGGAAGATTGTCGCTTACAACATAACTCACCATGTCATTCTCCTTCAAGGATTAAATAAAAATTTCTGGCCATTCTCTTTCTCTAGTCGATGCTTCATTCTTCGCTTATATCCTGGGCTAACCCTTTCCTGTAGCCTATCCAGAAACAAATAGTCTAGCAGAGTTCGAGTGAACCATAAATTGATAAAAGGCGTATTATTCTCTACTAAATGCAGAGTACTATTACTTGGGTTATCTAAGCCTCTTACTTGGGCTAATATCTTCGCCACATCATCCAGGGTTCCCGCCGAAGGCCCGAGTAAAGTCTTGGTAAAGTCTCTTCCAAATCGGTCATATTCTCCAAACAAAAAGTCACCGTAAATGGCGCCACCACCACCCTGGAGGAAGGCGGCCAACCAAGTCCTGGCTAGCTTCGGACTTCTCGGCTCTCTGTTTTTAACGATGTCTTTCGCTGACATTGCAACATACCCTAGCGCGGTTGAGCTAATCATAACCTCAACCAACCCCATGATGTCAGCGTTTCCACTTATAAGTGAGTCTATGGCGCCTTGGTCTCCACCCCCTACAAGAGCTCGACCTAGCACTCTCTTCGTGAATGCGATAGAGTAATATTTAAACTGGCCAACATAGCGAGCAAACTCACCCCATAGAGTGCCAGGTTGAGTCCCTCTAATAATTAGAGCCCGGTCAGAAGCTGATGGTTGAACATTGGCAGAGTCCGTTTGGTCGATAAAGAAGGTTCTTAGCCTGTCTTCTAGGTCAATCCTTGTTCTATCCAGGAGGGATGGGCTTACTTCTTCCGGGCTTTTGCCAAGGTAAGCAGCTATCTTCTCTTTTGAAAGGGTCTGTGCCGAGTCAGGCGTGATAAATATTTCATTGCCATGGGGTTTTACTCCATTCTTCCTGAATAAGTCCCACTCCTTTCCCTCTATACCATAAATCCTTAAAGCTCTTTGAACGCCTGACTCCAGTCCTTCGAAGCTCACATCTTTATGAAGGGCTAAGTTTTTTGACAAGGTCATGCCGATGCTTTGGCGACTAACTTGGTCCCACCATTCATTACCCGACAGCTTGAAAAATGTTTGCATAGCTTTAGTCATGTGGCCACTGGGGGTGTCGGGGTTGGCAAAGTAAGCATTCATATTCCCAATATGCGAATCTGAATAGGTGCCCATTAGTGCGCCAAGTATTTTCCGCTCCTTATCACCACGGCCCTTCAGGAGTCCAGCGACTCCTTCTGAGTATCGGTCCAGGAAACCTATTCCATGCTCTCGCATTAAAGCCGCACGTGGCGCCAGGTCAGCAATAGAGGTCAGTGTTATTAACCCTAGCTTAGCAAGGACGTTATTAGACCTAATGGCTCGACCTATTTTTGCTGATAAATTACTTACTACTATTCGAGTATCTCCGTTCAGCTCTGCAAAAACATCTTTTGCAAATCTAACAGATTTTTTGAGTTTCGGATTTGATTTTTCTGACTGCGATACGTCTTCAATTAAAGAATCTAGAAATGCCTCCGGATTGGTTCCCATCTTCTGAAGGAGGCCTAGGTTTTCACCGGTGCTTTTAAGGCTGCCTATAATAGAGTCTTGGACGGAACCGCTGCCGTATCTCTGGTTATACTCAAACCATGATGAACCATCTTTGAAATGCAGCTTTCTTGACTGGCTCAGCTTCTTAGCCAAGTTACCTGGGCCTTTAAATACAAATTCCCCCGGAGTTTCATTTGCCTTAGATGCGGTCAGGTGTATGCCGCTTACCAGACCCTCATGAACTTCTTTTAGATACTCTTCTTTATCCCCAAAATATTTAATACGGCTCCAGTCAAGCTTGGGGTTTATAAAGTTTTTCCACTTGTTGAAAGCTATTTCTTTAAGGCGCTCTCGAGTTTCAGCAAAACTTCTTGTTGCGCTGAAAATCTCACTCCTTAGCTTAACGCGCTCAGATATTGAATCAGCTGCGTGCAAAAGTCTTTCTGGATTGTGACTCTGCCTGCCCATGTATTCCGGTAAATCCCCAACTGGAACACCTTCTCTTCTTAGGAGTTTTCTTGCATTATTAAATGTGTCTCTTACTACTGACGATAAAGCCTTGGCTGATTCATTTTTTGATGAGCCGGCCTCAAACATTTCCTGAGCTAAGGACTCTTCAATATCGCTGCTCTTAAAGGAATCTAGTAAATCATCTTTTAGGAGTCGAACTAATAAATCGCTTAACATCTTTTGGGAGTTTGATTTTTGAAGAGCTCCGACGGAGAACCTGCTGTTTTTAATATTTGATTGGACACCATCTAAAAATGCGTTCAGGCCCCGAGTCTTGTCTTTAAAGCTATTGATAAGCGTCAATGCATCATTTTTTTTTATAACATTTAAAAGTCGATTGTATTTTTCAAATTGCTCAGCCACTGAGAGCTCGTCCACCATCTCTTTCCCTGTTTGCCTAAGCGCGTCTTCCATTGTTGTGGCGGATGACTTAACTTTCTCCTGAGCTGTATTCCTCAGCTCCTCAATTAATCTCTCAGCATCCTTAGAGTTTATGATCCCCTCTGCTGATTTTCTTATTTGCTTGGCACAAAATTTACTCATACTGGGTTCCTTACTAGGCAGTCTACAGCCTCAGCGATGGATTTTTTTATCCTCTCAAATTTCGAAGCAACTTCCTTCCCCTCTTCAAGGATTTCTTTATCTTCTTCCGATAGCTCTAGGCTATCCACTATTGCCTGCATTTCATCTAGGTCGCTAACTTCTGGTTTCTCTGGTATAGATTCCGCGTCTTTATTGTAGGCGTCATTCCGCTCTTTATTTACTACAGAGTCGCCTTCGTATGAGTTAATCTTTTTTGACGATGCCTTTAACGCATTTATGTCAACCGGTCTTCCTGAATCCTGTTGGATTATATCCTCTGTTTCATGGTGTTTAATTTGATTT
>Ga0209633_10000847_pt1 | contig 33594 bp, 34 predicted proteins | sample Cruoilmetagenom1_FD_187290 | JGI IMG/M metagenome (GOLD analysis project Ga0209633, IMG submission 187290) | Oil polluted marine microbial communities from Coal Oil Point, Santa Barbara, California, USA - Sample 1 (SPAdes) (version 2) | ecosystem: Environmental > Aquatic > Marine > Oil seeps ... | reverse complement strand
AGCTTCAGCCTGATTACGGTCTTTGACACCATCAAGCCATGCAACAATATTCTTACCCTGCTCTCTACCATCTACGATTTTGACCTTTTCCCAGTCGTTATCGTTTCGTTGTAAAAACCAATGATCATATCCAATGATTTTTACACGCGGCGCTGTATGTGAGAAAACTTTTACCCAGCCTTTTACACCATGAACACCTGAAATTCTTCCAAGTACAATGTAATCATCAGACTGATTCATACAGCCACACTTAACATCAGAAGAAAAGCTGTTAAGCAGCAGCCTTTGCTGATTCTTTTAATAGTGTTGAAACACGTGTAGACAGTTGAGCACCCTTAGATATCCAGTGATCAATACGATCTTGCTTTAGCTCAAGACGAACTTCCTGACCTTGAGCACGTGGATTAAAAAAACCTAAACGCTCAATATAACCACTATCGCGAGGTTTACGCTCATCAGTAACAACAATTTTATAAAATGGACGCTTCTTTGAACCGCCTCTAGCCATACGGATTGTAACCATAATTTTAATACCTCTAAATATTAGCTCGACCTTAATTTACTTTTACTAAGGAGAACAAAACCTTAAGGAGCAATAAGCCCTTAATTTTAAATCTAAATAAACAACTAAAAAACAATCGCGCGATTTTACGCCTTTCTGCAAAAAAAGAAAGGGGATTTTAGATATTTCTGCGCCAGGATCTCGTCTGAGAAAATTAATCAGCTAACAGTAGACCAATTTATTGAAGACTAGACACTTTTGTATCAATAAAAGTGTCTAGTAAAATGAATGGCACCCCCCCTGGTTTTTAGCATCAGAGAAGGCTCAAACGCTAAACGCCGGGGAAACCACCACCGCCACCCATACCCGGTGGAAGTTGGCCTTTCATACCACGCATCATCTTCTTTAAGCCACCACCTTTAAACTTCTTCATCATTTTGCTCATCTGCTTATGCTGCTTTAATAAACGATTTACGTCCTGAATCTGCAATCCAGAACCTGCTGCTATACGCTTTTTACGCGAACCTTTAATTACGGCTGGAAAATGGCGTTCCTGAGGAGTCATCGAATTAATAATAGCGACCATTCTTGAGACTTCTACATCGCCAGCCCCATCTTGTGCAGCCTGTTTCATCTTGCCCATTCCAGGCAATTTATCCATCAATCCACCCATGCCACCCATTTTTTGCATTTGCAGCATTTGTGAGCGCAAATCTTCTAGATCAAAGCCTCTACCTTTATTAAGCTTTTTGGCAAGCTTTTGCGCTTCTTTATGATTTACTTTACGTTGCGCATCTTCCACCAGTGATAAAACATCACCCATGCCAAGAATACGTGAAGCCATACGCTCGGGATGGAATGGCTCAAGCGCATCAATTTTTTCACCCATACCAATAAACTTAATTGGCTTGCCTGTGATCTGACGCACAGATAATGCAGCACCACCGCGTGCATCACCATCTGCTTTTGTCAATACTACACCCGTCAGTGGCAGCGCATCACCGAAAGCTTTGGCGGTATTGGCAGCATCTTGACCCGTCATGGCATCCACCACAAACAATGTTTCCACTGGTGTTACTGATGCATGAATTGCCTTGATTTCATTCATCATATCATCATCGATATGCAAACGACCTGCGGTATCTACGAGCAATACATCAAGATGCTGTTTTTTTGCAAAATCAAGGGCACTTTTTGCAATATCAACTGGCTTTTGACCAACTTCACTATGAATAAAGGTAGCCTCAACCTGCTCAGCCAATGTTTCCAACTGCTTGATTGCCGCAGGTCGATAAACATCACAACTGACCATACCCACAGATTTATTTTCACGATCTTTTAATAATTTTGCTAATTTTCCCGCTGTAGTTGTCTTACCAGCGCCTTGCAAACCAGCCATAAGAACCACAGCTGGAGGCTGTGCTTTAAGATCAAGAGACTCATTCTCCAGACCCATAATTTCAACAAGTTCATCATTAACGACTTTTACCAAAGTCTGCCCTGGAGATAAGCTCCCCTGAACTTCTTTACCAATCGCCCTTTCTTTAACCCGATCTATAAAAGTACGCACCACTGGCAAAGCAACATCCGCTTCCAGCAAGGCCATACGCACTTCGCGCATCGCATCTTTGATATTTTCATCGGTTAGTCGTGCCTGCCCTTTTAGTTTCTTAATCGTATGGGATAGACGGTCACTTAAACTTTCAAACATTTTTTCACTCTTTATTAATAATATTAAACACAAAGCTATAGTCAATTAGTATAACATTAGCCTTCATTGCCTTATAATGAATATCTGGCTTTATCCACAAATAAAAAAATATGACAGCGACAATTTTAAATATCACAACAATCTTTTTCTATTTTATCAGTTGGTTATTAATTACGCTGACTGTGCGTGCAGATATTAACAACCCTGAGAAAAAGTTCAACAAGGGCAAGCTCTATTTTGTCACTTGGTTGATTGCCCTTATTGCGCATATTGTAATGCTTCACTTTCCATTAATACAAGGTGAGCCACTGGTTTTCGGTTTCGTGACACTGGCTTCCTACGTGATGTGGTTTATTAGCCTAATATTATTTATATCCACTTTAAAGCGAAAGATCGAGTCTCTCGCAATTATGATCCTGCCATTTACTATTTTAAGCATTATCATGACAATAACACTGGGTACAGGCTCCATCTCCATCAATATGAAAAGCGGGGTTGGAGTGCATGTTTTACTATCATTACTCGCCTATAGTTTGTTGATGCTTGCCTCCTTTCAGGCCTTATTACTGGCAACCCAGAACAACCATCTACACAGCCATCAAAGTTCAGGTTTCATTCGCACCCTGCCTTCGTTAGAAGATATGGAACATATTCTATTTCGGTTTATCAGCATAGGTTTATTCCTACTGACCCTCGGTTTAATTACTGGGTTTTACTTTCTAGACAATCTTTTTGGCTCCAATGTTGCCCATAAAACCATTCTCTCCATTATCTCATGGTTTATATTCTCAGCCTTATTAATTGGTCGCTGGAAGTATGGCTGGCGTGGCAAAAGGGCTGTACGCTGGACACTTACCGGTTTTGCCGTTCTCGCGCTTGCTTTTTTTGGGACAAAATTCATCCAGGAATATATTCTTGATAAAAAACCAACACAAACAAGCACTCCTCATTCTCAGATGATGAAGAAGTCCAACTAAAGTGAATATTAATGAAGCTCCATTAGGAGTGTTGTTTTTGTTATTACTAATACTCTTCTTATTATCTGCATTTTTCTCAGGCACCGAAACAGCCTTAATGGCACTCAATCGTTATAAGCTTAAACACCTTGCCAAGAAACAAAAAGGTGCAAAACTGGCAATGCAACTGCTTGAAAAGCCAGACAGACTTATCGGCGTTATTTTACTGGGCAACAACCTTGTAAATATTCTAATTACCCAGCTTGCAACTTTTATTGGATTTCGCATGGGAGGTAGCCCCGGAGTCGCCATAGCCACGGGTGTACTAACCTTGACCCTACTGGTATTTGCCGAAGTAACGCCGAAAACCATAGCCGCTATAAAATCAGAACAAATCGCCCTGCCCGCATCCTATATCTATACTGTTTTGCTTAAGTTCGTCTATCCATTCGTTTGGGTAATAAACCTGATTGCAAATTCCATGGTACGTCTGGTTGGTGTCGATCCAAAAAGCAATGAACTACAATCGCTCAACCATGAAGAATTAAAATCCGTGGTTAATGAAGCTGGCGGACTCATTCCTGAAAGCCACCAAGACATGCTGCTACGCGTTCTTGATATGGAATCAACAACGGTTGAAGATATCATGATTCCACGTACTGAAATCAGTGGTATTGATCTGGATGATGACTGGAATGAAATAGAAGAACAAATATTACGCAGCAATTTTACGCGTCTGCTGCTTTTTAAAGGTGGTATTAATAATGTACGAGGCTTTGTCCATTTACGCACCCTGCTACCCCTGTTTCATGATGACAAAATGGAAAGAGAGCATTTAGAAAAAGCCATTGTACCCGCAATCTTTACCCCAGAAGGTGCGCCATTAACTCAACAACTTATCAACTTTAAGCAATCTAAAGACCGCATTGCACTGGTTGTAGATGAATATGGAGACATTCAGGGTCTAGTTACACTGGAAGATATACTGGAAGATATTGTCGGTCAGTTTTCTACTTCACCAGCCAACTTCGACTATCAAGCACAACTTAAAGCCGATGGCAGTATATGGGTTGATGGAGCAATGCATATTCGCGACTTAAATCGTCAATTAAACATGAAACTATCCATCGAAGGCGCAAAGACGATTAATGGGCTGGTCACCGAATATCTAGGTTCTATTCCTAGTCCGGGCATCAGTGTTCTTATTGAAGGCTACCCAATGGAAGTACGCAAAACCATTAATAATGCCATTAAAACACTCATTATCCATCCACGCATCCAATCAGCCGCAAAAGACCGCAAATAATCATGGCAAAAGTTAAAACACAATATAGTTGTAGTAGCTGTGGAGCAGTCCATAATAAATGGAATGGTCAATGTGCTGATTGCGGCGAATGGAATACACTTGAAGAAAGCGTGATTCAAAAATCTTCCAGTGCCGTAGCAACAAAAAGCAGTCGCTTTCATAGCTACTCAGGAGATACTGGACAGGTTAAATCTCTCAAGGATATTGATCTTGGAAAAGAACCTCGCACCACTACCGGACTTTCTGAATTAGACCGTGTTTTAGGTGGCGGTCTGGTACAAGGCTCGGTGACACTTATTGGTGGTGATCCAGGCATTGGAAAATCAACTATTCTGATTCAAACTCTGGCAAGTATGGGCAATCTTCGCTCGCTTTATGTCACTGGCGAGGAATCACTGAAACAGGTATCAATGCGCGCACAGCGGCTGGAACTTGATCCTGAACCACTCAGATTACTTACTGAAACCTGTGTTGAGCGCATTATTGATCACGCCATTGTCGAAAAACCCGAAGTCATGGTAATCGACTCCATTCAGACAATACATACCGAAGAACTGACTTCAGCTCCCGGCTCCATAAGCCAAGTTAGGGAAGCCACTGCACGCCTAACCCGCTTTGCCAAACAAACCAATACCTCCCTGTTTATCGCTGGCCATGTTACCAAGGAAGGAACTCTCGCAGGTCCACGCGTATTGGAGCATATGGTTGATACCGTTCTTTATTTTGAAGGCGACCCCGGTGGGCGCTATCGCATATTGCGCGCAGTTAAGAACCGTTTTGGCGCCGTCAATGAACTGGGCGTATTTGCCATGACCGAAAAAGGTCTAATTGGTATCAATAATCCTTCAGCTATTTTTCTTTCGCGCCATGAAGAACCCGTTCCCGGTAGTGTTATTATGGCAACACGCGAAGGCACCCGACCATTACTAGTTGAAGTACAGGCACTGGTCGATGAAAGCCACGGGCAACAAGCGCGCCGCGTGGTAATCGGGCTGGAACAAAACCGCATTGCCATGTTATTAGCCGTACTTCATCGCCATGGCGGTGTATCCATGTTCGATCAGGATGTTTTTATTAATGTTGTTGGTGGCATGAAAATTACCGAGACCGCAGCCGATCTAGCCATGATCCTCGCGGCTCTTTCAAGCTTTCGTAACCGCCCGCATCCAGCGGATCTGGTAGTCTTCGGCGAGATAGGACTAGCTGGAGAAATCCGCCCGGTTTCTAATGGTGAAGAACGTTTAAAAGAAGCCTACAAACATGGCTTTAAGCGCGCCATTATTCCAAAAGGTAATTTACCCCAACAGCCTGTTAAAGGCATGAAAATAATGACCGCACAACGCCTCGAAGATGCTCTAGAATATTTGAATTAAACAGACAATAAAAAATGCTTTACACATCAATTAATTCATATGGACCCCCCCTAGTTTTTAGTATCAGCCGTTTTTGCTGATTAATATGCGGCTCTTTGCATTCAAACCATGCTAGAATTCCCCACTTTAAATTCATCACCCCCATCAAAAATATGTCAAAACAAAACGCACCTTTAACCTACCGCGATGCAGGTGTTGATATCGACACTGGCAATGCACTAATTGATCGTATAAAACCACACACAAAACGCACCACACGCCCTGAGGTTATGAGTGGCCTAGGTGGTTTTGGTGGGCTTATGTCTATTCCTGAGGGTTATAAACAACCTATCCTAGTTTCGGGCACTGACGGAGTTGGCACAAAATTAAAACTTGCCATTGATGCTGGAATCTACGACACCATTGGTATTGATTTAGTTGCCATGTGCGTCAACGATATTATTGTTACTGGCGCAGAGCCTTTATTCTTTCTTGACTATTATGCCACTGCAAAACTGGATAATGATATTGCTGTAGATGTAATCAAAGGCATCGCGGATGGTTGTGTTGAATCTGGCTGTGCTTTAATTGGTGGTGAAACTGCAGAAATGCCAGGCATGTATGCACAAGGTGATTTTGATCTGGCTGGTTTTAGCGTAGGCGTTGTAGAGAAATCTGAAATACTCGACCCGGCTAATGTTAAAGAGGGTCAGGTTTTATTAGGTCTTGCATCCAGTGGCCCACATTCAAATGGTTACTCCCTGATACGAAAAGTTATTGAAGTCAGCGGCGCAGGTCTAAACGATGAATTCGATGGTACGACACTGGGAAAAGCACTGCTAGCACCCACAACACTTTATGTAAAACCACTTTTAGATGCACTTAAAAAGTACACGATTCACGCAGTGGCTCATATCACGGGTGGAGGGCTTACAGAAAACTTGCCACGTGTTATGCCACAAAACAGCAAAGGTTTAATTAATCTATCAAGCTGGAAACGCCCCGCAGCATTTGACTGGCTACAAGAAAATGGCAATATTGAACAAAGTGAAATGCTACGTACTTTTAATTGTGGCATAGGTATGGTTGTTGTGATCGACTCCCCTGAACTTGCTGCTATACAAGAGCACTTTAAACAAGCTGGCATTGACAATTGGATGATTGGCAGTATTCAAAGCTCTGACAAGACAGAACCTTATATAGAGTATGTATAAACTTGTTGTTTTAATATCGGGTAACGGTACTAATCTTCAATCCATTATCGATCAGATTGATAACGGCGTAATCAATGCCGAAATAAGTGCCGTCATCAGTAATCGTGCCGAAGCCTATGGATTAAAACGCGCAGAAAAATCGGGCATTCCTCATATTACTTTAGAGCACACCCAGTTTGCTGACAGAGAGAGTTTTGATGAGTCACTCGCTCAGATTATTGATAGCTACCAACCTGATTTAATTGTACTCGCAGGATTTATGCGTATCTTATCCGATCCATTTGTTGAGCGATTTAAAGGAAAATTAATTAACATTCACCCTTCCCTGCTACCCAAATACAGAGGGTTACACACCCATAAAAGAGCGCTGGAAAATGGTGAAAAAGAACACGGTGCATCGGTGCATTTCGTGATACCCGAGTTAGATTCGGGGAGCGTGATTATTCAGGGGATCGTTCCAGTAAAAGACAATGACAACGAAGAATCTTTAGCTAACCGGGTACACCGCATTGAACATATTATCTATCCTAAAGCGGTGAAATGGTTAGCAGAAGGTAAGATTTCCAAAGCGCATCAAGCTACAAGAACCTATCTTGAACCTAGATTCCTCAGTTGACCGCTACTAGCAGGCAATAAGTTTATGATTAGTTTTAAAATTTCCGATTCATCATACTTCGCCTTTAGAGTGAAGGCGCTACAGAGTAAATTGTACCACTGTAATGGCGTATGGCGTTGTTGTAATCGCACAGAAGGGAACTTTATTGGCATGGTGCAACGACATTCTGTACAATTACGCCTAGCCATACACCACCACAGCAGCACACTTTACCCAGTCCAACCGAGGATTCTAGGTTGAATAGTGACCTTTGCACGAGAGATATGACGGATAAAGACAGCTTTTTTCTCTCTCACCTTACTCTCACGCAAAGATCTCCAATAGTTTGACTATTTCTTCGGAAATTTATAATAACTATCGTTAAGAAAGTTTCCAATATTTTCCATATCTTCATCAAACAATGAAGTACCCATTCTTGCATCGCACATTTTAACCATACTTTGTAAACGCTTTAAGCTTTTGGTTTTGCGATCTTTTCGGGTATAAAATGCTGCATCATGATCTACCTTGTGACAACTTAAACAGTTTTCATCATGAATTTGTTTGCCTGGATGTTCATCTGCCGCAAAAAGCGAAAATGGTGAGCAAAGAAGAACCCCAGTAAATAATATGTTTGTAATTTTCATTAAGTATTTCTCCATAATTAAACTTTAATTTTCAGATAACAATTTCTCAATCGCTACTAAATCAGCCTCAGTGTCCACACCATGTCCTGGCATCTCATCTGCAATAGCAACGTGAATTCTGGCACCGTGCCACATGGCACGTAGTTGCTCTAATTTTTCTAGCTGTTCAATTTGGCAAGCTTCCATTTGAGCGAAATTTTTTAGATAGCCTGCGCGGTAAGCATAAATACCTATATGTCGCAGTGCAAAACTGGAAACTTCTTCGCCACCAACGCCTTCATCTCTTTGAAAAGGAATCGATGCACGGCTAAAATAAAGCGCCATACCATTTTTATCACTAATAACTTTTACCACATTTGGATCAGCATATTCTTGTTGATTTTGCAACGCAGTTGCCAGTGTCGCAATTGAGGCTTGTGGGTTTTCAGATAAATTCTCAGCCACCTGCTTAAGATTTGAAATAGGCGTAAGTGGTTCATCACCTTGCAAATTAACCACAATGGTATCATCAGACCAGCCATTAATATCAACCACCTCAGCGAGACGGTCGCTACCTGTTTCATGTTTTTTGGAAGTCATACAAACCTTAGCTGCAAAGCTTTCACAGGTCTTTTGGATGCGCTCATCATCAGTTGCAACAACAATGCTCTTAAAATCAAGCATGCTCGACGCTTCCTGAGCGCGTTCAAAAACATGCTGAATCATAGGCTTTCCGGCAATTAAACGTAGTGGTTTACCCGGAAGACGCGTCGAAGCATAACGCGCTGGAATCACAAGAACCGTATTACTCATAAACGATCTACTTCTTCTTTAGTTAACTCCCTTGCTTCATCCTCAAGCATAACTGGAATCCCATCTTTTATCGAATAAGCCAGCCGAGCTGATTTTGAGATTAACTCCTGATTTTTCTTATCATAAATCAATGGCCCTTTAGTCACGGGACACACCAGTATATCAAGTAGTTTTTTATCCATAATTCTTCTCAGCAGATTAATTCAAGGCTTTGGAAAAAGCCTCTGGTCATTCCATTATAATACTATTTTTGATTACCCTCATTTATTTAATGCCAGCAAATCTTACTTTTCCCTTTAGAAAGTGATTCTATGCTTCTGATACAAATAAGTGGGGGGGGGTGCCAATACAATTGATTTAGAAAATAGTTAAAGATAATAAAACCCAGTTTCCACTTAGAAAACTATATATCATCATTATTAAAGAAATCTATAGTTGTGCACAATTAAGCAATACTTACTCTAGAAATTATTTGTATTTATGATATTCTCCAAATGCAGTTTTGAATATACCCATAGCGTTTGCTATAGAATTATTCTGAGGCAGTTCGGCAGTTTCTCGCAGTATCAATAGCGCAGTCTTCCGTTTTTATTGCATCATAATTGCGTTATTTAATTAAAAATTTGAGGTTCCCAGTAATGGCAACAGGTACAGTTAAGTGGTTCAACAGCAGTAAAGGTTTTGGTTTTATTGCTCCTGATGATGGAAGTGATGATGTTTTTGTTCACTATAATTCAATCCAGATGGATGGTTACAAGTCTTTGGAAGAAGGACAAAAAGTAAATTTTGATACAGAAGATGGTGATAAAGGGCCGGCTGCTGTCAATGTAACTGCAGGTTAAGAAAATTACATATTAAAAAGCCTCGTAATTACGGGGCTTTTTAATTTAGTATGATCAAACAGTAGTTTGTTATTTTCCCCAGCTATCTCTTAAACTAATAGTCCTGTTAAAAACTAGCCCTTCTGATTTACTATCCTTAAAGAAATAGCCTTCCCGTTCAAACTGATAAGGAATATCAGTATTTGAATTTGATAGATTCAATTCACCCTTACAGCCCTTCAATATTTGCAAACTTTCAGGATTAAGCGAATCCATAAAGTCCTTACCGCCTGCATCAGGCGCGATATCATTGAATAAACGATCATAAATCCGTACTTCGCAATCTACATTTTGTATAGCAGAGACCCAGTGAATGACACCTTTGGCTTTTATACCATCTTCAGGATTCTTACCTACAGTGTTTTCAATAATGCGTGCTTTAACCTCTATAATGTTACCTGCATCATCTTTGATCGCTTCATCGGCTTCAATGATATAGGCGTTGCGTAAGCGCACGCGTTTACCAATCACCAGACGTTTATACTTCTTGTTTCCCTCTTCTTGAAAGTCAGCAAGATCGATATATAAAGTCTTTGTAAAGGGTAATATGCGGCTACCCATATTTTCATTTTGTGGATGATTCGGAGCCGTCATCTCCTCGGTTTTATCTTCAGGATAATTCGTAAGCGTTACTTTTAACGGCTTTAAAACACACATCGCACGAGGTGCATGAGTATTTAAGTCTTCTCGCACCGCAAATTCAAGCTGACTGACATCCACCACTCCATCTACTTTAGTGACACCGGTACTTTCGATAAAATCACGAATAGATTTTGCTGTGAAGCCACGACGACGCATTCCAGAAATCGTTGGCATACGTGGGTCATCCCAGCCGTCAACAACATCCATATCCACCAATTGCTTAAGCTTGCGTTTGCTAGTTACAGAATAATTAATGTTTAAACGCGAAAATTCATACTGATGTGGCTTAGCTGGTACTGGTAAGTTTTCTATAAACCATTCATATAGCGGCCTGTGTTCAACAAATTCCAAAGTACAAACTGAATGTGTAATGCCTTCTATGGCATCACCTTGTCCATGTGCGTAATCGTAAGATGGGTAAATATGCCACTTATCTCCCGTCTGGTGATGCTCGATATTTTTAATGCGATAGATGACCGGATCACGCAGTTGCATATTGGGATGAGCCATGTCTATTTTCACACGCAGTGAGCAAGTACCGTCTGCAAATTCACCAACACGCATCTTTTCTAGTAATTCCAGATTTTCATCAATAGAGCGATTTTTATAAGGACTATCTTTACCGGCTTCTTTCAAGTTCCCCCGATATTCACGCATCTCATCCTGAGTTAAATGACATACGTATGCTTTATTTTCCTTTATTAGATAAACCGCCCAGTCGTACAACTGCTGAAAATAATCGGAAGTGAAATGCACATCACCTGCCCATTCAAACCCCATCCATTTCACATCTCTTTTGATAGATTCAACATATTCAACTTCTTCTTTTTCAGGATTGGTGTCATCAAAACGTAAATTACACTGCCCGCCATATTTTTTTGCAAGACCAAAGTTAAGACAAATAGACTTCGCATGACCTATATGCAAATACCCATTGGGTTCTGGAGGGAAGCGTGTATGTATCTGAGAAGTTTTGCCAGAGGCAAGATCGTCTTCGATTATTTTCTCAATAAAATTAAGTGGTTTTTCGTTATCAGTCATAATATGTTATTCAATAAAATTTGTTGTTTGAGACCTTTGCACATCAGTAGACTTAGGTGGTCAAGCGTTTCTCAATTCGTTCAAGTCTCTCAAGTATTTTCTTATTATCATCCCGAATATGGCGTAATTCTGCAACCTCACCTTCATCATTTTCTAGATTGTAAGCATCATGCTCACTCTGCATACGTTCAATGACAATTCCAATCATCATATTCAAAAATACAAAAGCATTCAGAAAAATAAACAATAAATAGTATGTCCAGGAAAGCGGGTAAACTTCCATTGTCTCATACATAACGTCAGTCCAATCCTCAAAGGTGACCACGCGAAACAAGGTTAACATTGAAACGGCAATATCTCCCCATAATTCATGATTGATACTATCAAATAATAGACTACCGACGGCAGCGAAAATATAAAAGATTATAAACATCAGCAATAGCACATAACCCATAGGTGGTAAGGCTTTAATCAAAGCTGAAATAAGAATGCGTAACTCTGGGATAATGGAAATTAAACGCAACACACGGAAGATTCGAACTAGCCTGGCCAGTAACACCATTTCTGAATCTTCAATAGGGATCAGGCTAATGCCCACAATCAAGGTATCAAAAATATTCCAGGCCTTTTTAAAGAACGCCAGCGAATGCCCCTCTGCAATAAAGCGTACAATAATCTCAAACAAAAAGAGAAATGTTATTGCGGTATCAACTACAGCAAGCATATCGACATAAATCGGAGCTATATCATAGGTTTTTACACCTATCATCAACGCAGAAACAATAATGACCGCAACGATAAATAACTGGAAAATCTTATTATTATTAAGGGAGTTCAGAAATTCTTTTAGGGCATTCATATACGTTTGTACTTAAGCTGATTTTTGATTAAGCGCCGTAGTATAAACGAATGTAAAATCCAGTACTATTGGTAAAAATACCTTAAATATTGAAATGGCACCCCCCCGGGTTTTTAGTATCAGCTTTGAACTTGCCACTGAAATATCCATAGAGAGTATCTGAAGAGAAACTCATGGTTTAACAACAAGTTTCATCACCGTAAATAGTAGAACTGTCAGAATAAAAGACAGTAAAACCCACATAGCAGCAATATAGCCAAACAAATCTGGTGCTTTCATCATAGTACTCATTAATGATTCTTCATAATAGAAAAACCATTGATGATTATCAGGAAAAACCCATATATGTAATTGATTAAATACTTTTTCTGGCCCAAGTGATAAAACCATTGCAGCTATAAAGATGATTAACAAAGTACTCAACGATAATTGTTTTGTACTTGGTATTTTTACGCGCCTGATAAACATGACAACAAGCAATATTATCCAAAGAGTCATTACACTGAATGCAACAGGTTTTAATTTTTCAAGCAAATTAGCGACATCCTGTAGATGAATGACCTCAACATCCGTCAGCAATATGACTTTTTGATTTTGCTGGTTTTGATAGGAGAGCTGTTTTAATCCTTCGCCTTTAATATGAATAGATTCCACAATACCGTGAAATAACTCAACCCTTGTCTGCTTGCTAGTTACCTCAAAGCCTTTCTTATTTTTTAAATTCTTTGGTGCATAGGTTTTAATATGGCTGTCAATACCAATAGGGTCATATAAAGAGGCATAGAAAAAGTCTGCCTTAGACAGTACCCACCAACTAACAGGCAAGGTGACGCTAAAGCTTAATAGCAGAAAAAATACCCAGAATGTTTTTTTCATTTGTCGTCTGTAAAGTTTAACGAGGCCGAATTAATACAATAACGTAAACCCGTTGGCTGTGGGCCATCGGGAAATACATGACCAAGATGTGAGTCACATTTAGCACATCGGATTTCTACACGCGTCATACCATGGCTTTTATCCACTATCTCAATAACAGCAGATTCATTTACAGGCTGCCAGTAACTTGGCCAGCCACTACCTGATTCATACTTTTCCTCTGAACTAAAAAGCGGTGAATCACAACAAACGCAATTATAAATACCGGTTTCTTTATTTTGATAATATTTACCACTAAAAGCTGGCTCGGTGCCACCTTGACGGGTTATTTGATAGACATCCGGACTAAGCTTATCTTTCCATTTATCAGACATTTTTAGTTATCCTCCAGTAAATATTTCTTCCAGGCATAAAACAGGTTCTTATCCGGTGAAATCAAAACGGATCTTGGAGTCATAGAAGGTCTAAACACGCTATCGCCCTCCAGTGTACAAGAATACCCTCCGGCTTCGTCCAGAATTAATGTTCCCGCAGCCAAATCCCATAACTTCATACCACCATGTAAATAAAGATGCCCACGGTTTGCCGCCATCCATGCCCACTCCAACACACAGCTTCCCAGATTTCGCTGTGATTTATACGGAGCATTCTTTAAAAGCTTCTGCACCAGTTCAGGTTGTAGACGTTTAAAATCGACTATCGCAATGGTTTTATTTAAGGCAAAACCACTAACATGACTCTTTAATAGCTCATTATTAAGCCAGGCACCCTGACCTTTAACTGCACTAAACATTTCATCGCGTATGGGGTCATATGTAATGCCTATCATTACTTCTCCCTTAACAAACAGCGCCAGTGAAGTTGCAAACAAGGGAATACCTGCAGCAAAATTGCTGGTGCCATCCAATGGATCTAAACACCAAAGCCGTTCAGAACTTGCAATCAATGCCTGTTGTTCACTCTCTTCCATTTCCTCACTAAGAAAAGCAATATCAGGAAACAGTTCTGCCAGCGTTTCACTGATACGTTTATCCACGCTCAAGTCAGCATCGGTTAACAAACTACCATCGTCTTTAACTTCATAGCCAACACGATTAAAACGTGGCAGTATTTCATCTTTAGCAACCTGACGAATGATGTTTTCCAGTATTTTTAAATCGGGGAGCATTTTTAACCTTGTTTTTTCAGAAATGGGCAATACCTTATACTACCAATGGCTAGCATAATAATCATACTCTTTCTCGCATTACTCACTTGGTTTTGGTTGACCTCAATTCGCGCTAAGGAAATTGCAATGCAGGCATCGGCACATGCCTGCCAGCAAATTGAAGCTCAGTTTCTTGACCAAACCGCATCACAAAAAAAATTACGACTTACAAGAAATTCAAATGGCAGATTAAGTTTTGAACGCACCTTCGGCTTTGATTACAGCAAAGATCGTGAAAACAGATCGAAAGGACTCGTGATAATTGATGGATATAAAGTTATAAAAGTATTGCTTGAAGAAGAGTCTGGCACAACTATTTTATAATATAGTCTACACTTTAAATACATACCCAATGTCCATATGAAAATAAAAAAACAACCAAGGAGTTAAATATGTCAATCGCAAAAGTTACAGAAATAACATCAACATCCAAAAAGAGTTTTGAAGATGCTGTGGAAAGCGGTATTGAACGTGCTAATAAAACACTTAAGAACATAAGCGGTGCCTGGGTTGCTGATCAGAGTGTTTCAGTAGAAAACGGAAAAATCTCAAGCTATAACGTTCGTATGAAAGTTACCTTTATTCTGGAATAACAAGTTATTTAAATATTCTGCGGATTCATTCCGCAGGATTTCTCCCTCTTAGATTGTAAAACTGCCTAAGCCACCGTATTATTCCACCCCAATATCAAATTATAAATGAGGGTTCTCACATGGGTTTTATGACAGGCAAACGTGTCTTTATTGCTGGAATCGCCAGTAATCGCTCAATCGCATATGGCATCGCCAAAGCCATGCATCGTGAAGGTGCTGAGCTTGCTTTTAGCTATCCAAATGATCGCATGAAAGGTCGCGTAGAAAAAGTAGCTAGTGAATTTGGTTCCGACATTGTTCTTGAACTAGATGCGGCCAGCGATGAATCCATCCAGGGCTGTTTTACAGAACTTGGCAAACAATGGGACGGGCTTGATGTAATGGTTCATTCCATTGGCTTCGCCCCTAAAGAAGAATTGGAAGGCAGCATCGTTGATAACACCACTCGTGAGGGATCAGCCATTGCACACGATATTAGTACCTACAGTTTTCTAGCCATGGCAAAAGCAGCAAAACCACTCATGCAAGGCCGAGAAAACCCTTCCATGCTGACATTAAGTTACCTTGGCGCAATTGCTGCAATCCCAAATTACAATGTTATGGGAATGGCAAAAGCAAGTTTGGAGGCGGGCGTTCGCTTTATGGCATCAGACCTCGGCCCACAGGGTATTCGTGTCAATTGCATTTCTGCAGGTCCGATTCGTACACTTGCTGCCATGGGAATAAAAGGCTTTCGTAGTATGCTAGAACAGTTTGCTGGAACAGCCCCACTGAGACGCAATGTCACCATTGATGAAGTCGGCAATGCAGCAGCATTTTTATGCTCGGATCTAGCAACCGGAATTAGCGCCGAAATTATGTATGTAGATGCAGGCTATAATACAGTTGGCATGACTGGCATAAACCCTGACACATAGAACACAAAGAACAAACACCAGAAAACATGACCTACAAGCCCATTCAATGTTCTCGTTATGATTATATTGAAATCGCTTGTATGCGGTCATATGCATTAAACATTACACTCTTATCCGGTGAAACTGTCTTAAATGCAATTGCTAAAGATACACAGATTATCAATAAAGAAGAATTTTTAATCATTAATATAAACGGTAATCAACAAAAAATACGCCTGGATAAAATCAAAACACTTTCTGTTTTAGATGAAAATACTGAATTTTCAACTGTAACTATCAATGATGACTAAGGAATCGCCAAGGTTTTAAAATCTCCTTTTTTTAAGTATTCTCTTGACATGATACCATTTGGTACTCTATTTTATATAGAGATACTAAATAGTATTGTTTCTAAAAGAAAACGAAACAAAGGACACCATGAATCAAAACCTACAAAGCTCGTTCAAAGCGCTTGCCGATCCAACACGTCGCTCAATCCTAGTACTTCTAAGCACTCAGGATATGTCAGTACAAAAACTCACTGACAATTTCAGCATGACAAGAGCTGCTGTTAAGAAGCACCTTACTATTTTAGAGAAAGGAAAACTCATCACTGCACATCGCCAAGGTCGGGATAGAATAAATAAACTTGAGGCATTAGGCTTAAAGTCGGTGACTGAATGGCTTAACTACTTTGATCAATTCTGGGATGAACGTCTTAATAATTTAAAGAAAGCAATCGAATCCGATAAAGGAGAAAAAAATGTCTGATACAACAATCAAAAAAGCCTGTTTTTTTGCTGCACCCCGTGAAACGGTCTGGGCCTTTCTCACAGAGAAAGATAAATTGGCACAATGGTTTCATCCTGCAATCTCTGATCTTGTCGAAGGTGAAGATTACAAATTGGTTGAAAAAGGAATAGACGAGTCTGAGGCAGGTATATGCTGGGGCACTGTATTGAAAATGGATAAACCCTCTAAACTGGTATACACCTTTACCATCCAACCTTTAAATGGAGCAATGACTACAGTCACGTGGAAACTTAAAGAAATTGAGGGCGGGACAAAACTTACACTGAAACACGAAGGTGTTAGTGAAGCAGCAGGTGAAGCTGCGATGGGTCTACTTATGGCACTTGATAAAGGCTGGGATGAGCATTTGGGCACCATGAGAGATTCTATTAATCCGCAATCTAACGATCATTGTGATTAATAAAAAAGGATGGAGATATGATACCTCACACAATAGTGTCACAAGATGAATGGCTGATAGCACGCAAAAAACTGTTAGCTAAAGAAAAAGAATTTACACAGCTACGAGACAAATTAAGTGCTGAACGTCGCGCTTTGCCTTGGGTAAAAGTCGAAAAAGACTATATTTTTGATGGTGAGCAAGGACAACAAAACCTTGCGGATCTATTCGGCGATAAAAGCCAATTAATGATTTATCATTTTATGCTGGGTCCCGATTGGGACGAAGGCTGCCCGAGTTGTTCCTTCTGGGCAGATAATTTTAATGGAATTGATATTCATTTGGCGCATAGGGATATTGCTTTCCTTGCTATATCACGCGGAGACCATGAAAAACTCGCGGCTTATAAAAAACGCATGGGTTGGAACTTTAAATGGATGTCCTCTCTAAACAGCGATTTTAATTATGATATGGGCGTTTCTTTATCAACAGAAAATAGTATGAATAATGAAATCACTTACAATTACCGTAAACAACCCTATTTCATGGATGAATTACAGGGTGTCAGTGTTTTTTATAAAAGCGATGAAGGTGAGATATTTCACACCTATTCGACCTATTCACGTGGCGTTGATATATTAAATAGCGCGTACAACTATATCGATTTATCCCCAAAAGGGCGCGATGAAGAAGATGGGATTATGAACTGGCTACGTCGCCATGATCAGTATTAGCAAAACACTTATCTCATCTAAAAGGCATAAATGAAGAGCCACCACCGAAAGGAGAACCTCCAAAGGGTGAGCCACCAAAGCCTCCCATAGGACTCATGCCCGGCATACCCATGGTTCCCATCGACATTGGGGACATGGGAGATAATGGTGAACCAAAACCGCCAAGCCCACCCATTGGAGACATACCCGGCATTCCTCCCATACTCATTGGAGACAAGCCTGGCATTCCACCCATACTCATTGGAGAGCCGAAACCGCCCATGCTCATGGGTGAACCAAAGCTACTACCCCAAGGAGATCCACCGCCAAATGGTGAACCACCACCTGAAAATGAAGAGAACGGATTGGCATAATTTCCTGCACCACGATTAGCTCCACCAAATCCTGGAAATGAACTCATTCCCCTGTTACCAAAAGTATTGCCAAAAGGCGAACCAAAACCAGCTCTTGAACCATATGCACCACGTTGTGATCCATATCTAGGATATCCTCCACCATAAGCAGGATAACGACCATAAGCTTGACGTTGCCCATAAGGACTGGGTTGATAAGGATTCGCAGCATATCTTGGAGGATAAATAGGAGACTGATATGGGTTACGATATCTGCCATAGGATCCAGGATAATTATCATTATCACCAAAACCATCAAACATCTCTTCCATCCAGTACATCGGTGTCCATTCAGGCCAGTCGTTATCATCATAACCACTACCGCCAAAGAAGCTATTGCCCCCCCAGCCCTTTGCATTAACCATCGTAGTCGACATTAATGTGGAAGACATTAATAAAGCTGAAAGACCTATTGTTTTGAATAGTGTGTGATTCATAAATTCTCCTGGATTTCCCCAAATAACAGGCGGTACTGTAGTTTTTAACTTGATTATAAACTATTTGAACTTAACCCAAGCTTAGCAGTAAGAAGCTGATTATTCTGGAAAAAGTGCTCTAGTGTGTTAGCAGGCGAAGAATTTCAGTATTAGCATCCGGAAAGTCATAGTTGTTCAGCTCATGTTTTTCAACCCAGCACAGTGGCTGACCTTCCCTGCCCTCGGGTTCACCCGACCAGCTTCTCACTTCAAATACATCCAAAAATACTTTTTTACTGCCATGCTTTTCATCCTGATAATGATGAATAACATCAGTTATACGAGTAGCAGATGCAAGCTCAATTCCAAGCTCTTCACGAATCTCACGGCATAATGCTTGATGCGAGCTTTCGCCCTCTTCTACCTTGCCACCAGGAAATTCCCACTTATTACCCTGATGCTGCTCGGGTGAACGCTTGCTTATTAGAATTTGATCCTGCTGATTGATAATGACTGCGACAGCTACACGTATACACATGATAATGACTTGGATTAATCGCTGATGCAAAAAAGTGGGGGGGGTGCCATGTAAACTGACATATGATTTTCACTCAAATAAAAGACAGAAAACAAATCTTCATACCTTAGCGTTTCTTAAGATTTTTCTTAAAGTGTAATAATGGTTTAAAATCAGCCACACAACGCATTTTAGGAATCCAGCGAGCGAGGTTGTTAGCGGTAAATAAGCGACCTTCATGTTCATTTTCATGCACGCCATCGTGGAATAAAACCACGCCATCACGCCCTCTTCCGCCACACATTTGTCCCAGTACATTATCTAGAATTTTATCGCCTTTCTGAAATTTTTCATTCCAGTCATAGGCAGTCATTTCCCAGGCAATATGCTCAAAACCTAAGTCTTTCAATGTATTCATTACCACAGGCTTATCTTTGCGATTAAACCAACCGTCACCATAGGGTAAACGAAAAATAGGAGGTTGTGTAGTTAGATATGGCTCCAGTACTCTACGCGAATGCAATAGTGTTTTCTTTAGTTCAGCCGGAGCTAATTTTGAATGATGATAATGCTGATAACCATGTGAACCTATATCATGGCCTTCACGCTTGATTCGTTGTAAGGTTTTAAAACGCTGCTGGCACAGTTTAAGTGAGTTTCCAGATTTGTATTGGCTACAATCAATTTTATTCCCCAGAACAAAAAATGTCGCCTTGATATTCTCGCGTTTGAGTATATCCAGAACCTTATCGGTAACACTGCCAACACCATCATCAAAACTTAAATGGAGTCGATGTTTTGTTGCAGGGCACTGATATTGGGCGCGAACCGCCTCACAATCAACTGCTTCACCTTTTGTGACGACGAATAAACTAATAACAAGCAGGCTTAAGAGTGCCGCTAATAGTAAAAACCGGGGGGGGTGCCATATCATTTTTTTCTACCTGTATTTGCTAACTTCTATACTCAGCATTGATGGTGACATATTCATGGGAAAGGTCAGATGTCCAGACCGTTGCCCTTGAGTCTCCAGCATTCAACTTAATCCGAATGATAATCTCATCCTTATCCATTTCTATCTGACCCTGCTCTTCACTATAGGTTTCAACGGGCTCGCCATTTTTAATCAAATGAGTCTCACCTAAGTATAAAGATAACTTACTCACATCCAGATCTTTTACGGGCGCCTTGCCAATCGCCATGAGTAAACGTCCCCAGTTTGGATCACTGGCAAATAGAGCGGTCTTAACTAGTGGAGAACGTGCAATTGAATAGGCTATCTCCTTGGCATAATCATAATCTGGTGCAGAGTCCACTTCAATCGTGACAAATTTAGTGGCACCTTCGGCATCACGAATAATGGCCTGCGCTAGTTGTTGGCACACGTCATATATAGCATCAATAATTAAGTTTTGTTGTTTGTCATCAAGCTGATTCAGAATAACACCCGATTTACCAGTAGCCATTAAGATCATAGAATCATTTGTGGAGGTATCGCCATCTACTGTAATACTATTAAATGAGTTTTTTGCAGCATTATCTAGAATGCTTTGCAGGCTATCGTTATCAATCCCAGCGTCGGTTGCAATATAGGCGAGCATGGTTGCCATATTTGGTTCTATCATGCCGGCGCCTTTTGTCATACCGGTAATGCTGACCATTTTATCATTTACTTTCAATGTTTTACTGAAAGCCTTCAAAGTAGTATCGGTAGTCATGATGGCAACCGCAGCCTGCATCCAGTTATCTGCACCTAGATTTTCTATTAGGTTAGGAACACGTTCTACTATTTTCCAATAGGGAAGTTGTTCTCCAATAACACCGGTAGAGAAAGGCAGCACATTATCAACACTCGTTGCCGTTTCTTCTGCAACTTCAGCACAGATCATCTCTGCCGAGGTCATCCCTTCTTCACCCGTTCCAGCATTGGCATTGCCAGCATTGATAATCAGATAACGTATCTCATCCGCATTTAGCAGGTGCTTTCGACACAGTGTAACGGGGGCTGCGCAAAAGGCATTCAGAGTGAATACTCCGGCAACACTGGAACCTTCAGCTATTTCAATCAAGGTCAGATCATCTCTATTTTTATAGCGAAGATTCGCCTCAATGCTAGCAAGACGAATGCCTTTAACAGGCAGCAAGGATTTTGGAGCGACTAGATTAACGGCCATTTATAATATCCATTTATTCAATAACCCAATAGGAGTTTTTTAAACTGGGGCAGATAAGCCCTCTCTCCCTAGCAGGGAGAGAGTTGGAGAGAGGATGGAAAACTCAAACACAGTAATTCATCTGAACCTCTACCCCCTCCCTAACCCTCCCCCTGCTAGGTGGAGGGGATGATTTTCTTGTCTCACCTAACGACTCAGATTGCCCCTAAAAGCCGTCAAATCAAGGCAAAAAATGAGAAGTTTACCTTTTACTATTAAAAATAGCTAAATGAACATTTTTTAACGCAGAGATGGCGGCTTTTAGAGGTGAGCTGTGTCGTTAAACTAACTTACCGTGACATTGTTTATACTTTTTGCCAGACCCACAGGGGCAAGGCTCATTGCGCCCTACTTTCTGTTCTACTCGCTTAAATGGCTTCATCGCCTCAGGAGTGAATTCATCTACTGCATCCGCAGGAGAAGTGAGTGAGCTTTGCGCATTATCATGTGTGAATTCCATATCACTTTGTTGCTCATGCTGCTGTTTGTACTCAGCCTCAATCGCTTCAGCTTCTTCTGGCATGGTGATTTCAAGCTTTGAAAGAAATTTAACCACATCCAGTTTAATTTTTTCCAGTAGCTCTTCGAACATTTCGTAAGCTTCACGCTTATATTCCTGCTTTGGATTTTTCTGAGCATAACCACGTAAGCCAACACTTTGACGTAGATAATCCATCGAGGCAAGGTGCTCTTTCCAGTGTGTATCTAGTACATGAAGCATTACATCACGTTCCAGACGGCGCATGCTTTCATCACCAATTAAGGCTTCTTTTTGCTTTATATGCGAAGATACCTGCTCATATATCTTCTCACGCAAGCTCTCTTCATGCAGCGTATCATCATTATCCAGCCAACCTTGAATATCAAGATCAAGGGTCATGTCTTCGCTCAAAGTTTTAGTTAAACCTTTAATATTCCACTGTTCGTCAATACTTTGTGGTGGTATAAATCGGTCTACAACAGTTTCTGCAACATCATCAATAAATGATTCGATTGAGCCTGCAACATCGGCAGCTTCTAGCAAATCAGAGCGCATTTCATAGATAACCTTACGCTGATCATTGGCTACATCATCATATTCAAGCAGGTTCTTACGAATATCGAAGTTATGCCCCTCTACCTTACGTTGTGCATTTTCTATCGACTTGCTCACCATTTTTGCTTCAATCGCCTGGCCTTTTTCCATGCCGAGGCGTTGCATAATGGCTTTAACACGTTCAGATGCAAAGATACGCATCAAGTTATCTTCAAGCGACAAAAAGAATCGTGACGACCCTGGATCACCCTGACGTGCAGAACGACCGCGTAGCTGATTATCAATACGACGGGATTCATGACGCTCGGTTCCGATAATATGTAAACCACCTGCCTCGATTACGGCATTATGACGTTTTTGCCATTCCACTTTGACACTAGCAATCTCAGTTTCGCTGACCTCATCCCCCAGTGCTTTTAACTCCGCATCCAGAGAACCGCCTAAAACAATATCTGTACCACGACCTGCCATATTGGTTGCAATGGTCAAAGCGCCGGGACGACCCGCATTTTCTATTATGTGCGCTTCGCGCTCATGCTGTTTTGCATTTAAAACTTCATGTTTAACATTCATTTTATCGAGCAAATCAGAAAGTATTTCTGAGGTTTCAATGGAAGCCGTACCCACCAGAACAGGTTGTCCTTTCTTCTGGCAATGTTCAATTTCTTCAGCTATCGCCTGATATTTTTCCTCTTCTGACATATAGACAAGATCGTTCCCGTCTATTCTTGCCAGCGCTTCATTACCTGGAATAACAACTACTTCAAGCCCATATATTTCATGCAACTCGAAGGCTTCAGTGTCGGCTGTTCCGGTCATTCCGGAGAGCTTGTCATATAAACGGAAATAATTCTGGAAGGTAATTGATGCCATGGTCTGGTTTTCAGCATGGATTTCCAGACCTTCTTTAGCCTCTATAGCCTGATGCAAGCCTTCGGACCAACGTCTACCCGGCATGGTACGACCCGTAAACTCGTCAACAATAACAATTTCACCCTCTGCAATGATGTAATCAATATTGATTTGAAATAAGTTATGCGCACGAAGTGCAGCATTAAAATGATGCAATACCGAGATACTCGAACTATCGTAAAGCCCCTGACCCTGCGGTAAAATTCCAGCTTCCTGCAAAAGATCTTCAGCAGTTTCATGACCATCATCGGTAAGAAAAATCTGTTTGCCCTTTTCATCTACCGTGAAATCGCCTGCAACTTCAACTTCGGTATCTGCCCCATCTTCACCAATCTGCTTCTTTAGTTTCGGTACTATTTTATCAATAGAAGCATACAATTCAGATGAATCTTCAGCTGCACCTGAAATTATTAAAGGCGTTCTGGCCTCATCAATAAGGATAGAATCAACCTCATCGACAATTGCATAATTTAATTTGCGCTGAACCCGCTCTTCCTTTTGAAAAGCCATATTGTCGCGCAGATAGTCAAAACCAAATTCATTATTGGTGCCATAGGTAATATCAGCATTATAGGCTGCCTGACGCTGCTCTTGATCTATACCGTTAACGATAACGCCTGTCGACATACCCAGAAAATTATAGAGCTTAGACATCCACTCAGCATCACGTTGTGCCAAATAGTCATTCACCGTAATAACATGTACACCTTCACCAGGTAGCGCATTTAAATAAGCAGAAAGGGTAGCGACCAGAGTTTTACCTTCACCGGTTCGCATCTCTGCAATTTTGCCTTCATTTAAGACCATGCCACCAATCATCTGTACGTCATAGTGACGCATTCCCATGGTGCGTTTTCCTGCCTCTCGAACTGTCGCGAAAGCTTCTGGCATAATATCTTCGAGTGACTCGCCCTGCTTCAAGCGCTCGCGAAATTCTACTGTTTTTGCCTGAAGTTGTTCATCAGATAACGCTGAGAATTTCTCATCAAATTCTGAAATTATTTTTGTTGTATTTGAATAAGCCTTAACCAGCCTGTCATTGCGACTACCAAAGAGCTTTTTGGCAACTTTTCCGAACATTTTTTATATTCCCCTTAATGATCGATGTTTTGAAATAGTTTTAATTAACAACGAATCATATTAATATGTATTAAAGATAAAATAGAGCAATTATGGATGTCAAATATGTGGTCACTCCTATTTATTGCAAGTGATACCCTAAAATTAAGGCGCAAGTATATTACAACTTGGCTTTGAGGACATCTCTAAAACTATAAAGAGTTGTTTTTATTATAGAGAAACCTTGTATGAGACAAGTTTTATCAACTTGATATTTTAAAGCCCAATATTGTATTCAGACAAACCAAGCCATGAAACAATTAAACGATCTAATTAATTCACAACTTAGCAGAAAAATTGAAAGCAACGATAAACTGTCTGCTTTTGTTTATGACCTACTGCATCTTAATGAGGACAAGCACAATGTCTGGGTAGTTGTTAAGCAACAACAGTTAACTCTGCTCACTGACAATCCTTATTTGGGAACACAACTTCAATATCAGCAACAAAATATTTGCACTGAAATTAACCGTCATTTTTTGCTGGAATTAAAAAAATCAAAAGTTAAAATAGTACCACCTGAAACATCCAAACCTGAAACACATGAAAGTCTCTATAAAATCGGCAATAAAGCCTGTGATGCTTTAGTAGGAATAGCTAATGAAATTGAGGATAAAGAACTAAGTGAATCGTTAAAAAAGATTGCAAAAAGAAATGATTAGACAAACCATATAAAAAATAAATTAAGTAATTTAGGCTAACTGACAGCCATCCCCAATATATAATTGAGGAACCTTCTCGTCATCTCCAACGGTTACGACTTCCCAAGCATCTTCTTGTTTAAGTAACTCAAGTAATAATAAATTATTAATCGCATGCCCTGATTTATGGCCGTGGTACGCACCAATAATGCCGTATCCCAATACATACAAATCACCAATGGCGTCGAGCATTTTATGTTTTACAAACTCATCACTATAGCGAAGACCTTCTTTGTTGAGAACGCGGTAATCATCCAGCACCACCGCATTACCAAAACTACCCCCCAGACCGAGATTTTTAGATCTTAAATACTCGGCATCACGCATAAAACCGAATGTTCTGGCACGACTGAGTACTGTTGTGTAAGGTTCTTTGGTTAGGTCATGCTCCATATACTGGCTTGTTTCATTGACAGCAGGGTGATCAAAATCTATCTTGAAGGAAACCTTAAAACCCTCGAAAGGCTTAAGCTCTGCCCAACCAGAATTGTTTTCGAAACGTACAGGCTTTTTTATTCGAACTAATTTTTTAGGTGTGTTTTGGGTTTCAATACCCGCAGATTGGATGAGGAATATAAAAGGCGCTGAACTACCGTCCATAATTGGTACTTCGGAAGCATCAAGATCAACATATACATTATCAATCCCTAAGCCTGCCAGTGCTGACATTAAATGCTCAATCGTTGAAACTTTCACACCATCCTTGATTAGGCTGGTGCTTAACATTGTCTCGCCAACACTTTCCGGTGAAGCTTTAATTGCAACTATTGGATCAACATCAATCCGCGTGAAAACAACACCGGTATTAGCAGCAGCAGGTCGCAAGCATAGGTTGACGCGCTTTCCTGAATGGACGCCGATCCCTACCGTACTTACAATACTTTTAAGTGTTCTCTGCTGTAACACAGCGTCCCCTGTTTTAAAACCAACTGCCAGAAAGAAGTTCTCGCAGGTCAGAATTATTTTATCGAAGCCAAACTATATCATAGTTTGATTTGATATAGAATAAATCTATATTTATATGATATTCTATTGTTTTATATGGCTATTTTATCCAGTTGCTTCTTATTTAGTAAAAACACTCCATCACCACCTCTCTCAAATTCCAGCCATTGAAACGGCAGCTCGGGAAACTCTTTTTGCAGAGCGTACTGACTATTACCTACCTCAACCACCAAAATTCCCTGCTCTGTAAGATGACTTGCGGCTTGCTTTAATATCTGACGCGTACAATCCAAGCCATCATCGCCTGAACTTAATCCAAGCTCTGGTTCATGATGAAATTCTTTTGCCATTCCGTCAATATCTTCTGCATCAACATAAGGAGGATTGCTAACTATGATGTCATATTGTTTACTTTTCAAGGCCGAAAATAAATCTGAATGAATAACAGAGACTCTCTGCCCTGCATCATGCTGCTCTACATTTATCCTGGCAACCTCCAGAGCATCTTCACTAATATCAACCAAATCTACTATTGTTGATGGAAATGCATAAGCACAGGCAATTCCGATGCAACCACTACCTGTACATAAATCGAGCACTGACGTTACTTCTTCAGGATCAATCCAGGGTGTAAATTGCGTTTCCACTAATTCTGCAATGGGAGAACGCGGCACCAATACTCTTTCATCAATATAAAACTGTAATCCAGCGAACCAACCCTCTTTGGTAATATAGGCTGCAGGAATTTGCTCTTTTATACGTCGCTGAATAACTTCCCTGATATTTTTTATTTCATTTCCAGTCAAAGCCGAGCGCCAGTAAACATCTGGCGTGTCCACTGGTAGATGTAATGTACGCAAAACAAGATAAGCAGATTCATCTAGCGGTGATGACAAACCATGACCATAGGTTAGGCTGGCTTCGACAAATTGACTCGCTCCCCAACGAATGAAGTCCGTTATAGTTTGCAAGCCATTTGTATCTTGTAAATTTTGCATTTGCATTTGATTCTCTTAAGCTATTTCCCGTATTATCCCTCATTTGTATTATCAGGAACAGCAAACATGTCTGCTTCTTTATTAGATTACTTAAAATCAAGCTCACTTTACTTTCTTCCTCATCATGCCATATCACGCACAGTGTTTAGACTTACTCGCGTAAAATCGAGGTTTGTACCCAAAGCCATTAAGCTATTTAGCAAAGCCTTTAAAGTAAATCTTGATGAAGCGATGAACCCGGATCCCAAAAGCTATAAAACATTCAATGAGTTCTTTACGCGTGAGCTAAAAGCAGAACTCAGACCAATCGCAAAAACAGAACTGGTAAGCCCGGTTGATGGAACTATAATCCAGTTTGGTAAAATTACAGATGGCATGCTTGTTCAGGCCAAAGGCATAAACTACTCTCTGGAAAAATTACTAGGTGGAAATACACAAAGCAGTAAGCGCTATGCTAATGGCCAGTTCATTACTATTTATCTCTCACCTAGAGACTACCATCGAATTCACATGCCATGCTCTGGAAAATTAACTGAACAAGTCCACGTCCCCGGCAGATTATTCAGTGTTGCAAAACATACTGTTAATACTGTCTCAGGTATTTTTGCCCGCAATGAACGTGTAGTTGCCAGCTTTGAAACCGATTATGGACCCATGGCAATGGTACTAGTTGGCGCAATAAACGTAGCCGCGATAGAAACTGTGTGGGACGGGCTTATCACCCCTCCTAAAGGTAAAACTACTACCAGTAAAAACTACAAAGACAAGGAAATATCATTGCAAAAAGGAGAAGAAATGGGCCGCTTTAACATGGGCTCAACCGTCATTCTTATCTTTGCCGAAAACAGTCCACAACTTAGCCAGAATCTGAAATTTGATAATCCTATAAAGTTAGGTGAAGCGCTTTCAGCTTAGAATGAGGACTTAAAAGTACTTTTAGAATGAAATAAAGAAGGAGAGATTCATATTTATTCTAATTGGCACCCCCCCTAGTTTTTGGTATCAGCTACTTCCAGAGTACTTTAAACGACTCTGGTTCTCTGTTCTCCCACAATATGATTATCAAAAACTACTAGTAAAGTTTATATCGACTGGAATACGCACATCCTGATTAACGATTCTCATATACTCATCAACGACACAATGATGTTTACGATTTGGTTCTGTAGCTAACTCTTTGATTAGCATTCCCCAGCTAAAGTAAAATGATTAGCATCACATTAAATGCCAGAGAAACTTAGTCAATTAACGTAATAAGTTCTTCATTTTTTTTATTTAGTTTTCTAACCAGATCACAACCGATGATTGAAATAAATTTATTATAAACATGACAATTTTTCTGCCTGAGCCTTCTCAGGTCATCATGTGTCCAGTAAGCGTAGTGCACAACTTCTTTGGCAATAGCGTTAGCAGAGGCTGGCTCTTTGCTGATGAAGCTCATTTCACCTATAAGATCACCTTCGTTGAGTCTCGCAATTGTTATTTCAGACTTTACAATATCTACTTTACCATCCAATACAAGGAATAGTCTGTCTGTAACTTCGTTTTCAGCAATAATCTGTTCGCCTTCAACCGTGCAGAATTGATTTATCATGATTATTTTCTTAAATTCACGTGTCGACATTGTCGAGAAGAACTGTCTATAGATTTTTTTGGTTTTCTCAGGTAAGGATATTGTACTTTTATCAAGCAATAACAAAGTTACGTGATATAAATTGATTGCGAGATAAGCAGAGTTCCAGCCTATCATTGAAGTAATACCCAAACTCACACCCGAAAGAATGTATAAGCTTGAAGCGAAGATGAGAAGTATTCTTAACCAGAGAATATTACCCAGAAGATATGCTGAAAAACTAAAAACAGCTGCAATGCTATAGAAATACTCTCCTAAAGGGATCATAGATTTTTCTTTTGATGATATAGATTCATATCCTGACTTTAGTACAGTTAATGAAAATACGCCTGTTTTGCTTTCTAAGGCTCACAAGAGCCAGAAAGTATATCGTTACGATTCCGAAGGAAGAGTCGATGTTGATCGAATCTTGCACAGCCTAAGCAGATGTACAAAAGCACAGGACTCTCTACAGATTAGTGGCACCCCCCACCCTTTTTAGTATCAGCGAAATCATAAAAAACTTAACGCAAAGAGCGCAGAGATTTTCACAGAGGTCGCGGAGAACAAAAAACAAGAGAAAACTCTGCAAATCTCTGTACTGTATTTCTCTGTACTCTGCATTTTAAGGAATTAAAGAATTAAAGAATCAGCAGATTCAGTGGCACCCTCCCCGGTTTTTGCTTTTTAAGGCTCCCTGAGAGCCAAAAAGTACGCAGGGAATCGCGTAGCGAGTTGCAGTGATGTTCGAAACAAGGGAAGTGGTGGCACCCTCCCCAGTTTTTGGTATCTGTACAAACCGAGCACCTAGGCAAAAAATGAACCTTGGGATTATTATATTATTACAATCAGGCTAAAATGACCGCTTGTTGAGTCTATTTCAATTACTCACGAGGATGATTATGAGGCATCGAGCGTTTGGTTGTCCTTTTCTTGTTGATATTTAAAAAACTAACAAATCCTAGCTTGCACAAAAAATTATTAGTGTTATCTGTGCTAGTATAAAATCTATTTCCTCTATCAAGAAAATTTAGAAGGGCAACCTATGAAATTGTTACTTGCAGTCATGTTTTTAAGTCTTTTTTTTCAAGTAAAACTAGATGCTGATAACCTAGCCTTACACACAAGCTCAACTGCAACTACGACATCTCAAGATTTGGTTTGGACTAGAAAAACAAAACTTTGGTCTCAAAGAGATAGTCACTCAGCTTTATCTTTTAATAATAAACTTTGGATTATTGGTGGTAATGGCTATAACAGTAACGAGATTTGGTCATCTTCAGATGGAATATATTGGAATAAGGCAATTGAACCTGCTCCTTGGGGGAAATTATCAGAACATACGAGTGTTGTTTTTAATAATAAAATATGGGTACTTGGCGGTTCAGATTATTATTCTGGTGAAAATAATGATGTTTGGTCATCTATAGATGGAATTAGCTGGGTTAAAGAAGCAAATGCTCAATGGTCACCTAGACGAAGACATACAAGCGTTGTTTTTAACAATAAAATATGGGTTTTGGGAGGCATTAAAAAAACTGCTGATGGTGGTTCTACATTAACAAATGAAGTTTGGTCATCCTCTGATGGAACGGATTGGACAAAAGAAACAGGTGTTACATTTCCTCGTAGATATGATCATACAAGCGTTGTATTTAATAATAAGTTATGGGTACTAGGGGGAATGGCTATTATCAATAATGGCGCTGCAGTTGTGGGCTATGCTAACGATGTTTGGTCATCCTCTGATGGAATTAATTGGAATCAAGAAACTAATTCTGCTGCATGGTCTGTACGTGGAAATCATACAAGTGCTGTATTCGATAATAAAATATGGTTAATGGGAGGAAATGCCTCTAGTGGTAGCACTCGTTACAATGACATTTGGTCATCTACTGATGGCACTTCCTGGGTACAAGAAACAGACGCAACTTGGAGCGGAAGAAAAAGTCATGCCAGTACCGTATTCAATAATAAATTATGGATTACAGGTGGTAATACTGGTTATTATGGAAATGATAATGAGGTTTGGTCTTCTTCCAATGGGGTTGATTGGATAAGACAAGATTCTATTGGGCTGTGGGCAGGGAGAAGTGCGCATTCTAGTTTAGTCTTTAACAATAAAATGTGGATACTGGGAGGGATAAGCGGTAATTATCAAAATGATATTTGGTCTTCAGTCGATGGTATTAATTGGGTAAAAGAAGTCAACAATGCACCTTGGGAAGCAAGAGGATCACATACTAGTGTAGTTTTCAACAATAAGATGTGGGTAATGGGTGGTGGTGTTTATTATAATAATGGGACATCATCTGGAACTGCCTATAAAAATGATGTCTGGTCGTCACCAGATGGTATTAATTGGACGTTAGAAACTACTGCACCATGGCACAAAAGGGCAGGACACGCTAGCGTTGTTTTCAATAATAAAATCTGGGTGATAGGGGGATACTGGCTTATAAGTGGAGTAGGTTATGAGTATCTAAATGATGTTTGGTCTACACCTGATGGGATTAATTGGACTAAAAAAACTACAGCTCTCTGGTCGTCAGGTCGTATAGGGCATTCAAGTCTGATTTTTAATAATAAAATTTGGGTGCTTGGTGGAGTTGATGAAGATTATACCAATACAAATGATGAAGTTTGGTCATCAGCGGATGGGGTTACTTGGGTTAAAGAGGTCGAGGATGCTTTATGGTCACCTTTAAGGCATAGAAATAATCATTCGTCTCTGGTTTTTAATAATAAAATTTGGTTGTTTTCAGGTTCAGGGGTTAATGCAGGGGCCAGACACGCTGATGTTTGGTCATCAATAGATGGAATTACATGGGAACATAAAGAAGGGCTTGGTGTTACTGGTCATACAAACCTAGTATTTGGAAATGGTATTTATATATTAGGAGGCTCAGGGACAAATGACACTTGGTTATTTCAACCTCAAAACTATCAAAACCAAACTATTATTTTTAGTCCACCCAGTTTAAAAAAAGTTGGTGATAATCCTTTTACAATCTCAGCAATTGGAGGCGGAAGTAACAAGCCAGTTATTTTTACAACTACAACTACAACTAATGCTATTTGCACAATCAGTGGCGATATTGTAACAATTATTAGTGCAGGAACTTGCACTGTTACTGCAAAACAGAATGGTGACTTGAATTACAACTCAGCACCACAGGTATCGGAGAGTATAACTATAACAAAAGCCAATCAAACTATTAGTTTTAACCCTCCAGCATCAAAAAGCTTAGATGATGCTACCTTTGATATTGCTGCTACAGCAACATCTGGTTTAACAGTTTCTTTCACTTCAACAACTACACATATTTGTACTGTGAGTGGTTCTACAATTAGTCTGTTAATGGCTGGCATATGTACTATAGAAGCAACCCAGAGTGGTAATGATAGTTATAACCAAACACCACAGGTATCTGAGAATATAACAATAACAAGTACCAACCAGACTGGTAATGAAGTGAAAAACATAATGTCAATAATACAGCTTCTACTACTTGAGTAGTCAAGCAGTATTTAATCAGTCAAATCAGATACCTTAGTGCAAAATAAGCAAACAAAAGATAACCAACGCTCTCATAACCATAACCAACCGTTGGTCGTGGCTATAAGTCATTCATATAGCATCGACAAACGGTAAACTATTGATAATAAGTGACGCTATTCCGCTGATACCAAAAACCCGGGGGGGTGCCATATGCATTTTTTGCTTATTTTTTGGGTGTATTAGACAGTTTTCTTTAATTGCCTGATTACAATCAGAGTAATTATAATCTTATAGCCAGTGTACTTTGAGTAGTTTAGTGTATCCAATACTCGACCAACATTGATACTTTGATATTAGAACATCTCAAGCCTCAAGCACCGTTACTGCCATGTCCTTGATGTGAGTCCTAAATTTCTGTTTTCTTACAAAGTAAGTGCAAGACACAACCATATCGACTGACACTACGTGGCTATCGATATACTTTTTTGCCCATATAGGGGCGACAAAAGCAACTTTTTAGCGCTAACGTTAGCTGGGCTTTTGAATTTACTTCGTATCAAGAACATCTCAAGCTTCAATCACCGTTACTGCCATTTCCTTCAGAAATGCCTGCATACTTTTTGGCTCTTGGTGAGCCTTAAAAAGCAACTCTCAGCGCTACGCGCAAGGACGGAAGAAGTAGGTCATCACCAGGTTCAAATCCAAAAAAAAGCCCAGCGTTAGCTGGGCTTTTGGATTTGAACCTGGTGATGACCTACTCTCACATGGGGAAACCCCACACTACCATTGGCGATGACGCTTTTCACTTCTGAGTTCGAGATGGATTCAGGTGGTTCAACGTCTCTATGGTCACCAGGAAACTGGTTTATTCAGTCCATTGATTCTGGATCAATGCTGAATATCTGTTAATAATTCACTGCTGTGTTTCATTAACAGGTCATTAGGCAAAGCGTTAGGCTTAATCTCAAAGTTTGTTTGTCTTGTTACAATGTAACAGCTCTATCCAAACCGTTTAAGGTTATAGAATCAAGCCTCACGGGCAATTAGTACTCCTTAGCTACATACATTACTGTACTTCCACATGGAGCCTATCAACGTCGTAGTCTACAACGGCCCTTCAGGGGGATTAAATCCCCAGAGAATCCTCATCTTGGGAGGGGCTTCACGCTTAGATGCTTTCAGCGTTTATCCCGTCCGAACTTAGCTACCCTGCTATGCCACTGGCGTGACAACAG
>Ga0209633_10000846_pt1 | contig 33660 bp, 26 predicted proteins | sample Cruoilmetagenom1_FD_187290 | JGI IMG/M metagenome (GOLD analysis project Ga0209633, IMG submission 187290) | Oil polluted marine microbial communities from Coal Oil Point, Santa Barbara, California, USA - Sample 1 (SPAdes) (version 2) | ecosystem: Environmental > Aquatic > Marine > Oil seeps ... | reverse complement strand
TAAACGGTTTCTGCACACCATCCCGGTGCTCATCGGGGTGTCCGTTTTGGTATTCGGTATGCTGCACTTGGCGCCCGGCGACCCCGCCCAGGTCCTGCTCGGACCGGAAGCGACGGCCGACTCCATAGCTCAAGTTCGGGAAGACCTCGGATTGGACAGGCCGCTCGTGGTTCAATATGCGACCTGGATGTCGAAAATGGCGCAGGGGGATTTCGGACGCTCCATCGTGCTGGGGCGCGAGGTCTTTCCCGAGATCTGGGCGCGGTTTAAGGCGACGGCTATCCTGACGATCACCAGCCTGATCATCGCGGTAATGCTGGGTGTGTCCGCGGGCATCGTCTCCGCCGTCCGGCAGTATTCCCTGTTCGATTCGATGGCCATGCTCGTGGCCTTGGCCGGCGTCAGCATGCCGTTGTTTTTCACCGGAATCGTCGCCATCCTGATCTTCGCCATGGAACTGAGATGGTTGCCGTCGGCGGGGATGTACTCGCCCGTCGGCGGCGACGTGCTGGATCTTCTTCGCCATCTTGTGCTGCCGGCGCTTACCCTTGGTACCGTCTCGGCGGCGATCCTGGCGCGGATGACACGATCCGCGATGCTCGAGATCATTCGGCAGGACTATATCCGCACCGCCCGCGCCAAGGGTCTCAATGAGCGGGCGGTCATTTACATCCACGCCCTCAGAAACGCGTCGATTACCATCGTGACGGTGCTCGGCATGCAGATCGGCTATTTGCTGGGCGGATCCGTCATAACCGAGGCGGTCTTCTCATGGCCCGGGATCGGGCAGATGATGGTGCGCGCCATTCAGGCTCGGGACTATCCCATGGTGCAGGGCGGCGTCTTCTTCGTCGCGGCGATGTTCGTATTCATCAACCTGCTCGTCGATGTGCTCTACGCCTATCTCGATCCGCGAATCCGGTACCGCTGATGGCATCCCGGTTCCGCCAGGGAGACAGGCTGTGAGCGACGGGGTCCTACAGGCCGTCGAGGATGATGCGGCGGTGGATCTGTTCACGCCGACTCAGTCGGTTGCCGCACGGTTCCGCCGGAATAAGCTCTCTATCTTCGGAGCCGTCATCGTCGTCGTGGCGTTTGCGGCGGCGTTATTCGCGCCTTGGCTATCGCCCTTGGATCCGGATGCCGTTGATGCCAGCTCGCGTTTGGCGCCCATCGGCAGCGAGGGTCATCTGCTCGGCAGCGACGAACTTGGCCGCGACATACTCAGCCGGTTGATTTGGGGCGCGCGGGTGACTCTCCTGGTATCGCTCTCCGCCACCGCCATCGCCCTTATCGTTGGGACGTTTTTGGGTTTGCTTAGCGGCTATTTCCTGGGTTGGCTCGACAGCGTCATCATGCGGCTTATCGACATCCTCATGGCCTTTCCCTACTTCCTGCTCGCGCTCGCGGTGATCGCTGTTTTGGGGCCGGGTTTGTTGAACGGCATGATCGCGGTGGCCATAGTCAATATTCCCTTTTTCACGCGCATCGTGCGCGGTGTGACCCTATCCATTCGGGAGTCGGACTATGTCATGGCTGCCCGGGGGATCGGCGCAAGCAACACCAGAATCCTGGTCCGGCATGTTCTGCTCAATTGCGTTTCAACCGTCATTGTCGCGGGCACGCTGAATATCGGCTGGATGATTACGGCGGCGGCGGCTTTGAGCTTCCTGGGGTTGGGTGTCCAGCCGCCCACCTCGGACTGGGGCACCATGTTGGCGAGCGGCAGGCAATTTCTGTCCGCCGCGCCCCATGTCGCCACCTTGCCCGGATTGGCGATCTTCATCACGGTGCTTGGATTCAATCTGTTGGGCGACGGCTTGCGCGACGCGCTCGACCCGAGGCTGAGGGAGTAATCGGGGCGTGCCGGAACAGGTCGAGAGCAGGGAGTCGCCGGTGGCGTCCAATGCCGCGCCCGAGCCACCGCTGCAGGTGGAGCACGAGGCCCCCTTGCTCGATGTGGTTGGGCTCAAGACCCACTTTTTTAGTTTCGGTGGGGTCGTCAAGGCGGTGGATGGCGTCTCGCTGAGTGTACGCCGGGGCGAAACTTTGGGTGTGGTCGGCGAGTCCGGTTGCGGCAAAAGCGTCACGGCGCTGTCCGTCATAGGCCTCGTTCCAGACCCACCGGGTCGGATCGTGGCCGGCCGCATCGACTTTGAAGGCGGAAGGGATCTGGTCGGGGCGAGCGCGGAGACGATGCGCGAGATTCGAGGCAACGAGATCTCGATGATCTTTCAGGAACCGATGACCTCGCTGAACCCGGTCTTTCGGGTCGGCACGCAGATCGCGGAGGCCATCCGGCTTCACCGCAAGGTGTCGAAGAAGGAGGCGATGGATAGCGCGATCGAGATGCTCGGGTTGGTTGGGATCCCCTCGCCCATGGCCCGGGCACGGGACTACCCGCACCAACTCAGCGGCGGCATGCGTCAACGGGTCATGATTGCCATGGCCATGGCGTGCCAGCCCAAGCTGCTGCTCGCCGACGAGCCGACCACCGCCCTCGACGTCACGGTCCAGGCCCAGATTCTGGACTTGATGAACCGAATGAAGGAGGCCAGCGGCGCCGCCATCATGCTGATCACCCATGACATGGGTGTCATCGCCGAAATGTGCCAGCGGGTCTCGGTCATGTATGCCGGGGTTGTCGTCGAGCACACGGATGTCCGAACGCTATTCGCCAACCCGCTGCATCCCTATACCGTGGGGCTTCTGGAGTCGATCCCCCGGGGCCGGGGACGGGGCGGAGTGGGCGGTCAACTCAAGACCATACCGGGTATCGTGCCGAACCTATTGCACCTTCCGAAGGGCTGCCGGTTTCAGGATCGCTGCGGCCAGGTTCACGCCGCGTGCAGAGAGTTGGAGCCACCGCTTGCCGCTTCGCTCGATAGGGTGGACGGCGGGCATCTGGTGCGCTGCTGGCTACATGTTTCTCCATCCGAAACGCCGGCCCAGCCGCAAGGCCAATCATGACCGGTGAAGCCTTGGCGATCCTGACCCTCAGAAACCTGCAGAAATACTTCCCGGTCGAGAAAGGTCTTTTTTCCCGGTCGACCGGGTGGGTCAAAGCCGTCGATGGGGTGGATCTATCGGTCCAGCGTGGCGAAACCCTGGGCCTGGTCGGAGAGAGCGGTTGCGGCAAGAGCACCTTGGGCAAGCTCATCACCCGCTTGGAAGACGCCACGGGCGGTGAGATCGAATTCGAGGGGCGGGATACCTTAAGCCTGAAAGGCGCGGCGCTGCGCGAATTGCGGCGAGAGATTCAGACCATTTTTCAGGATCCGTATTCATCCCTCAATCCACGCATGACCGCTTACGACATCATCGAGGAGCCATTGCTCGTTCATGGAACGGCGTCGAAAGAAGAGAGGCGAGTCCGTGTGTTCGAGCTTCTCGAGACGGTGGGAATCCGCCGCGAGTTTGGCGGCCGTTATCCTCATGAGTTCAGCGGAGGTCAACGACAGCGCATTGGTATCGCCAGGGCGCTCGCTCTCAACCCCAAGCTCGTCGTTTGCGACGAGCCGGTATCGGCGCTGGACGTGTCGATCCAGGCGCAAATCATCAATCTGCTGGAAAACCTGCAGAAAGAGTTCGGGCTGACCTACATCTTCATTTCGCACGATCTAAGCGTGGTCGAACACATCAGCGACCGCATCGCGATCATGTACCTGGGACAGATCGTCGAATTGGCCGAGAGTTCGGCGTTCTATGCGCAGGCATACCACCCCTATAGCGAGGCGCTGCTGTCCGCCTCGCCCGTTCCGGATCCGACGGTGGCCCGGCAGCGGGTCATCCTCAAGGGCGACCTGCCGAGCCCCATCGACGTACCGGCGGGGTGCCGATTTCATATGCGCTGCCCCTACGCGGCGGAGATTTGTCGTGCCGATCCGACGCCCCCGCTGGAAGAACTCGTTCCCGGACGCTGGGTCCGGTGTTGGCGGGCGGGAGAAATTCGCGGCCTCTCGGAAGAAGGAGCCAGCAAGACCGCGCCCAAGGACCCGCCCCAGAACAAGGCGCTGTGACGCCGCGGCAAAGACCGGCAATCCACCGGTCCTCCTGAACCAGCACGGATTCATGCGGTAAGGGGCGGGCAAACTATAGGTGAGCCAGAAGGCGCGGTTTCTTGGATCATCTATGCCGCCGCTTGGAATAGGCCCTGCTGACATCGACGGTTGCGGGCTCGACGCGAGTGCGTCATTTCGTCAGGATCGGCTGCTGGAGGGTCCGAACAGTATGTCCGGCGTTTTTCGGCTTGCGGTGGTGTTCGGGGCGGTCGCGGTTGTGCTGCTCTTGCTCTTTCGTTTCGCGGCTTGGCGGGCGGATGGGGAGTTGCTGTTCCGGTACTGCGACCGGCCGGAGGCCCATTTGGCCCGCGTTGAGCGGCTCCTGACTGAGTCCGAACCGGCGGGGGAGGACGCGAGGCGTCCTTACATCATCGCCGCGAAGCTGATCTATCTCATTCCCCAGGATGACGGCGAACCGAACGAGGACTATCTGAAGCGCCTCGGTCAACGGATTCGCGCGGCCTGTGGCTGAGCCGGGTCCCGGAATGCCGGCAGAATTGATCTAGGACAAGGTCCACTCGCATAGCCAGCACTAAGGTCGCCCTGGGTTTGCAGGGCGGGCCAATGTTTTCGTGCGCCGCCGAGGGGGGGATGGCAATGGGCGAACAACGCGGTAACAGTAAGCTGGGGCCGACGGTGTTCATCGCCACGGTAGTGGCGTCGCTCGTCTTTTCCTGGTGGTTGCTGATCTACGACCACGGCGTGCCGGGCATGCACTAGGGGGCAACGAGCGATGAGCCATCGCTGGGTTGTATTTGTCGGCGCGCTGGTCATCTGGCTCGCCTATTTCTACGTCATTGACGCCGCGATCATGGAAGGACAGGGGCTGCCGGTGGCGTGGCACCTGATGCCGGAGTGATCGGGCGCCGGCACTCCGTCTTCTGGGCATTTGTGCTCGCTGTTCTGGTTGGGCTCGTACCGGAATTTGCATCCGCTGCCGAGCCGGAAGCACTGCTGCAGCCAACACGTGCCGACTACCCCGCCATCGCGGGCGTGAGCAGCCGCACCGTCGTGTGGGGCTTGGCCCAAATGCATCTGTTCCTGGCCGCCTTTGTGCTGGCGGTGCCGCTTTTCGTCCTGTGCATCGAACTGGCCGGGGTGCTGACGCGTGAGGCGCGCTATGACGATATGGCGCACGAGTTCATGAAAATCTCGATGGCGGCCTATTCGTTCACCGCTCTGGCCGGTGGCGGGCTGACCATCGCCCTGTTCCTGTTCTATCCCAACCTCATGGACTTCATGATGCGGGTCTTCCGGGGCCAGACGCTCATCTATGCGGCTCTGTTCGGGTTGGAGTCGATTTGCCTCTACGTCTATTACTACTCGTGGGACGCATTGCGCTACGGCGATCGGAAATGGTTCCACATGTCCATCGGCGTTGTGCTGAACATGGTCGGCTTGGGGCTGTTGTTCATCGCCAACGCCTGGACCGCGTTCATGATGTCGCCGGCCGGCGTCGATCCGAGTGGCGCCATTACCGGGACGGTGTGGGAGGCGACCCGCAACCCGTTATGGAACCCGCTGAATCTGCATCGCTTCCTGGCTAACATTGCCTATGGCGGCGCTATTGTCGGTGCCTATGCCGCCTACCGTTTCCTAAGCGTGCGCACGGCCGCCGAGCGGGCGCATTACGACTGGATGGGCTATACTTCCAACATCATCGCCGTGTGCGGCTTTCTGCCGTTGCCCTTCGCGGGTTATTGGCTGATGGCCGAGATCTATTCCTATAGCCAGCAGATGGGCATTACCGCCATGGGCGGTGTGCTCGCCTGGCTGTTCATCATTCAGGCGGTGCTGATCGGCACGATCTTACTGGCCGCCAACTACTATCTCTGGTGCGGGCTGGGCCGGACCGAGCGCGGCGCTCACTATGCGCCGTATGTGAAATACATCGCCGTGGTCCTGGTCGGCGGCTTTCTGGTCTGGGTGACGCCGCATTCGATCATCCTGACGCCCCAGGAAGTGCAGATGCTGGGCGGCACGACTCACAAGTTTCTTGGGCCGCTCGGGATCATGCCGGCCAAGAACATCGCGGTGAACTTGATGCTCGTGTTCACCTTCCTGTCGTTTCAGATGTTCTACCGGTCCAGCCGCACGCCGACAGTATCCTGGGCCAAGGCAGGTAATGCGGTCATCGTCGCCCTCTATATCGCCGGTTGTCTGAATATCGTGGCGGCCGGGATCTACGGCTATCTCACGCCAACCGTCTACAAGGTCGGTGCCTCGGTGCCGCAGGTCGCCACGACGCTCTCCATTATCGTGTTCGCCGCCGCCATCGACGGTTTCATGCTGCGCGGCGCCCGCAAGACCGACGTCCATTGGGGCCGTATGTCGGCACGTTCGCAGTATGCGCTCTTCGTCCTGCCGGTGGCGTTCACCTGGCTGATGGCGTTGATGGGATACATCCGCTCCAGCCTGCGCACCCACTGGCACGTCTATACGGTCATGAAGGATGCCTCGCCAGAGGCCTACATTCCGACGATTGGCGAGGCCGGCAACACCATCACGCTGATCACGCTGATGTTCATGGCCTTGATCGTTTTCATTTTTTGGCTCAGCCAGTTGGGCGCCACCAAGCAGCAGGCCCCGGTGGCCGGATCCGCGGCGGGGGAGGCGGCCCCGTGACTCTGTTCAAGGTTCTGGCGTTTAGCCTGGTGATTCTGTTGAGCTATACGCTGTTCGCCAACATCCTGCCGCAAGTGCAGTCCGACCCACCGCCCGAGGAGGAGCCCATAGCGCCCGAGGGCATGGATGTCGCGGGCTTGGTCGCTTGGGGCGAGACGCTTTTCTCGGGCAAGGGAACCTGCACGCTTTGCCATAACGACTTGGGCCGGGCGCCGGACATCCTGGCGCTCGATCTTGGCACAGTGTTTGGCGAGCGCCTGGCCGATCCCCGGTATACTGGCAAGGCGAAGGGCCTGGAGGGCGCCGAGGCAGTCCGAGCCTACGTCGAAGAATCGATGGTCGAGCCCTCGGCCTATGTGGTTGCGGGCTTCGGCAAGAAGGGCACTGGCGACAAGGTCAGCCCAATGCCGGCGGTCAACGCCGCACCGATCCTGCTGTCGGATACCGAGATGGATGCCCTGACCGCGTTCCTGCAATCGCGCGCCGGGGTCGACGTCACGGTTCCGCTGCCGGTGGCGGCCGAGGAGGCGATCGCCGAAGCCGAGGAGGAGGAGGAGGGGCCGGCCGAGACCGCCCAGGCGGCGCTGGAAAAATTCGCCTGCAGCGCCTGCCATGACCTGGAAGGATCGGAGGCCGAGGTTGGGCCCAAGCTCGGCGGGCTCGGCGCTAGAATCGGCCGCGATGGCGTGCGCGAGGCGATCCTTGATCCCAACGCCACCGTCGCGGAGGGCTTCGAGCCCGACATGATGCCGGGCGATTTAGGCGCGCAAATGCGTGTCAGCGAGCTTGAGCTGATCGTCGACTACTTGATGGCCTTGCCAGCGAGCGGAGCGCAGGAATGACAGGCTTTGTTCGGCATCCTCTGTTTCTCTCTGTCCTCGCGGCCGTGATTCTGTACGTGATCTTCGCCTACGGGATTCAGCCGCCGGTGCCGAAGTCGCTTCTGATCCAGTACATGATCTTCAGCGTCATCGGTATCCTGATGGTAGCGACCTTCCACGATTCGACGGCCAAGCGCATGGCCGAGCCGATCGCGGCGCTGTTCGGCGATCCCCGCCTGAAGGTCCCGCACGCGGTTGTGTTCGTGATCTTGGTGGGCGCGGCGGGCGGATTGGCCTACACGCAGGTGAAGCCGGATTTGGGCGCCCCGACGGAGCTGCGCACGGTCCATCCCGCGCCGCCGTCTTCCATCCGTGTCTATGGCAAGAGCTATAACCTGCTGGCACTAGGCAACCCGCTGCGCGCCGAAACGGCCGGCGATCCCGAGCGGTTCCAGGAACTCGTCGCGGAGGGTGGCGAGCTCTACTACAAGAACTGCGTCTTCTGTCACGGCGACCTCCTGGACGGCAAAGGCCACCTCGCCGCCGCCTTCAACCCACGCCCGGCGAATTTCCAGGATGTCGGCACGATTGCCCAGCTTCAGGAATCCTACCTCTTCTGGCGGATCACGACCGGCGCGCCGGGCCTGCCTCGCGAAGGCGCGCCTTGGGCCTCCGCCATGCCCGTCTGGCACGAGATGCTGAGCGAGGACGAGGTGTGGAAGATCATCTTGTTCCTCTACGACTACACCGGGTACGAGCCGCGCTCCTGGGAACTGGCGGAAAGCGGCGGCGAAGACGGGCCGACGTCGCAGCAAGAGGCGCCGGCGGGGGGCGATGCCGGTCTAGATGAGGAGGCGGTCGAGGCAATCTATCTGCGCCGGTGCGCCCAATGTCATGGCGACGAGGGCGATGGCCTGGGCCCGGCCGCGGATTACATGTACCCCAAGCCGCGGGATTTCACGCTCGCCCTGTTCAAGTACAAGACGACGCACGCCGATGACGAATTCCCCACCGACGAAGATTTGCGCCGGACGATCCGCAACGGCCTGCCCGGCACAGCCATGCCCGGCTGGAAGACGACCCTGAATGACGCGGAGATCGACGGCCTGATCAACTGGATCAAGGTATTCGGTGGCTGGGACGAAGAGGAGATCGAGCACGCACCGATCGAAGAGGGGAACCGGGTCGCGTCTTCGCCGGAATCGCTTGAGCGCGGCAAGGCGCTGTTCAAGAAAGCGTGCGTGCAATGCCATGGCGCGGACGGCCGCGGCAACGTCACCTCGGGCAAGAAACTCAAGGACGACTGGGGGGACCGAATCTGGCCGCGTAATCTGACCCGGCCGGAGACTTGGCGCGTGACCGAGGAGGCGCTGGATGTCTTCCAGCGGATCAGCACCGGCATTCGCGGGACGCCGATGCCAGAGCATACCACAACCATGCCAGAGGCCGACCGCTGGGACGTGGCCAACTACGTGATGACGCTTCGCGATCGCGCGGTACCCTTTGCGACCGGGGAGTCGGTGGTCCGCGGCGCGCGAACCGAGGGCGAGCTGCCGACCGATCCGGACGATCCGGCCTGGCAGACGGCGCAGCCGATTACGTTCCGGCTGACACCGAATATTGTCAAGGAGCCGCGCCTGTTCTTCTCGCTCAACGATGCCGTCACCGTGCGTGTCCTGTTCAATGCCGAAGACATCGCGATTCGCCTCGACGTCGACGACCGGACTTATTCCGTGCCTGGCGACGAGTTGGAAAAAGCCTATCGCGTCAAGGATATCGAGCCGACACGTGACGCGGTCGCGGTTCAGTTTCCGGTCGATATTCCCCTCACCAGCGAGAAGCCCTGGTTCCGGCATGGCGATCCGCGGCACCCCGTCAACATGTGGTACTGGGCCGCCCCGAGTGCCGACTCGCAAGGCCCCGAACAGGCGGTAGTCCTGGATGCGGCGGGTCCTGGCCAGGCGCCACGGCCACGCTCCGGCGACGCGTCGCTGCAGGCCAAGGGCGCATGGCGCGACGGCCGCTGGCAAGTCGTCATGCGCTATCCGCTCCGCAGCGGCGATGCCCTGGACCTTCAATTCCAAGCGGGCCGGTACATCCCGGTCGCCTTCGCCAATTGGGACGGAGTCGCCGGTGAGCGCGGCAGCCGGCACAGCCTGACCAGCTGGTATTGGCTGCTGCTCGAACCAGAAGACAACCCTGCCATGGTCTACGGTGTCTCGGCGGGCGCTGGATTTGCCGTGGCCTTGCTTCTCGCCGGCGCCACCCGGCAACAGCGCCGCCGCTTCCGGCGCGGCGAGCCCAATTGACCTACGTCAATGCGCCATATTCGCAAATCGCAAAACTAAGTCTGTTCTTGCTTCGCGGCCGGTGAATGATTGCCCCGCAAGGCAATTACGTTGGCCAGGAGCGGGCGGGGGCATCTGGAAACGGGGAACTCGCCAGTAAATTCACCCCGTATCGGGGACTATCGGTGGGGAGACGCTGATGCGTTGCGGAATTCTTACGCGGCTTTTTTCTGTCGCTTTCTTCAAATCGGTGGCGTTGGCAGCACTTATCCCGGCCATCATGGGTTTGGCCGTGGCCGGCGCCTATGCCGCCGAGGACTTCGGCCCCGTGGAGCCGATCAAGGTCAAAGAGAAGATGGCGGCGCTGGGCAAGCGCCTTTTCTTTGACAAGCGGCTGTCGGGAGACGCGGCGATCAGCTGCGCTTCGTGCCACATGCCCGACAAAGCCTTTACCGACGGATTGCCGTTGTCGAAGGCCTATCCGGGTTCGGACGGCTTCCGCAACACGCCGTCGCTGGTGAACACGGCGCACCGCGCGGCATGGTTCCGTGATGGCCGCCTTGGCACCAATCTCAACGACGTCACGCGCGAATCCCTGACCGAAGACTATTTCATGAACATGGACATGCGCCTGATGCAGGAGCGCGCGAAGCAGGATCCCGTCTACGTCAAGATGTTCAAGGATGCGGGCCTGGGCGAGCCGAGCAACGGCGGGATCCGCAACGCGATACCCGAGTACCTGAAGACCCTGATCTCGCGAAATGCGCCCTTCGATACGGGCAACATGTCCGATGATGCGAGGGCCGGCTTCGAGTTGTTCAAGGGTAAGGCCGGCTGTGCCAGCTGCCACAGCGGACCCCGGTTTACCGACGATCAGCCGCACAACCTGGGGGTTCCGGAAAATCCGGAGATTTGGCGTAATCCGCTCCGGCATGCGACCTACGTTGCCTATGCCATGTTCATGGGGATCGAGAACTACATGAACATCCGCCGCGATGTGGGTGCACATGTGCGCCGCCACAAGGCGGACGGCAGTGACATCGGCACCTTCATGACACCTAGCCTGCGGGAGCTGAAGTACACCGCGCCCTACATGCACAACGGCATTCTCAAGACCCTGGAAGACGTCGTCGCGTTCTACAACCGGGGCGGCGGCGATGATCCCAACAAGGATCCGCGCATCAAGCCCTTGGGCCTGAGCAGGCAGGAGCGCGCGGAGCTTGTGGCGTTCCTCGACGCCCTGAACGGCGACCCGCTGACCGGGCCGGACTTTGTTCTGCCGGAACCGGTTCCGACCAACTACGAGGCGATCGACGACTGGCGCGACGCCACCAATTGAGAGCGGAGGGGGAGTGATGCTTTTCGGCAAGACAACTTATCTGGTCGCCGTGGCGGCGATCGCCGCTGCCCTGCAACTCGTCGCTCCTGCGGCCGTGGCGGATGTGAACCCGCCGCTCGCACCGCTCGGGGATCCGCCGGTTCCATCGGACAACGCGCAGACGACGGCGAAAATTGAGCTGGGCAAGATGCTGTTTTGGGACCCTCGGCTTGGTGGCGATGCATCGACCGCGTGCGTAACCTGTCATGAGCCGTCACAAGGTTGGGCATTTTCCGACGATTTATCCCGCGGTTATCCGGGGACGGTGCATTGGCGCAATAGCCAGACAGTGATCAACACGGCGTACCTGGGCAAATTGTTCTGGGCCGGCGCGGCCGCCTCTCTGGAAAAGCAGGCGCCCTCGGCGGCCAAGGGCGCGGTCGCGGGTAATGGCGAGAACGACGTGATGGAGGCTCGCCTGGCCTTCATCCCGGAATATCGCAAGCTCTTCAACGAGGTCTTCGGCGACGAGTGGCCGAAGATCGACAATGCCTGGCGAGCCATCGCCGCGTTCGAGCGCACACTGGTGCAGACCGATACACCGCTCGACCAATATCTGCGCGGCGACAAGTCGGCGCTGAGCGAGCAGCAGGTCCGCGGCATGACCCTGTTCACGGGCAAGGCCAACTGCATCGAATGCCACAACGGCGCGCTTTCAACTGACCAGAAATACTACAACATCGGCGTGCCACCGGCAGGCCGTTGGGAAGAGGATGGCTTGGCGCAGATCACCTTCCGCTACGAGCAATTCGCCAAGGGCGTTACGCAGAAGATGTATCGGAAGATCAAGGACGACGCCGGCCTCTATTATCGTACCAAGCAGGCAGCCGATAAGGGCAAGTTCCGCACGCCTTCCTTACGCTACACCCTGTACACCGCCCCCTACATGCATAATGGCAGTTTCTGGGATCTGCGCGAAGTGGTCGATTTCTACAACGCCGGCGGCGGAGAGAACGAGTTCGGCGCAACCAAGACGCCCGCGATCAAGCCGCTTGGTCTGAGCGAGGAGGAGATCGAGGATTTGATCGCCTTCCTCGAAGCCTTCAGCGGACCGGAGATTAAAGTTGAGGCCCCGAAACTCCCCGACTACGCGCCGTTACCCGCCGCGGCGGATGCAAATTGACGGAGGCATGAAAGATGAACGCGAATCCAAAATTACCCGCCGCTTCAACGATTGACGAACCGGCTGTCGAGAAGCGAGGGGAGAAGCGGGGGCACGGAAAATGCCTGATGTCACGGCGGCGCTTCCTGCTGACGTCGAGTGCGGCCACGGCGACCGCCACGGTATTGGTGACGCTTAATCCCGGCACGCCGCACGCCCAGCAGGTGCCGGCCGTGATCGCCACATATCCGCGCAAGCTGATCGCGAAGCTGAGCGACTTGAAGGTCGATAAGCCGTTCGATTTTACGTATCCGGACGACGGCGCCTATTCGGAATCTATGGTCGTCAAGCTTGGCGTCGAGGCCGGCGGCGGTATCGGCGCCAAGAAGGACATTGTTGCCTTCAACTATTCGTGCACCCACCAGGGCGGCGATTTATCGGGCACATACAAGGGGGATACCAAGTCGCTCGGGGCGTGCCCCCTGCACCTGTCGACCTACGACCTTACGCGGCATGGAATCTTGATCTCGGGCCAAGCTTACCAAAGCCTGCCGCAGGTCCTGCTTGAGCTCGAGGGCAACGATATCTACGCGATCGGCGTGTTCGGTCTGATCTATGGCCGCTATGACAACCTGCAAGGTTAAGGGGAAGAGCCGTGTCTACACCGTATTACATCCCTGAGACGAATGTTCCGCTTCCACCGAAGGACGCGGAGGTCGTCACAACGGCCTGCGACTACTGCATCGTCGCTTGCGGCTACAAGGTGTATCGCTGGCCGGTCGCCGGCAACAAGAACGGCGGACCGAGCGCGAAAGACAATGCCTTTGGCGCCGACTTTCCGGTCGAGCCACTCGGGCCCTGGGTCGCCCCGAACCAACACAATATCGTGTTGCATAAGGGCACGCCGCACCACGTCGTGATCATCCCCGACAAGGATACGCAGTTCGTCAACACGGACGGCGATTCCAGCTTGCGCGGCGGCTGTATCGCGCAGAAGTGCTACAATCCGCAGACACCGACACGTGACCGGCTGAAGACGCCGCTGATGCGGATCTACGGCATGCTTCAGCCAGTGCCGTGGGATTTCGCGCTCGACGTCGCCGCCGAGATCGGCAAGTACGTGATCAAGCGGCATGGCGACAACGCGTATGGCGTCAAGACATACTCGTACCAGTACATCGAGAACACCTACGCCATCACGAAATACGCGCTGCGACACATCAATACGGCGAATTTCACCTTCCATGATACGCCATCGGACGTGTCCTCGACACCCGGATTCCGCGACGCCGGTTTCGACAACTTCGGACCTGCGTACGAGGACTGGATGAACGCCGACACCTTGTTCATCTGCGGCACGGACCCATACGAGACTAAGACGATCCTCTGGACCCAATGGATCATGAAGGGAATCCAGAACGGGCAGAAGACCATCTTGATGACGCCGCGGCGCACTGCCGGCGTCGCCTATGCCGAGGCGAACGGCGGCATGTGGCTCGACGTGAATCTGGGCACCGATCTTCTGGTCGTGAATGCAATTGCTCGGACCATCGTTGAGAACGGATGGGAGGATTCGGAATGGATCAAGAATTGGGTCAACGACAAGTGGGGATCCTCCTCCGGTTTCGGTCAGGGTACGCGTAATACGCCGTGGCAGTGGCGCACGACCTGGGGGAAATTTCAGACCAAGGGCTTCGACGATTGGAAGAAATGGCTCCTGGCTCAGGACGAGTTCAAGGTCGAGCACGCCGCCGAAGTCGCCGGTATCGACGCGAAGAAAATCCGCACCGCCGCGGAATGGTTGGCCAAGCCCTCAAAGGGCAAACGGCCAAAAAGCTCGATCATGATCGAGAAGGGCTTCTACTGGTCCAACAACACGGGCAATACGCAAGCAATCTCGGCGCTGGGGATCATCGTTGGCGCGGGCGGCCGGCCGGGTCAGGTGATTGGCCGGGCCGGCGGGCACCAACGCGGTGGTCAGCGCGGCGGCGGTTATCCGCGCAACAAGTCGCCGATGAAATTGCCGGGCCGTCGCCGTCGGGCGCTCGACACCGATACGTGGCTGATGGCTGGGCACACTCGACTGGCGCACGTCATCGGGACCACCTGGATCCAATCCATGTGCGGTTCGCAGCAGCTGGCCAAGCGATTTCACGAACTCGTGCCGGCCAACCCGCACCAGATCCGCTCCTACGACAAGGAAGATATTGTCGAAACCTTGAAGAGGCGCGTGGATTCGGGCGGCATGGTGGTGATCAATCAGGACATCTACCTGGTCGACCCGATCGGCGCACAATACGCCGACATCGTCTTTCCCGCCGCCACCTGGGGAGAGGAAACGTTCATGCGCGCGAACGGGGAGCGGCGCCTGCGTCTCTACAACCGTTTCTACGACCCGCCCGGCGAGGCCAAGCCGGACTGGTGGATCATCGCCCAATTAGCCAAGCGTATGGGCTTTGACGGTTTCGATTGGAAGAACTCCAACGATGTTGCGGAAGAAGCCTCGCGCTTCTCCCGGGGCAGCCGCAAGGACTTCCACATGATCAAGGTCGCCGCCCATCGCGAGGGCAAGACCCTGCATCAGAAGCTTGGTGAGTTCGGGACCAACGGGATTCAGGGACCCGTCTTCATGAAGGACGACGGCACCCTGATGGGCACCAAGCGTCTGCATGACACGACGCGCGAGCTGGAAGAAATGGGCCCGGCTGGCACGAATATGTACAACAAGAAACTGACGCACTTCAACAGCCAGACCGGCAAGTGCAACATCCAGAAGTCGCCGTGGTCGCTATTCTCCGACTACTGGGAGTGGATGAAGCCGAAGGGCGACGAGCTGTGGTGCACGTCCGGGCGCACGAACGAGCGGTGGCAATCCGGCTTCGATGACCGCCGGCGCCCCTATATCGTGCAACGCTGGCCGGAGAACTATGTGGAAATCCACCCCGATGACGCCAAGGGCCGCGGCATCGAAAGCGGCGACATGTTGATGGTCTATTCCGACCGGGTTCCAAGCCTGAAGGAAACCATCCTCGGCATCGAGGGTGACGATTACTCCTTCAGCGGGCAGATGGCGGCCGGCAACGTCGAGTTGACTCGCGCGGCAGTCACGGGTGTGGCCCACGTAACGCGCCACATCAAGAAGGGCATCGTGTACATGGACTTCCTCCACACTCAGCAACCAGCCAATGCTTTGGAGGGTCGGATCGTCGATTGGATCAGCGGCAACTACAACTACAAGATGGGTGTCGCCCGCGTGAAAAAGATCGGCGAGTCGCCGTACAAGCACACCTTCCGCTCGATGTCGTTCGCACCACGCGACATCATCTGATGAAACCTGCATCGGCATTTTCCCCCGACCTAACAGAGGGCCAAAGATGAGCATTGCCGGCACGCAGGCTCGAACGGCGGATATTGTTTCCGATTCGACCGTAACTACGGATGAGGTCTGTCAAATCCTCGCCGACGTCTTGCGCGACGGCATCGACATTCACCGCTGTGCCGCGGCGCAGGCGCTTGGATGCCTAGGCGATGCCGCTGCCTTTGAGCCGCTTCTGGCCGGCCTGCTCGATGAGGATGAGGATGTTCGATATGACGCCGCCGAGGCGTTGTATCGACTCAACGATCGGCGGGCCGCGGTGCCGTTGCTGGAGTCCCTGATCGGCGATCCTAACAGCAATGTAAAAAGCACGGCGATCGGGGCGTTGGCTCGTTTTGGCCATGTTGAGGTCGCTGATTGGCTCAGGCGTATTATCCGGGGCCGGGCGGATGACATCGTTTGGGATCAAGAGGCGTTTTACGACGGCGGTTGGGACGACTGGCTCGATCTTCAGGTCGGCGCCATCGAAGCCTTGGCCGAGTTGGGAGTCGCGGCGGCGGTGCCGGACATTGTCGATGCGATCCGATTGGAGGATGGCCAGGATTTGACCGCCGTGGGCTTCAAGGCCCTGGCGCGCCTGGGCGAACCGGGCATCGAGGCCCTGGCCCAATTCTTCGAGGACGGCGACAACCGCTGGCGCCGACGAATCGTCTCCGCACTTCGCGGTGTCGACTCGCGAGGCGCCGCCGATATAGTGACACGTGCCCTGAGTGATACGGCAACGGACGTTCGTCTTGCCGCGCTGTCTTGCATTGCGGAACGCACACCCGGCGACAAGCGCCTGGCCACCTTGTTCAACGATCCAACGCCGGAAATCCGGGCCGAAGCGGTTCGGCTCTGTGGCGCCGAACAGGCCGCGCTCGTGAACGGCCTACTCAACGACAAGGTGGCAATCGTCCAGATCGCAGTGCTCGATCTGTTGGCCACGCGGCCGCAGCTTTTGGAGGCGGAGACGCTCGCGGATCAACTTCGAGCGAAGTTTCGTGTCGGCCCACCGGAATTGGCGAGCGCGGCGGCCCGGGCGCTCGCCGCCGTAGCGCCGGAGATCGCCCGAGACGAATTTCTCGCCGGGCTTGCGAACGACAAGCTGTCAAGCATGGTGCGACTAGCCGCGATCGACGGGCTCGCCAAGATGGGCGGTGACGGCGTGGGGCAGGCTCTGATCAACCTTCTAGGCGATGGTGAACGGCAGATCCGCGTTCAGGCGACCGCGAAACTTGTGGGCATGGCGGCGCAGGGTGAATGGCCTAACGCGCACGGCGAAGCGCTTTTGGCCGCGCTACGCGGCGAATTGGTGCCAACGCCCGATGAGCCCGATGAGCCCGATGAGCCCGAGGCGGTCGAGGACGTCGAGACTACCGTCAGCGACAGCACTGTCGAGGAGGCCGAAAACGACCCATCAACGCCGGCCTTTCCGACCTCGACGCTCGAGGCGATTTCAGCCTCCGGCCCGGCAAACGGAGAAGTGCTCGAGGCGCAGGAAGATGTCCGACTGACCGACGAGGATATCGAATTCCTGAACCTTTCCAGCAAGCGATTGCGCAAGAGAGTCGTACCGTTGACGCCGGCGGTGGCGGCGCACGAGGACGTGCCGCGTCTTGCCGCACGGTTCCTAGGCGACATTGCGAATGAGGACGTTGCGGTGGCGCTGGCCGGCGCACTTGTCGGCAGCGACCGTGAGGCCAGCATGAATGCCGCCGATTCGCTGTCCCGGATCGGCGAGCGCCTGGGCTCGTTACCAGTGCAAGTCATCGACACGATGATCGGCAGATTGGTCACCTCCGACCGCGATTTGCGTGTCCACACGATCCGGGCGCTGGGCGTAGCTCAGAGCCAACGGCCGGTAATGCCCTTGATCAACTGCTTGGCCGATCAGGACAGCTTCGTGCGTAAGGAAGCGATCGTGGCGCTTGCCCGGCTTGGCGCTGCCGGTACGAACATCGCACGGTTCATGGCGGACCCCGATCCCTCGGTCCGACTGGCGGCGGCCGAGGCAGTGGCCATTCAAGGCGCCCCCGAGGCGGTGGAGGGTTTGGTCGAGTTCGCGCTTGCCTTCGAGGGATACCATTGCCGCGAGGTTGGGTGCCTCCTGCGCGCGATGTATCCCGCAGCCGCTTCCCATCGCCTCATCGAAATCGTCAAGGATCCGGACCGACTGCGGGTCCGCCAGCCGGCGATCCAAGCGCTCAGTGAGCTATATGGGCCGGCGACGGCGGCACATGAGAACCCCACCGCGCAGCAAGCATCTAACGGGAGCGTGAGGCAATGATGAAGCCAAGAATGATTCGACCGATCCTGATCGCGGCGATTGCCGCTGCGGCCGTCGCGGGCTTGGGACCTATCGGCGCGGCTGACGCCGCCTATAAGGAGGTTTCGGTAAGCGACGGCGGCGTGATCACGGGCAAGGTGGCGCTGGGTGGGGCGAAGCCGGAGGAGGCAAGCTTCACGATCGCCAAGAATCCGGAGGTGTGCGGGACCGGGTCGCGGGTGGTGCCGCTCGTGCGAACGAATGGTGGCGGTCTGCTGGACGCCGTGGTGTTCCTTGACAAGGTGAAGGCCGGCAAGGCGTTCCCCAAGGACTTCGGCACGCTGACCATCGATCAGAAGAGCTGCGAGTTCCTGCCCTACCTCTCGATTATGCGAAACGAAGGTACGTTGGAGGCAAAGAATTCGGATCCTGTGTTACACAACATGCACACCTACGAACTGATCGGCCGGGCGCGGCGCACGGTGTTCAATGTCTCCCAGCCTGACATGGGCGTCGTGTCGAAGAAAGTAAAGCTTCGAAAGGGCGCGGGCATGAAGGTCGAATGCGATGCCCACGACTTCATGCACGCCTTCGTTTTCGTGGCGCGCAACCCGTATTTCGCCGTCGTAAATGACCGGGGCGAATTCGAGATCGGGGACGTGCCGCCGGGAAAATACACGATCAAGGTCTGGCACGGGGTTCTCGGTGAGCAAAAGGGCAAGGCCGAGGTGTCGGCCGGTGGCGCCGTGACTATCGATTTCTCCTACTAGGCGGGTATTGGTTTGGCGACTCCTACGACATGGTTCAAGCGCCGGTTGGGGTTGTTCGATCTCTTCGTCTTGGCCGGTGCCTTGGTGAATGTCGTCGTGGTCCTCATTTTGCTCGGATATTGGCTTACCCACTGACACCTGGGGGAAACCGGAATGGCACTGCCGAGTGCACCGCCGATCGCGGTTAGCGCCACCGGCCCGAAAGAGGCCGGCACGGCGCCGGCATCGCTGGAGCGCATTTTGGTGGCCCTCGATAACTCCGATCACGGCAATCGGGCCCTGACGGAGGCGCTGCGCCTGGCCAAGACGGCCGACGGTGTCATCACGGGAATACACGCCTTCGCCGCGAAGCTTCATGATCGCCGCTTTCGGCAGATGGAAGGCGGCCTACCGGAGCGCTACCGCGCGGAAGAGGAGATGGGGCGCCAACGCGAGGTCCACGACGATCTCATCAGCCGTGGCCTCAGCATCATTTCCGATAGCTATCACGATGTTGGCCAGCGCGCCTGCGACCAAGCCGAACTCGCGTATCGCCGGCTCAGCCCCGAAGGGAAGAACTACCGCCGCATCGTCGAGGCGGCCGAGCAGGGCGATTTCGGCCTGCTCGCGCTTGGTGCGCTAGGCCTTGGCGCCGTGCCGGCCAGCGTCGTCGGCACGGTGTGTGAACGCGTGGTTCGGCGCAGTCCCATCGATACACTTGTCATTCGTGACCCAGGCAAGTCGATCGGGGAGGGGCCAATCGTTGTCGGCGTCGATGGCTCGGACCGGTCCTTTGGCGCGCTGATTACCGGGTTGGAGATCGGCCGGCGGCTTGGCGTGGAGGTTCATGCGGTCGCCGCCTACGATCCCTACTATCACTACGTCGCCTTCAACAAGATCGCCGAGGTATTGAGCGACGAGGCCGGCAAAGTCTTTCGCTTCAAGGAGCAGGAGGCATTGCACGAGGAGCTGATCGATGACGGCCTTGCCAAGATCTATCAGTCGCACCTCGATATCGCCAAGCGAACCGCTGAACTACGCGGTGACGAGTTGACCTGTACGCTCCTCGACGGCAAGGCTTATCACGCGATACTCGGTTACCTGGAGAAAGTCGACGCAAGCCTTCTTATGGTCGGCAAGACCGGTGTCCATGCCGATCCGGCGCTCGATATCGGTGGCAATGCTGAAAACCTGCTGCGCCTGGCCCCGTGTCATATCTGGCTAGGGCAGCGGACATTCACCCCCGAGCTCGACGTGATCGCGCAGGAGACGATTACGTGGAGCGAAGAGGCGGAGGCGTATCTGAGCCGGGCACCGGAATTCGCCCGCGGAATGGCGCGCAAGGCGGTGCTGCGCCAAGCGCAGGAAAGCGGGCACACCTTCATCACGGTTGATATCGTGCGGGAGGTCGCCCAGCGCCTGATGCCGGCCCGATGCAAGGCCCATTCGATCAAATACGATCAAGAGGCGGATCGGGAGATCGTCTGGAATGGCGAGGCGACGGCGTTGATCGAGTCGATTTCGGATCGGTCCTTGGCGGCGACCGTTCGCCTGCGGGCGGAGAAGCTCGTCCGCCGGGAAGGGTCAGATACTGTGTCGGCTGCCCACGTTCGCAGGTTCCTCAATGATAGTGCGGCCCCGTCGCTCAATTGGACCGCCGAGGCACTTGCCCGCCTCGCCCGTGTGCCGGCGCCCATGCAGGACCGCACCCGCGCCAGAATCGAAGCGGTCGCGCGCGAGCAGGGCAAAAGCGACGTGAGCCTGGATGTCGTCGAGCTTGGCATGGACGAAGCGCGCAAGGCCATGCACGCGGCCATGCTGGAAGGCGGGCACAAGAAGCTCCGCGACGAGGAGGGCTGATCGGATGGCGGCGGAGTTGGTGCAGCCGCCATTCCTGGTCGCGTTAAACCTGACGCGCCGCTGCAACCTGCGATGCGCGCATTGCTATCTGGATGCGGGAACCCGTGCCGACGGCGGCGCGGACGAGCTTTCCACCGGTAAAGTGAAGGACCTTCTCGACTCCCTCGCCGCGCTTGGCGATGGCATCATGGTGGTATTCACCGGCGGCGAGCCGATGCTGCGCCGGGATTTGGAGACACTGACCCGCCATGCAGCCGGCCTCGGCCTGATGGCGGTGGTCGGAACCAACGGCATGCTGCTCGATGACGACCGGGTCGCGCGCCTGAAAGCGGCCGGTGTACAAGGCGTTGGAATCAGTCTGGACTCGCTCGATCCCAGCTATCACGACACGTTCCGAGGTGCGCCGGGCGCGTGGCGCAAGACCATGGCCGGTATCGACGCCTGCCGCCGGGGCAAGCTTCCCTTCCAGATTCACTTCTCCGTCACGGACGACAATGCCGACGAGCTGGAGGAGATGGTCGGTTTTGCCCGCCTGTCGGCGGCGATGGCTCTCAACGTCTTCTTTCTGGTCTGCACGGGGCGCGGCGAGACCGTTACCAACATCTCGCGGGATACCTATGAAGATGTCATGCGCCGGGTGACCCGAGCGGCGCACGAGGAGGAAAGCCTCATGGTTCGGGCGAAGTGCGCGCCGCATTTCAAACGTATGGCGATCGAACTCGACCCCGCTTGGCCAATTACGCTTGCGCACGGGTACGAGGCGGGGGGTTGCCTGGCGGGAACCCGGTATTGCCGGGTGACGCCGGAAGGCGACGTCACCGCCTGCCCCTATATGGAGACCTCGGTCGGTTCGATCCGAGAATCCGATTTCATAGAGATCTGGCGGGACGCCCCGATGTTCCAGGATCTCCGGGCGCCAAAACTGACCGGCCGATGTGGAGCCTGCGAGTATCGAAAGCTTTGCGGCGGGTGCCGGGCGCGGCCCTTGGCGCGTGACGGCGAGCTGATGGGAGAGGATTTCCTATGCGCGTACGAGCCGCAAGGCGGCGCGGTGATCGAACCCATGACGCTAGCGGACGCCTCGCTTGCCTGGTCGCCTGAAGCGGAACAACGCCTCGGCCGCGTGCCCGGCTTTGCGCGCAAGATGGTGCGCCGCCGGGTCGAGGATTACGTGCGCCGACAGGGCGAGCAGGAAGTCCGGCCCGTGCATATGCAGGCCCTGGTCAAAAAGCGTTTCGGCGATGCCGGTCCCCCGGCCGCCGGCGCCTGGGGCAGTGTACTGCCATCGCGTGACCGGAGATGAGCCTTGATGTTGCCGTCATCGGGGGCGGGGTCTCCGGGCTGGCGCTGGCCTATGACCTAAAGCGTCACGGTCGGCGCGTCGCGGTTCTCGAACGTCAGGCGCATGGCGGCGGCAACGCGATCTCCGAGCGTATTGGCGGCTTCCTGATGGAGCATGGGCCAAGCACTCTCAACGCCGCCTCACCGGTTGCGGCGGATTTCTCGCGCGAGTTGGGGCTGGATGCGGCGCGGTGCGACCTCGGCGCGCGTGTGCGCCGGCGCTACCTAGTCAAACAGGGCGCGCTGCAGGGCCTTCCGGTTCATCCGCTCGGCATGTTTACGTCCAGCTACCTCTCGCCCCGGGCGCGGTTGCGGATGTTGGCCGAGATCGCCGTACCCCGTCGCCGCGATACCGACGCATCCGCAGAGGAAACCGTGGCCCAATTCTGCACCCGGCGGTTCGGCCGGGAGTTCACCGAGCGTGTAATGGACCCCTTGGTCGGCGGCCTTTATGCCGGATGTGCGGATGGGCTTTCCGTTTCCGCCGTCTTCCCGAGGTTGGTTGATCTAGAGCGTCGTTTCGGTTCGATCACGCGCGGCGCACTGCATCGCCGGCGTGCCAATGGCCGAATGCCCGGCAGCCGGCTTTTTTCCTGGAGCAGCGGGATCGGTGCCTTGCCCAAGGCGCTCTCCGCGAATCTTGGGGGGGCCGTTCGCACGGGTATCGCCGTCCGCCGTATTCGACCCATACTTGGCGGCTTCATTGTCGATGCCGGGCCAACCGGAAGCTTCCAAGCCCGGTCGGTGGTCCTTGCCACTCAAGCGCATGTCGCGGCCCGGTTGCTGGAGCATGTTGATCAAGATGCCGCCGTCGCGGCCGGCGCAATTTCCGCGCCGCCGATCGCCGTGGCGTTCTTCGGATACCGGCGGACGCAGGTGGAACACCCTTTGGATGGCCTCGGCTTCCTAACGCCCGTGTGCGAAAGGCGGGCGATCACCGGCGCCCTTTTTTGCTCGACCATGTTTCCGGGTCGCGCGCCGGACGGCAGTGTCGCCATCGCCGGCTATTTCGGCGGTGCGCGCGCGCCAGATCTGGGCTCCCTGACTCCGGAGGCGCTGGTCGACCTGGCCCGCGGGGAATTTCGGGACCTGCTTGGCGCGCGCGGCGAACCGGTCGTCGCTCAGGTTCGGCATTGGCCGTTAGGCTTGCCGCAATACGGCATTGGTCACGGCAAGAGGACCGCGGCGCTCGACGAATTGAGTCATCGGGTGCCCGGCCTTTTCGTCGTCGGAAATTATTTGCGCGGGGTCTCGGCCGCGGACTGCCTTGGCGTGGCGCGGGTGACCGCCGCCCGCGTGGATCACTTCATCGCCGAGCTTGAGAGCACCGCCGCGGCGAGTATGGTGATTGGAACTCGTTGATCAACACGATAGGAGACGACCGATGGCGAAGAATTCACTCCCCTCTCTAGCGAGCAAGGTTGCCGAAGAGCATCCGGACATGTGGCGAGCCTACGAGGCCTTGGGAAAGGCCTGTGCCGCGGCGGGCCCACTGGACAGCCGGACAATCCGCCTGGTCAAGCTGGCGCTTGCAGTCGGCCGGGGCTCGGAGGGGGCCGTACATTCGCATGTGCGCCGGGGCCTGGAAGAAGGTCTGAGCGGCGAGGAACTACATCACGTCGCACTCCTCGCCGCGCCGACGCTTGGATTTCCAGCGGCTGTAAAAGCCCTGTCCTGGATCAACGACATCGTTAAGGCGACGTGAGCACATCGCTCTGACAACACCCTCCACAACGCCCACCCGACCTTTCGGTCACACAGCGTTATCCGTGATCGGTTTCGTAGAGTGAACCGCTATGCGTCTTCAGGAATGGTTCCAGCGGAATCTCCTCCTGCTTTAGGAAACCCTTGGCGGGCAGCGTGCCGTCGCGCACCATTTCAACGACGGCGCAGACAGAGGCCGACGTTGTCCAGGCAATGGCGGTTCGAACCGCCCCGGATATTTCGATCGGATAGTAGGCGCGCACGAATTCCTTGCGCAGAAGCTTGCCCTCCGAATCTCCTTCGGCGGAGGCATGCAGATAGACAACGTCGTCATCGACCGGCGGTTTGGCGTGGGTAAGAATTTTTCCCGCCGCCTCGCGCTGTTCACGCATCAGGAGTTCATGGAAGAAGAAGTTCATCAGCTTCACGTGGCCCGGATAACGCATGGTTTTGTAATCCAGATTCTCGATCCGCCCTTGATAAGTCTCGCACATGGTGCCGAGCCCGCCTGAGGTGGTGAAGGCCTCCAGCTTCACACCATTAACGTAGATCGTCTCGACCCATTCCATGGGCGAGACCCATTTGTGTTGGCTTTCCTCGATGACTTCACAATCGTTCAGGTATTCGTTGACGACACCCTCGGGCGACCAATTGAAGGCGTAGCCCAAAAGACCGGTGGGGTGTTGCGGCAATGCGCCCACGCGTAGCTTGATGGCGCGCACCATGTCGAATTGTTTGGCCAAATGTGCGCCGACGATTCCGACAAAACCAGGGGCGAGACCGCATTGTGGTGCCATTAGGCCCTTCGCAGTTTTGCTCATCTTTCTGATCGCCTGCGTCGTGGGCACGTCCTCGGTCAGATCGAAATAGTGGATACCCAGGTGGTGAGCCGCCTTGGCGACGCCGACATTGAGGTGGTAGGGCAAGCAGGAGAGCACCGCTTCGAAGGGCTTGAGCGCTTCGGCGAGCTTTTTGGCCGAGGTGACCTCCAGACGGGCCGTTTTAAAGGGCCGCTTACTTCGAAGTTTTCTGCTGTCGAAGCCGGCCACTGCGAAGCCGCCGTCGTGCAGAAGCAGGGCGGCAAGCGTGCCCACATTGCCGAGACCGAGAACGGCAATCTTGTTAAAGCTCATCTATCGGCTCCTAAATCTCGAATTTGATGCCCTGGGCAAGCGGCAGGTCGCGCGAGTAATTCACCGTGTTTGTCTGCCGGCGCATGTACCCCTTCCAGGCGTCGGAACCCGATTCGCGCCCGCCTCCGGTTTCCTTTTCGCCACCGAAGGCACCGCCGATTTCGGCGCCAGACGGGCCAATATTGACATTGGCGATACCGCAATCAGAACCGATCGCCGAAAGGAACGTCTCGGCCTCGCGCACATCGGTCGAGAAGATGCAGGACGAAAGACCCTGCGGCACGTCGTTGTGCAGAGCGATGGCGTCTTCCAAATCTCGGTACTTCATCACATAGAGAATCGGCGCGAAGGTTTCCTGTTTTACGATAGCGGTTTGGGACGGCATTTCGGCAATCGCCGGCCGAACGTAGTGCGCGTTGGGATAAGTCTCCTCCAGGACACGGCCGCCGCCGCTGACCGTGCCGCCGTCGGTCTGCACTGCCGCCAACGCGCGCCCCATGCCGGCAAAAGCCGCCGCGTCGATCAAGGGGCCGACCAGCGCGCTCTCGTCCAAGGGATCGCCGATCGGCAGCGTCTCATAGGCCCTCTTCAGGCGTGGGATGAGCTGATCGTAAACTTCCTCGTGCACGATCAGGCGGCGCAGAGACGTGCAGCGTTGACCGCATGTCCCAACCGCCGAAAAGACGATAGCGCGCAGCGCCATCTCCAGATCTGCCGAGGGCGCGACGATCATCGCGTTGTTGCCGCCGAGTTCCAAAATACAGCGGCCGAAACGCTTGGCCACCGCCGGTCCGACCGCGCCGCCCATGCGCGTCGAGCCGGTTGCGGAGACGATCGGTATATCGTGGCTGGCCACCAAGACCTCACCGGTCTCACGTTCGCCGATGACAACCTGCAACAGATCGGCCGGCGCATCCCCGAACTTGGCCAAAGCTTTTTTGAAAATCTTGAGTGTCGCCAGGGCGGACAGCGGCGCTTTTTCCGACGGTTTCCAGATCACCGGATCGCCACAAATAAAAGCCAGGGCGGCATTCCAAGCCCAGGGCGCGACCGGAAAATTGAAAGCGGTAATCACGGCGCATGGGCCCATGGGGTGCCAAGTTTCGCGCATCGCATGGCCCGGGCGCTCGGAGGCGATGGTCAAGCCAAAGAGTTGCCGGGATTGACCGACAGCGAGATCGCAAATGTCGATCATTTCCTGAACCTCGCCCAGGCCTTCCTGATAGATCTTGCCGCATTCGAGGGTGACCAGCCGGCCCAGGTTTTCCTTCTCGGCGCGCAGTTCGTCGCCGAGCAGGCGAACCAGGTCGCCGCGCCGTGGCGCCGGTACCGCCCGCCAAATCTTGAAGGCGGCCATGGCCTTTGCGATCATTTCCTGCACGTGAGAGCTTGAATGAACCTGAAGGCGGCCGATCTCCGAGCCATCGATCGGCGTGTGTACGGCAAGCGTTCCGCCGCTCAATTCGGACTTGGTTAGGCCAGCAGCGCTCAAAACGCCAGCGTGGGACATTGGTCGCTCCTCTTTGATTGGTATGGCCTTTTTAGCCCGAATATTCCGTCGGGTCGCGCATCACCCTTGGGCAGCGCCATAAGGGCGCATCCAGCAAACCGGTTCAAGGTAGAACGAAAACTATCGAAATTCTCCGCGTTGACCAATCCGAATTCGATCAATGGCCTGTATGATTTGATGGCGGCGGGATCTGCGCAGAATGTGAAGAATTGGGATCACGCGGGGGCTTTTTTCGATCTTGGGCGTCTCGTTTAGTCGACGCCGTACAGTTGTCTTACGAGTATATCGATCTCGAGCTCAAGTTTCTCTTGGATGCGACTGTCTCTATACGGGTTGGCACCCAGCGCCAATACGCGCCGGACTTTTTCCGCGATGGCCGCATAAGCCGGGGCTGTATCTGCTGTCAGGGGCGGGATTGGCAGTCTACTGAGAGTTCCAGGCCGGTACTGGGGGCCATTCCATAGCTCGGCAGAGGTCGCCTGCATATACGCAGCGGCTGTCTCGCTGTTTAGAATTCCCAGCAACGCTTCCAAGGAATAGTCGGAATTTGTCGAAATGACGCCTAGTGCGCCGCCGCTTCCTTTCAAAAATGTTCGACCTTCTGCGTCTATGGCGAAACCTGGCTTGCCCGGAGTCCAACCTACGAGGAGTTTTGGTTCCGCCATATTTGCATATTTTTGCGGGCCACTCATGGTGTACCAAGGCTGGTTTTCCAAGGCGTGCAGATTTTGATCCGCCAACAGTGGCTCTGCCGCCAATAGATATTGATATGTCAGCGGCCAATTCGCTAGAAGTTCGCTTTGCGTGAGTGGTTTGCCAGCTTCGTCATACGTGGACACAAGCCAGACAACGTTCTGTGGTGGCTGATAGCGATTGATATCCCGAGATCTGACGATCGGCAGCAGACGAGCTGTCTCAACCCAATGCTCCTGACCGGTCGCCTTCGAGCGTATGAGCGATCTTTTGCCCTTTCTACGCGCCTCTTCAACAACGAAGGTGGCGTCCGATCCCGTATTAATTCCGACGAAGGTGTCTGCAATTTCTCCCAATCGAAGGGGTTGCCGCTCCATGGCCTCGAAGATCGCTTTGTCCTGTGGCAGAGGGAAGGCCCAGCGTTCCTGTTCCAACTTAGACATTGGAAAATCCTGGAAGGCTACATCCGGCATGGCCTGTATTGCTGTCTTTGTCATGGCCGGGTTGCCAGCGGTGAGTAGCCGGGCCTGCCGGAAGAAGCGATGCTTGCTCTTGTGCAGAATGGCGATCGCTGTCGCTGGTCCGGCGTCCTCAAAGATCTTTGTGACGCCGAAATCGACAAGCTCCTGCAAGCATCCGCAGTCGGCTATCAGCCGACGCAGCCCAGTACCGGACTCATTCCAAATGAAACTGTTTGCCATGATGAAGCCCAGCGAGCCGCCATTTTTTAGGAGTGACAGAGCTTTTTCCATGAAGGCGTAGGAGAGGTCCGGCCGACCTTTGCCCATGCTGGCATAGGTGTCACGGATATAAGCGTGCTGTTCAGGAATAAACTTCTTGGCGTCCGGCAGGGAGATGTAGGGTGGATTGCCGGCGATCACATCGAAGCCGCCGGCGCGGACTGATTTGCTGATCTTCGAGTCATCCGATTGCCAGTCGAAGGCCCGCACACGCTTGCGCTCAGCCGGGTCGTCCGAAAAGTCGTTTGCTACAAGAGCGTTTCCGTTGACCACATTACCGGCAAGGTCCGGCAGCTTGAACCTGTAAGTCCGCGCCGGCCAAATGCGGTTGGGGATTTTGTAGCTGCGCTCCTGGGTGACGATCGGCGAGCCTTCGTCCTCGAGCATCAAAATATAGAGCCACATTTTGGTAATTTCGACCGCCTGGGGATCGACGTCGACACAGAACACGGTGTTTTCGATCAACGCCGCTTTTCTCGGCGCGGAGAGCCGATAGGTGCCGTCGACATCGCGGTAAGCGTCCGGGAATTCTGTGTCGTTCCTGGTGATCTTGTCCGGGTTTGCCGCGTAATACGCGGTGGCGGCGGCAAGAATGCGGGCCGCCATCTGCACCGTGAACGCACCCGCGCCGCAGGCCGGATCAAGTACGCGAATCTCAGCCAGTTTGCCTGGCTTCTGACTCGCCAGGCGCGGTGCTAGGGTCTTGTCCAGAATGTATTCGACGATCCAGTGCGGCGTGTAGAAGACGCCGCCCGCTTTTCTGACCTCCGGCTTAGGGGCAAGCGTTACAGCACCGTCCACAATTTCAAGGCGCTTGCCGAGATAGCCTTCATAGGCCCGGCCCAACACCTCGACCGGGATCACGTCAAATGCATAGGGCGATGTGGGCGGATAAAGCGCATCGACGATCGCCGCCAGCGTTCGGTCCGGCACTTTGAGGCCGTCCGAGAAATGCGCCCCGAACATGATGCTGTTGTAGCGGCGCTCGAGCCGGCCGAACTCTGCTTTGAGATAGTCGAACAATCGACCCTTGGCGCCCCGCGCGCGCCAGACCTCGATGGCCTCGCGCAGGCGTCCGGTGGGCTCTATATCCCTGTCCTCAAGGACACGGGAAAAGACGATTTGATTGAGAATGTGATGGGTGGCTTCGTTGAGTTTCTCTGCCGTGAGGCGCGGATTCGCGGTGTAGAGATCACGGCCTAGATCTGACCGAAAGCGGTCCAGATCGGCGAGAAACGCCCGATCGACCTCAATCCGCTCAAGACTTGAATCCACGCCACCGAGAAATTCGCGGACGCTATCTTGGGCGACGCGGGACTTGGCGAAAGTTCTCCAGAGTTCGGGAAAGTTCTCGACATACTCCGTGTAATTCATATGGAACTGTTCCAATTCACCGGCTTTGGGCTGCTGGATGCTCGGAAGAATCCGCGCGTCAAACACCCTCAAGGTTTCAAAGTCGGTGAGAACTGCCAGTTCCGCCCGCGTGCTCGACCAGGCGTAGCGTTTGGCCTGGAAGACGTGCTTGGGCATGTCGATGTTCTGGTTGGCCGCTTTGGCCTCGACATAGAAGACCGCCCGTGCGTCAAGCCGGAATCCGTAATCCGCATAACGCATGACCGGACCAATCCGCAGACGAGTCTCTGGGATCACGTCCTGGTCATAGAGGTGCGCTTGCGCTCGGTTGGTTACGTCCCAGCCTAGCGCTTCGAAAAAGCGGTCTATGAATTGGGTCCGGGTTTCGGCTTCGCCAAAGGCGGTGGACGTATAGCGATCCGCGTCCGCCGCGAACTCCCGCACCAGGCCGGCGACCTGGGCGCGGGCCACCTCGCAAGCCGCCGGACAGTCAACCGGCTCGGCGGCTTGCGCGGCAGCGGCGGGGAACCAAGCCGGCAACGTGGCCAAAAGGGCCACGTAGAGCGGCTTTCTATATCTCCACTTTGTCTCGACCATCGCCGCCGAATAGTAGCGGCTTCCAAAGCTGGTGGGGAGAACTCAAAAAGGGAGGCCCGAACCTTCCGGCCGAAACACAAACGGTTGGCAGTTTCACCACGAAAAAAGCCGTGAAGCGGTCCCGCTCACGGCTTGCAGCATGCCGGGAAACAGGTCCCGACTCAGTCAGGATGTGCGGTTCAGCGTAATGCTGTCAATGAACGACCTGTGAAAGCTTGATCTTACATCTGATCTGCGCGTGCCCGGAACTGGTCACGGAGAACCCTGGGTGAAACCAGCTTTGTCCAGGGCCGGTGAGAGCTGGAAGAGAGCGTTTCAGGTCTGTCCCTGCAGCAACGCTCGACGATCAAGAATGGCGGCGGCGATGAAGTCGACGAATGCTCGCACACGTGCTGTCTTGCGCAAATCAGGACGCGATAGCAACCAGATGCTGCGGTCCGGGACCGGAATGGCCCCCGGAACGCGAACCAGGCCCGCTTCCCGATCTCCCAGGAAACATGGCAGCATGGTCAAGCCAACGCCGGCCCGCGCCATCTCTAGCTGAAGCGCGTGAAGAGGCAGATTGTAACGCACCGGCATGCTCGGGTAGGGGGTGCCACGAACCCATGCATTGTCGCCGTCTCCACCATGCCATCCGATCCAGAATTGGCTCTCATTGAACCCACTGCGCGTCGGATCGAGCTTTTCCGCGACCTCGGGGGCGGCATAGATCGTCTTGGCATATTGGACAAGCCGCCGGCCCACCACATCGTCGGTCACGTCATAGGCCATTCGGATCGACACATCCGCCTCTAGTCGTGCCAAATCGGAGAACCTGTCCGTAAGGTCGAGGTCGAGATAAATGCCTGGGTAGAGACGGGCGAACGTGCACAGATCGGCGGCGAGGAATCCTTTCATGATGGCGTAGGGTAGACTTACCTTCACTTGCCCGTTGAGGTCGGCGTCGCGCCCCGCGATGTCCCGTTGTGCTTCGAAAAGCTCGTCCTCCACCCGCTCCGCCGATTTGAGTAGGTCGTCGCCTGCTTGGGTCGGAACGAATCCGTCCCGCGTCCGATCGAACAGCTTGGATCCGAAGCCGGCTTCCAAAGCCTTCAATCTGCGATTCACCGTCGCGTGATTTAAACTCAGCACACGCGCGGCGCCGCGCAACGATCCCGACCTTAGAACCGCGAGAAAGACGCGCAGGTCGTCCCAGTCAATGGATGAATTTTTATCCAGCATGGTGCGGTTTATACCTCTTTCGGATCGAAAAAGAATAGGTAAGTGTACCCGATGGGTACAGCCGGAAACTCTGTTCATGATGGGCGGGCGGGAAAAAAGTGGTGGATTTCAGCTATCTAATGGTGCCGGGTCTCGGCGGGTCCGGTGCGGAGCACTGGCAATCGCACTGGCAGCGGGAAATTGCGCATGCGCGGATAGTAGAGCAGGCGGATTGGGACCGGCCGGAATCAGATGCCTGGGTCACCACGCTGAACCGGTATGTGGAGGGATGCCGGAAACCAGTTGTTTTGGTGGCCCACAGCCTCGGCTGCGCCCTTGTCGCCCATTGGGCGGCACGGGTCCGGTATGGTCAAGCCGCGCCCCCGTCGGCGCCGATTTCGGCAGCGATGCTGGTGGCGCCCGCCGATGTGGATAGCGAGGCGCACACGCCGGACATCATTCGGTCCTTCGCGCCCATGCCTCTCGCGCGGTTGCCCTTCCCAAGCCTTGTCGTCGCGAGCGCGGACGATCCCTTTGTCTCTCCGGAAAGATCCGCGCAATTCGCCGGTAGCTGGGACAGCGACCTCGTATCGGTCGGGCCGATGGGGCACCTGTCGTCGGACTCAGGATGCGGTTCGTGGCCGCGCGGGAAAACAATCCTGAGCGAATTTGTTCATAGGCAGTCGGTGCCTTGGCAATAAGCCGCCAGATCGTTCCCTATTTCAGGAGCTGTCCGTCATGGCAATTCATGGATCTATTCTCGAACAAATCGGCGGTACGCCGCTAGTCCAGATTCGCTCAATTGTCCCCCACGATAGCGCGCGCATCCTTGTCAAAATCGAGAGCGAAAACCCAACCGGCAGCATGAAGGACCGCATGGCACTGGCCATGATCGAAGCGGCCGAGACGGATGGTCGACTGAGGGGCGGCGGAAATGTCGTGGAATACACCGGCGGCAGCACCGGGGTATCGCTTGCCTTGATCTGCGGCGTCAAAGGGTACCCCCTGCATATCGTCACCTCGGATGCGTTCAGCATCGAGAAGCGGGACCATATGCGGGCGCTTGGCGCCAATCTGACCTTGGTGAAGAGCGACGACGGCGGGATGGACGAGGCGTTAACCCGCAACATGATCGAAACAGCGCGCCAGATCCGGGAACGCACCGGCGGGTTCTGGACGGATCAGCTTAACAACGCGGATCAACTTAGCGCTTACCGGACGATGGGCGACGAAATCTGGCAACAGGCCGAAGGCCGTGTCGATGCCTTCGTACAGAGCGTCGGGACGGCCGCGTCAGTGCGGGGCGTTGCCGAAAGCCTGCGCGAGAAGAATCCCGATATACATATCGCCGCGGTCGAGCCGAGCGAGTCCGCGGTGCTGTCCGGTCACGGGACTGGCGTCCACAAGATCGAAGGGATCGGCGCCGGGTTCGTTGTGCCTTTGTGGGATCCGAGCGTTGTCGATGAGATTGCAACCGTATCGACCAGCCAGGCTAAAGAGATGGCCCGGCGCCTGGCTCGTACGGAGGCGCTGTTCGCCGGGACCTCCACCGGCGGCAATTTGGTCGTCGCCCTGAAGATCGCGGAGCGTCTAGGACCCGATGCTACCGTCGTTACGCTGATGTGCGATTCCGGCATCAAGTATCTGAGCACGGACCTGTACAAGGGCGGCTGAGGGAGTTTTGCCCTCCCCGAAGTTCTGGCCCAAGTGGATTGACTTGAGATCAGCCGGGCTTTAGCCGATGTCAGCGGAGAAGGGCTCTGGCGGCGGTGCTCCGGATGACCTTTGCGGCGCTTGCCTCGCTCCATCCTCGATCCTGCACCAATAGGTCCCAGGACTGAACCGAACAGGTCGCCCAAAGAAAATCCGCTGCACGTGGGACGGCCCATCCTTTGGCAAGCGCGTTTTCTCTATGAAGTCCGCGGACTAGTTGCCTGAAAAAGCCTAGTAGCTCCGCCATTCTGTCGGTCCAGGCCCGTGCCGCGTCCTCGTCCGTGGCTCGCAATCGAATCAGGTCACGGGCGACAGGATGAATTTTCGGAACAAAATCTAGCCAAGCGACCAGGCATGCATCGAGGCGCTGGCGGGGTGATTCGACAGCCATCGCCCGGGCAAAGTTTTCCCATATAAGGAAACGCTCATCTGCGCGACGCACAAGCGCAATCAATAGACCGCCGCGCGACCCAAAATGCACATAGATCGATTGTCGGGTCATACCCACTGCCTTGGCAATCTCACTCATTGATACGGTGGCTCCGCGCTGGGCGATGAGATCCCACGCGGCATCAAGTATTTCTTGTCGGGTTCGTTCGGATCGCTTCATATTTGACACGTGTAAAAATATACAATAATTTGACACATGTAATATTTACAAGAGCATGACAATGAATGCGAATCAAAACATAGAGGGGCGAGTCGATCAGCTTATCGGTTGGTATGGCGACGGCGCGAACGGTGCCAGCCCAACCAGAAGCCAATGGCGACGCATTCTTGATCGCCCCGACAACATCCCCGTGACATTGGTGAATTTTTTCAAGCTCCGTGGGCAAGCGGAATATGGCCCAAACCCATCTGGCACCGGTGAATCAGGAACAGGTCAGGATGCGTTTGACCGATATGCAAAAGTTAGTGTTCCGACGCTGGGCAAGGTGGGTGGCAAATTTCTTCTGGTCGCGCCGTTCGAGGGTACGTTTGTCGGTGAAGACGAGGACTGGGATTTGGTCGCCATCGGATCATATCCCAACAGCGCATCGCTTCTGGCTCTATTCGAGGACTCTGATTATCGTGCCGTGTTTTTCCACCGAACGGCGGCCTGCGAACGACAGAAGGTCGTCGTCTGCTCTGGCTAGGGTGGGATGTGTGAACTAGGCGTCTGGATAAT
>Ga0209633_10000845_pt1 | contig 33662 bp, 33 predicted proteins | sample Cruoilmetagenom1_FD_187290 | JGI IMG/M metagenome (GOLD analysis project Ga0209633, IMG submission 187290) | Oil polluted marine microbial communities from Coal Oil Point, Santa Barbara, California, USA - Sample 1 (SPAdes) (version 2) | ecosystem: Environmental > Aquatic > Marine > Oil seeps ... | reverse complement strand
GATCTAGTCCAATTACATTTAGACCAATATGATGAACATCCTTTAAAAATTTTCTTTTTGAAGAAATCTCTTTGATAAGAGCACTACCAACAAGTCCAGCACCTAAAAGAAAAACATAATACATTTTCTTCTCGGCAAGAAATAGTGAATCATGCAAAGCATTAAGTGCTTTTGTCAATTCTGAATTTTTAATTACAAATGAAATATTTAATTCAGACGAACCTTGAGCAATTGCAATAATATTGATTCCATTTTTTCCCATGGACTGAAAAACTTTCCCAGAGATTCCTGTTGTATGGTGCATGTCTTCCCCAACAACAGCAATTATCGAAAGGTTTTCTTCAGCAGTAATATTGTTTATTTGCCTATCAAATATTTCTAACCTTAACTCTTCTTCAATTGCAGATTTTGCTTTTGTACCATCACAAGGTAAAACCGCAATACAAATACTTAGTCCCGATGAACCTTGGGTTAACAGTAATGTTTTAATTTTATATTCAGCTAAAACATCAAATATTCTTGAGGTAATTTCCTCGTTACCAAATAATCCACTTCCTCCTATTCTTAGTAAAGTAATATCATCCACGGAGGAAATTCCCTTAGCACTAAATCTAAGACTTGGTTCTTTTTCAAGAATTACCGTTCCATTAAAACTTGGATTAAAAGTATTTCTAACTCTTATTTTAATTTTATTATCCAACGCTGGTTGCATTGTTGGTGGATAAATAACCTTTGCACCAAAATGTGACATTTCCATTGCTTCTTTATAAGTAACAGCTTTAAGAGAAACCGCATCATTAACCTGACGAGGATCAGCTGTAAGAATTCCATCCACATCTGTCCAAATTTCAATTTCTTTTACTTTTAACGCAGAACCCAAAATTGATGCTGTAAAATCGGAACCTCCACGACCCAGGGTTGTAATTTCATTATTATCATTTGAGCCAATAAAGCCTGTTACAATTTGCATTTGGGTATGCTTATCAAAATGATCTTTAATATTTTTATTAGTTTTTTCAAAATTTACACGAGCATTTCCAAATGAGTTATCTGTATTTACTATAATCGAAGCATCAAGAAATTCTGCTTTAATGTTATTGCTCTTAAGAATTTCAGTTATTGTATAGTTAGATAATTTTTCTCCATAACTCATTATTTTATCTAATATTCTTGGACTAAGCTCCTTCAATAACGAAATACCTTTAAGAAGATTGTTTAATTCATCAAAGTAAGATTCTATTTGATCTTGAACTTTTGCTTTATTTTTATTGGGAATGAGTTCGGTTAAAATTTCTAAATGTTTAATTTTAATATTATTAAAAACATTCAAATAGCTTTTATCACGTTTAAGAGCTTTTTTACTTGCTTCAATTAATAAATCGGTAACTCCGCCAAATGCAGAAAATACAACCGCTATTTTAGTTTTAGCTTTATAATAGTTTTTAATTATAGAAACAACTTTTTCTATTCGCTGAGCATTTGCTATGGATGATCCGCCAAACTTTAAGATTTTCATTTTATATACATTTCTTATTGAATAAGTTTTAATTATAGGGATTATTGACTTTAAGGACAACTCAAATATTTAATTTTATGTATAAAAATAATTCCATCTATATTATTAAAAGGAATTTTATAGAAATAAGCCAAAAAGATATCAGAATCAATTTAGTCCAAAAGAATCATGCAATAAAAAAAATCATTATATTTATTAGTTATATTTTTTATGATTACTCTTATAGTATTATTCTGAAACTTATTTGATAATAAGTTGTAAAAATTCAATCAATAAATTAAAATTAAATTAATCAAAGGGGCTTTAATCTTGGAGATTACACAATTAAACGAAAAAATAGCAAAAGAAAGTGAATTTATAGATGTTTTACTTTCTGAAATTGGCAAAGTAATTGTTGGACAAAAAGATATGGTGGAACGCTTGGTTGTTGGATTACTTGGCAATGGTCATATTTTATTAGAAGGTGTTCCCGGACTTGCAAAAACACTTGCAATAAATTCATTGGCAAGTGCAATGAAAGCTAAATTTCAACGTATTCAATTTACTCCCGATCTTTTACCTGCGGATTTAATTGGAACAATGATATACAATCAGAAAGAAGGAAACTTCTCAATTAAGAAAGGTCCTGTGTTTTCTAACTTTATTCTTGCAGATGAAATTAACCGTGCGCCTGCAAAAGTTCAAAGTGCTTTACTTGAAGCAATGCAAGAAAGACAAGTTACAATTGGTCAAAATACTTTTAAGTTAGAAGAACCTTTTTTAGTACTTGCAACTCAAAATCCAATTGAGCAAGAAGGAACATATCCTTTGCCTGAGGCACAAGTAGATAGATTTATGCTAAAAGTAAAAATTACTTATCCTACTCGCGAAGAGGAATTGAAAATCCTTCATAGAAATGTTGGTTCTAAACCTTCTGAAATAAAACCAGTAATTACTATCGATTCAATATTAAACGCTCGTAAATTAGTCCATGATATTTATGTTGATGAAAAAATTGAGAAATATATTTTAGACATTGTTTTTGCAACACGTAACCCTAAACATTTTGGGTTGGATAATTTAACAGACCTTATTAGTAATGGTGCTTCCCCAAGAGCAACAATTAATTTAGCACTTGCTGCTAGAGCTTCTGCTTTCATTAAACGTAGAGGTTATGTTGTACCGGAAGATGTTAGAGCTCTTTGCATGGATGTTCTTCGACATAGAATTGGAATAACTTACGAAGCTGAAGCTGAAGAAATTACTTCAGAAAATATAATTGAGCAAATTCTTAATAAAGTTGAAGTGCCTTAACAGCAAAGCTTATTACCTATGCTTACAAAAGAATTATTAAAACAAGTACGTCAAATTGAAATAAAAACTAGAGGCGTTGTTAACGATGTTTTCTCAGGAGAATATCATTCCGTTTTCAAAGGAAGAGGAATGGAATTTTCTGAAGTAAGAGAATATCAAGTTGGCGATGACATTAGAACAATCGATTGGAACGTTAGTGCTCGTTTTGGACATCCATTTATCAAAATATTTGAAGAAGAACGTGAACTAACACTTATGCTTTTAGTGGATTTAAGCGGTTCACTTGTTTTTGGTAGTGTTGATAAAACAAAACAACAAATTGCTGCGGAGTTAACTGCTATATTAGCTTTTTCCGCTTTGAAAAATAATGATAAAGTTGGATTGATATTATTTACTGATGAAATTGAAAAATTTGTTCCACCAAGAAAGGGCAAGAGTCACGTATTAAGAATTATTAGAGAAGTGCTTTCGTTTGAACCTCAGGGAAATAAAACTGATATTCAAGGTGCGTTAGAATATTTTAATCATTCTGTAAAGAAAAAAAGTATTGCGTTTTTAATTTCAGATTTTATTGATGATGGATATGAAAAAATTCTGCGAATTGTAAGTAAAAAACATGACCTCGTAAATATAGTTTTAGAAGATCCAAGAGAAAAAGATTTACTAAAAGCAGGGCTTATTAAGTTTAAGGATGCTGAAACGGGTAAAACAAGATATATAGACACAAGCAATAAAAATGTTCAAGAGTATTTTAAGCAAAAGATAGATGAACGCAAAAATATTCAAGATAAAATTTTCTTAAAAAGTCGTGTGGATACTGTTAACATTGATATTTCTACTTCTTACGTAAAACCATTAATCAATTTTTTCAAGTTACGTGGGAGAAGATGACAAAAGTTTTTAAACATATTGTTTTACTTTTAATACTTTTTTCTGGGATTGTTTCCGCACAAAATATAACCTCTGCTGCCCGTACTGACAGTGCCAATTATTTGGTTGGGGATTACATTAAGTTTTTTATAAGAGTTGAACACGAAGCAGGAATTAGAGTAACTCCCCCAACTTTAACTGAAAAGTTAGGACAATTGGAAGTTATAAAAGTTGAACCAGTAACAAAAGGTGAAGGCTTTGAACAATTTAATTATATACTCTCTGGTTATGATTCTATTAGTGCAGTAATTCCTAAAATACCAATTGAGTATTTTGTTGGAACAAGTTCAGAACCACAAATAAGTGAAACAAATGAAGTTGTTGTCTTCATTCACACGCTGGAGGTTAATGCTGGTGAAGAAATAAAAGATGTAAAAAATCCAATTAGAATAGAATTAGATTGGACGTTTTGGATTTTACTTGTATTAGCAATACTGATAGCATTTGCGTTGGCATTTTATCTATTAAAAAGATTTAGAAAACAAAAAGATGCAGGAAGAAGTATTAGAACCGCTCCGCCTTTGCCTGGACATACAATTGCATTAAAAGCTCTTGATAAATTAAATGTTCAGAAATTATGGCAACAAGGAAAAGTTAAAGAGTATCATTCTGAAATTACAGAAATAATTAGAAAATATTTTGAAGATCGATATCATTTTAATTCACTTGAAAAAACTACTGCGGAAACGATGGATGTGCTTAACAATATAATGGACAACGAAAAAATGATTGGAACCACAAGTGAATTTTTACATAATGCTGATATGGTTAAGTTTGCTAAGTTCCAGCCAATGCCAACAGTTAACGAAGTTATGATGAAACAAGCAGTGGAAATAGTGGACAAAACAAAACGAGATGAAGATATTCGTATTGGACCAAATCAAAATGGAGTGAAAAGTGTTTAGTAATATTACTTTCGCACATCCATGGATATTATATTTTTTACTTTTAATACCACTAGTTTTATTTTGGTATTGGAAGCGGAATAAAGTTAAATCGGCGGCACTAACTTATTCAAGCTTAGAAATTTTTAAATACTTAAAATCTACAGTAAAAGAAAAACTAAGGCATCTTCCAATTCTTTTAAGAAGTCTTGCTTTAGGTTTGTTTATAGTGGCACTTGCGAGACCTCAATCTTTTTCGGATGGAGAAAATGTATATACAGAAGGAATTGATGTAGCAATGCTTTTAGATATTTCTGGTTCTATGCTCGCAGAAGATTTTAAGCCAAATAGATTAGAAGCGGCAAAAAATGTGATTGATGAATTTGTAGCCGGAAGGACAACAGATAAAATTGGACTAGTAGTTTTTGCAAGTCAGAGTTTTACACAATGTCCGCTTACAATAGATTACCCTGTTCTAAGAAGTTTACTGAAAGATATAAAAAGTGGAATTATTGAAGATGGGACAGCCATAGGAACTGCTATTGCTAATGGTGTAAATAGATTAAAAGATAGCGAAGCAAAAAGTAAAGTTATAATTTTACTAACAGATGGAGTCAACAATAGCGGAGAGATTGATCCAATTACTGCGGCTCAAATTGCTAAAAAATTTGGAATCAGAATTTATACTGTTGGAGTTGGAACTGAAGGAGAAGCACCTTATCCGTTCCAAACACCATTTGGCAAAAAGTATCAAATGGTTCCTGTTGAAATTGACGAGAAGATTTTATCAGAAGTAGCAAGTATTACAGATGGAGAATATTTCCGAGCAACCAATAATAAAAAGCTAGAAGAAATTTATAACATAATAGATACATTAGAAAAAACAAGAGTAGAAGTAACTTCTTATAGAAAAGCAAAGGAATTATTTTATGTCTGGTTAGCTACCGGACTATTTTTAGTATTATTAGAATTAATATTAACGCGAACTTATTTACAAAAATTACCATAGGGAATTGTAGTATTAACAACTAAATCAACAAAGCATCAAAAAACAATATGCAAATGACAAATAAATTTCAAAATACAAACAGAAAAGAAACAAACGGAAGAAATCAAAACAAAAAGTTTTGTTTATGGTTTTTGCAATTTAGTATTTTTTTGTTATTTGTTATTTGGATTTTGGATTTTGCACCGAAGGAGCGTTATGTTTAGATTTGCACATAGCGAAATTCTTTATGCACTTTATTTAGTGCCATTAGTAATATTTCTTATTTGGTATTCTGTGCGAAATCAAAAGAAATTATTGGAAAAATTTGCGAATACGAAACTGCATCATGTTTTATTCCCTAATAAAAGCAGATTAAAGATATTTATTAAAAGTGGTCTAATTATTTTGTCAATTGTTTTGCTAACACTCTCACTAGCGAATCCTCAAATAGGATCAAAAATAGAAGAAGTTAAACAAGTAGGTATCGATGTTTTCATTCTATTAGATGTATCATTAAGTATGAAAGCAGAAGATATTAAACCAAGTAGATTAGAAAAAGCCAAGCATGAAATTTCTAAATTGATACAAAAACTTCATGGAGATAGAATTGGTTTAATAGTATTTTCAGGAAATGCTTTTATTCAATTTCCTTTAACAACAGATTATTCTGCAGCAAATTTATTCTTGTCTGCAGTAAGTGTTAAATCAGTTCCTCAACCTGGAACTGCCATTGGTCCAGCAATTAAGCTAGCATTTAACTCATTCAAAAAGGATGAAGAAACTCAAAAAGCTATTGTAGTTATTACTGATGGAGAAGATCATGAAGGTGAATTAAATACTGTTATTGAAGAAGCAAATAATCTTGGAGTTAAAATTTATGCAATCGGACTTGGCTCACCTCAGGGTGTTCCAATTCCAATATATAATAACTCCGGGCAACAAACTGGTTACAAAAAAGATAGAAATGGGACAACAGTTTTAACTAGATTGGATGAAACTACTTTAGAAGAAATTACAAGCAAAGGAAATGGTAAATATTATAGAGGCTCAAATACCGATAATGAACTTGAAATGATATATAATGATTTGGCAAGTCTTGAAGGAAAAGAATTTGGAGCCACAAAAATTACTGAATATGAAGATAGATATTATTACTTTTTACTTCCTGCTATCTTAATTTTATTATTTGAATTATTTATTAATGATTCAAAATCTAAATGGTTAAAAAAGTTTGAGAATGTATAATAATTGACCCGTTATTATAAGTGAGTTTGTCATTTTGGGAAAGTACAAATATATATTAGAAAGATATGAAAACACCTAACAAATTAAATATCATCATATTAGTAATCGCAATATTATTTATTGCTCTTCCAACTTATGCTCAATCAACACGTGGTTTAGTAAACGATGGAGTTGATGAATATGAAGAGAATAAATTTGTAGAAGCTGAAGTTAATTTCCGGAAAGGAATTGAAAATGAGATTGAGAATTATCAATCCCATTTTAATTTAGGCGATGCACTTTACAAGCAAGGTAAATTTGATGAAGCTTTTGAAGAATTCAAAAATACTTTGCCACTTGCAACTACAGATTATACTAAAGGGGAATTATTTCATAATATTGGAAACTCACTTTTAAAAGCTGAAAAATTAAAGGAAAGTATTGGTGCATATCGGGAAGCATTAAAACATAATCCAAATGATTTTGAGACTAAGTATAATTTATCTTATGCACTAAAACAGATGAAAAATCAGCAACAAAATCAAGATAATAAGGATAACAAAGACGATCAGAATAAAGATAATAAGGACGACAAGAAAAACGAGGATAAGCAAAACCAAGATAAAAAAGATAACAATGAAGATAAGAAGGATCAAGATCAGCAAAAGAAAGATGAACAAAAAGATAATCAGGATAAAAAACAAGACGAACAAAAGCAGCAGCCTCAAGAACCAAAAGATGAAATTTCTAAGCAAGAAGCTCAACGAATTCTTGACGCCTTAAAGAATAATGAAGCTGAACTTCAGAAAAAGATGAGACAGAAAAAAACAAAAAGAACCAATGTTGAAAAAGATTGGTAGAAATTTATAAATTAGTTATTGAATTACTCATACTTCGACTCTGCTCTGTATGACTTTGGAAAAGAATAACGAACGTCATCCCGAGCGGAGTTGAGGGAGATAATTTATCACTACTTTTTTACAAAGAAAAAACAATCAAATGAAGAAATTATATTTTATTGCATTATTATTTTTATCAGCTTCAATAAATTTGTTCGGACAAGAATTTTCTGCTAGTATTGATAAATCTACTATTGGACAAAACGAACGCTTTCAAATTTACTTTACTTATAAAGGTGGTAACTTAAATGCCTTAAACAATTTCAAAGCTCCATCTTTTAAGGGATTGAAAATACTGAGTGGACCAAATGAATCAAAAAATATGCAAATTATTAACGGGCAAGTTTCTGGTTCTATAACATTTTCATATGTGGCCGTTGGAAGTTCAATTGGTAAATTTAATATTGGCTCAGCATCAGTTAAAGCTGATGGAAAAACATTTACAACTTCACCTATCGAATTTAATATTATAAAAAGTACTTCAGTAAATTCTAAAATTGATTCAGATTTAGGAATTTCAAAAGAAGAATTAAACAAAAATGTTTTTATAAGAGCAACTCCAAATAAAAGAACTGCTTTTCTCGGAGAACAAGTCACGGTTACGTATAAACTTTATACAAAGACTAACATTAATTCTCCACAAATATCAAAGTTGCCAACCTTTAGTGGATTTTGGTCAGAAGAATTAGATGCAGTAAAAAACATCAATTTTGAAATAGAAATGTATAAAGGTGAAAGATACAGAGTTGCTGTTATCAAAAAGGTAGCTTTATTCCCTTCCAAAACTGGCAACTTATCCGTAACTCCATTTGAGCTAAAAGTTCCAGTAATAGTAAAATCTAAAAAAAGAAGAAATGCATTTGATGACTTTTTTAACGATTCTTTTTTTGGAAGATCACAAACAATTGAACATATTGCTAAATCAAATAAATTAAAAATTAAAGTAAAGCCTCTACCTTCTGGTAATGTTCCAAGTTCATTTGCTGGTGGAGTTGGTAATTTTGATTTTGATGTGAAATTGGACAAACAAGATGTTGAGTTAAATGAAGCTATTTCTGTTAAAATTAAAATTTCTGGAACTGGAAATATTGCATTATTAAAACTTCCAGAAATAAATTTCCCTGCTGGATTTGAGAAATATGAGCCGAAAACTTCCGAACGCATAAATAAGAAAAGTATTGTCTCAGGTAGAAAAAATATTGAATTTCTAATCGTTCCAAGAGTTCCGGGATTAAAAGAAATTCCACCTATTGCATTTTCTTATTTTGATTTGAAGGAAAAAAAATATGTAACCAAAACTTCTGAAGTTTTCAAAGTTAACGTCAAAGAAGGAGAAGGCGGTTATAATCAAAATGTAGCTGGATATTCAAAAGAAGATGTTAAGCTATTGAATGAAGATATTAGATTTATTAAGTCTTCTTCCTTTTCATTTAACAGAAGAGAAGGTCGAAATAAAATTAGTATCCTTTTTTGGCTTGGCTTAGTTTTACCGTTAGGAGCTTTGTTGGCGTTATTGTTTGTTCAAAACAAACAAAACAAATTAGCAGGGAATATCTCCTTACTTAAGTTCCAAAAAGCAGATAAAAAAGCAAATCAATTGTTAGTGAAAGCTACAAAATCGATTGAATCTAATAATTTACAAGAATATTACAACTATCTTTCACAAGCCTTATTTGGATATTTAGAAGATAAATTAGGACTTCAAAAAGCTGATTTTACAATTGATAAGGCTATTGACAAGTTAAAAGAAAAAAATGCTAGTCACGAATTACTTAAAAATCTAAAACAAGTTTCTGATAAATGTGAGTTTGCAAGATTTTCACCAGACGCTGCTGGAAATGATGCAGACAAACAGTTTTATAAAAGTGTAGAAAATATTATTCAAAATATTAGTTCTACAATTTCTTAGTTTACACAAAAAAATTACAAGTTTTGACAATTATTACAGTTATGAAAAAACATTTATTACTAATTACATTGTTATTTTCGTTTACCTCTTCTATTCTCTCACAGAATATCGAAGAGATAATGAAAACTGGAAATCTTGCATTCCAAAACAAAAATTATTCTGAAGCAATTACTCAATATGAATCAATAATTAAGCAAGGTTACGTAAGTTCTGAATTGTTTTACAATTTGGGAAATGCTTATTTTAAGTCCAATCGATTAGGGAAAGCAATCTTATATTATGAGAAATCATTAAAACTTTCACCGCTTAGTGAAGATGCAAAGTATAATCTAAAAATAGCTAATTCAAGAACTGTGGATAAAATAAAAGTAATTCCTAAACTTTTTCTTTTTGAATGGTGGGATATTATTTTAACTTCATTTACAAGTACTGGCTGGCAAATAATTGTAATAATTTTTTATGTATTTCTTCTACTTTCCATAGGCGTTTATTTTTTAATAAAAAATATTCAATTGCAGAGAATAGCATTTATTTTTGGACTATTTAATATTTTTGCATTCATTCTCTCAGTTATTCTCTTCTCGTCACATTTGTCAAGAACTTCATCAAGTAATTATGGAATTCTTCAAAGCTCAGTCATTTCAGCAAAAATTTCTCCTGATGAGAGAAGTGATGATGCTTTTGTAATACACGAAGGAAGCAAAATTCTTATTGAAGACAAAGTAAACAATTGGGTTAAAATAAAACTTGCTGATGGAAAAGTTGGCTGGTTACCTGATAACTCTTTTGAATCAATTTAGATCCTTAATTAACTTAAATATCACCTAAAAACTTATCTTTAAAATAAAAATGAATCTTTCTTCCGAAGAAAAAAGATTCATATTAACTCTACTAATAAACAATTCTATATTATGAAGCTTGTTGCATATCCTTAACTAACCAATCACGTGATTTTAAATAGTATTTTTTTATAACAGCTTCATCAAATTCTAATGCCCAAATTACGTCTGGGTTAACTTGTGTAATAATTTCTTCATCAACATTATCAAATTTTAATCTATGATAATATATTTCACCTTGCGGAGTTTTATATAAGTTATGGTTTAACTTGTTACTTCCTCTGTTATCTATTGTCCAATCAAAACTTCTTGCTTCTAGTGCCATTTTATAACTCCTAAAGATTTTGAGATGTAAATTCTTCTACATACATCCAATATTAATGCCAAAACAATTTTCTTTAATTTTGAGCCAATTTAACGGTTTTAAGGATAATCATACTCTTACTAAATGGCTAATTATGAACATTTGCCCCATAACAAGACAAATGATTTATTCTTGAAATTTGTCAAATTGTTAATTGTATAATAACTATCGGAGATAAAATTTTGATTTTTAGTTCAAAACACAATTTGTCCGATTAAAATTAACAATCTCAACAAATATTGATTAAAGCGATCTATTTTAATAGATTTGAGTTCAATTATTCATACCCAAAAACCTTATTGGTGAAATATGAAAATAACAAAAGAAAGTAGTGAAGAATATAGTTGGGGTAAAAAGTGTAAAGGTTGGCATTTAGTAAAAAACAATTCGTTAGGAATAATTCAAGAATTAATGCCTCCAAATACTGAAGAAGTAAAACATAAACATACTTCCGCTCAACAATTCTTCTTTGTTTTAAAAGGTGAAGCAACATTTAATATTGTAGAAACAGAACTCGTTATTTTAGCAGGTGAAGGAATTCATATTGAAAAAGGCGTTATCCATAAAATTATGAATAAAAGTAATGTTGATTTAGAATTTCTAGTAATCTCTGAACCTCATTCACATGGGGATAGAATAATAGTTTAGTTAGAAAATAAAATTCTAAAATAATACTTAAGGTAATTTTAAATATTATTTGCTTGATTAAAAGAATAAAAAATCGGATATTTATAACTAATTATATTATTTATTAAATAAAGTAAATTGTCTCCAGTATGGGTAAGTTTTTATTCACTTTTATTGCACTTTTTTTGCTTTGGATTGGTTTTACAAGCTCTTTTCATCTGCAAGAGATTATTATTGGAGCATTTGTTAGTTTAATAATTACTTCCTTTGCCTATAAATCATTTAGTGAAACTGCCCTATCATTTTTTCATCCCAAAAGATTTTTTTATATAATTAAATATTTAGCTGTATTTACTATTGCGTTAATAAAATCAAATTTTGATGTTGCCTTTAGAGTAATTTCTCCAAGTTTGCCTATCAATCCTGGAATTGTAAAATATACTACTAAGTTAAAATCAGATATTGCAAAAGTTATTTTGGCAAATTCAATTACACTTACTCCAGGCACTTTAACAATTGATATTGTTGATGATGCACTCCATATTCATTGGTTAGATGTAAAATCAAAAGACCCAGAAATTATATTTAAAGAAATTGGAGAACAGTTTGAGACAATTCTTAAGGAGATCTTTGAATGATCTACTTTTTTAGTTTTATCATTTTGGCTATTCTTTTCGCTACTATTCGCGGAGCAAAAGGGCCTACTCCAGTAGATAGAATTATAGCTTTGGATAACTTAACAATTATTATTACATCTGGCTTAGTGTTACTGAGCTTAGTTTTTGAAAGATACATTTATTTAGATGTTGCATTAATTTATGGTGTTCTATCCTTTATTGGCGTTCTTACTTTAGCCAGATATATGGAAGGTGGATTATAATGTTAGCAATTATTGGATATATTTTTATTTCAGTTGGAGTTTTGTTTTTATTCCTCGGTGCATTTGGAATTTTTAGAATGCCGGATATTTATACACGCCTACAAGCAGGAACAAAGGCAACTACACTTGGTGCCCTTGGAACAATATTGGGTGTTGGAATGGTTCAACCCGAATGGTTTTGGAAAACTTTAATTATTGCAATGTTTATAGCAATTTCAAATCCAATTAGTTCACATGCACTTGCAAGAGGAAGTTACAAAGTAGGACACAAACCATTTATGAAAGATGATAGTATTGATTCCTATTCAGAAGTTCCAATTGACGAGGGAGAAGAATTTTGATCTGGTTACCAGTCTTTGTTTTCGTGTTATGTGTTGTTCTAATTGCAGCAGCAATCTTTGCAGTTATTCAAAAGGATTTGATGCTTGCAGTAATTGGCACTGGTATTGTCAGTGTAATTCTTTCAGCACTCTTTTTAATTCTTCAAGCTCCCGATGTTGCATTAACAGAAGCAGCTATTGGAATAGCCTTAACAACAATAATTTTTATAATTACACTTAAAAAAACCAAGCGGTACGAAGAATGAGAAAAGTATTCGCAATAATATTACTTGGCATTTTTGGCTTTTATATTTTATCCACTATTCTATTGTTAGATTTTGGAAAGAGGTCAAATAATGTTGGTCAGCATTATCTTGAAACAACAGTTCAAGAAACTGGCTCTGTAAATTCTGTAACTGCAATTATTGTTAGCTATAGAGGCTTTGATACACTTGGCGAGGTAACTGTTCTTTTTCTTGCTGCAACAGGTCTCGGCGGAATTCTATACGATAAAAAAGGGAAGAAAAGAAAACTCCAACATGCAAGTCTTATTGTGCGTGTTACTTCACAAATTATTTATCCACTAATTATTTTACTTGGAGTTTATGTTTTTGTTCATGGTCATTTAACTCCAGGTGGCGGGTTTCAAGGTGGAGCAATTATAGCGACTGGTGTTTTAATGATGTTTATGTCATACCGTACATTTGAAACAAATCATACTATCTTAAGTTGGATTGAATCGATTGCCGGACTTACATTTGTAACAATTGGATTCACCGGTTTAATGCTTGGTCATACTTTTTTAGAAAACTTTTTATCTCTTGGAACACCAAACACTTTAGTTAGTGCTGGAATAATTCCAATAATTTATACAGCAGTTGGTTTTAAGGTTGGAGCTGAATTAACAGCTTTATTAGACAATATGTTAAAAACTATTAAATAAAATTAAATGATTTATTACGTTACCTCAGTTGCACTAATTTTGATTGGAATGTATGCCGTTCTTGTAAAAAGGAATTTGGTAAAGATTGTAATTGGATTAACAATTATAGATGCAGGTATTCATTTATTATTAATTGCAATTGGTTATGTTGAAGATGCAACCGCTCCAATATTTTCAATGGAATCGTTAACAGCAAACCAAATGGTTGATCCGGTTCCACAAGCTCTTGTACTTACTGCAATTGTAATTGGACTTGGTGTTACTGCAGTTGCTCTTGCATTGGTTATTAGACTTTATGATCATCACAAAACTTTGAATATTAATAAAATACGGAAATTGAAGTGGTGATAAATTTTACTCCGGTACATTATATTGCAATTCCACTACTCGCAGCTTTTCTGATTCCGCTAATTGCCAAGGTTTCTAAAAATTCAGTTAAGTTTGTTCCTGGCATTGTTTTGCTATATCTATCTTATGTTTCATTTACCTTATTTCCAATTGCAATAAATAATCCTATTGTTGAAGTTATTGCTGGTTGGCAACCACCATTCGGAATTACTTTAGTTTATGGTCCACTTGCAGCTTTTCTTGTTTCAATGATAACACTTATTGGTTTCATAATTTGGCTTTATAGTTTCCGATTTATAATCCGCGAACCTATTGAAAAATATTATATGCTTTTTTTGCTTTTAATTACAGGAGCAACAGGCATAATTCTAACTGGCGATATATTTAATCTTTTTGTATTCTTAGAAATTACAGCTATTGCAGCTTATTCACTAACAGCATTTTTACGTGATAAAGATGGCGCCGAAGCAGCTTTCAAATATTTGTTGATTGGTTCGTTTGCATCTACATTTATTCTACTTGCAATTGCACTTTTGTACGCACAAACCGGCACATTAAATATTGCTGATATTGCTTCCAAAATTGATAACGTAGAAATGCCAATTAGAATTATTATCCTAATATTATTTACTGTTGGTTTAGGTATTGAAGCTGAGTTATTTCCACTAAACGGCTGGGCTCCGGATGCATACTCACAAGCACCATCTCCAATAGGAGCAGTTTTTGGTGGTATAGTTGTTAAAGCCGCAATATATGCCTTTATGAGGTTGATCTTTGTATTATTCAATTTTGAAAGTGTTTTTTACTTCCTAGTAATTATGGGAGTAATTACAATGATAATTGCTGAAATGTCAGCAATGCAACAAAATCAAATTAAGCGAATGTTGGCTTTTTCATCAATTGGTCAAATGGGATTAGTAATAATTGCTTTTGGAATTGGAACTGAACCAAGTGTGCAAGCTGCGTTATTCCAAATGTTTAATCATGCAATTATTAAAGTATTATTATTCTTAGCAGCAGGTTATTTAGTTTTTCATTCTGGCTCAAAAAGTATTTCATCACTTGATGGACTTGGAAGAGATAAACCAATTACTAGTTTCTTCTTCGCTCTTGGAGCACTTGCTATTATTGGACTTCCTCCTTTCTCTGGATTTTGGAGTAAACTTTATATTTTGATTTCAGTTGCAAAAGCAGAACTGATTGCGGTTGTTGTATTGGTTCTAATAAGTAGTGTGATTGAAGCTGTTTATTACTTAAGAGTAGTAAGTCGGTTATATTTTTATGATGAAAATAAAGAAGCTAATGTTAGAAGAACTCCAGCAACCGGACTTATTGCAATGGGAATTCTTGCTATAGTAATTGTTGTTGTTGGTCTTTATCCAAGTGCTATAATGGACGTATTAAAACCGGCAGCAAGTGAATTGGTTAACAAAGCAGAATATATTAGGATAGCATTAATAAAATAGATTTTAATAATCATAACCGGAAAGAAGATAAAGCGAGTAAGATAAAGAGTACGATTATGATTAAGAGGTTAGTTCTAAAAAAGTTTGTCATTTCGAAATGAGCTTGTTTTTTAAGCGATTGAGAAATCTTTGAACTTTTTGATAAAATAAAAAAAATGCACACAAAATTGAATATAGCGAAAGACAGTAACAAGGATATCTTTTTATGATTTCAATAATTGGAATATTGGGAATAACATTTGCGACGGCAGTATTATCGTTCTTGCTACATCACCTTATTCCTAAACTACGAAATATTATTGTGATACTCGCTGTAGCTATTACAGGATATATTGTTTGGCAGCTTCCAGCAAATCCAACTGAAATTACATTTGCTCTTGGTGATTTTAATATTGTGTGGGGAAGTACTGCTTACAGTCAATTGTTTGCTTTACTTATTGCTGTACTTGGATTTTTTACTCTTCTTTATTCATCCGAATTCATGAAAGGTAGAAAGCGTCTTGGCTATTTTTATATGAATTTCCTTTTTGCAATCGGTGGTATGTATGGAATTGTTTATAGTCAAGATTTAGTTTCTCTATTCTTCTTCTGGGAAATAATGACTTGGTCATCATTCATGCTAGTTATTTATTCCTCTAAAAAAGCTCAGCCAATAGGATTAAAATATTTCGTCTTTAGTGCAATTGGTGCTTATTCAATATTGATAGCACTTTTATTGCTATACGTAAATGTTGGTTCAGTTGAGTTTAGTAAAATATTTACTTCTTTTGGAAATATTTCATTTGCAGTTCAACTTAGTATTGTAATATTATTATTAATTGGATTTGGGGTTAAAAGTGCAGTAATGCCTTTGCATGTTTGGGCACCCGGAGCGTACACAATTTCTCCATCACCTTTTACAGCTCTTTTTTCTGGTGCTTTATCAAAAATGGGTGTGCTGGGAATTGGACTAGTACTTTTCAAACTTGCAGCTCAAAGTGGATTCTATATTTATGTGAAAGAAATTCTTGCGTGGATTGGGGCAATTACAGCATTGCTTGCAACTTTTTATGCAATCTTTCAAACGGATGCGAAAAAACTTTTAGCTTATTCTTCAATTGCTCAATTAGGTTATATTATAACCGGACTTGCAATTGGGACTCCACTTTCTATTATGGCAGCTTTGTTTCTTACAATACTCCATGGAGCTTTTAAGGCTGCATTGTTCATGGCAACCGGAGCCGTTTTTTATAGAACCGGCTCAACAGACATGAACGAATTAACTGGTTTGATTAGAAAAATGCCTTATACTTTTTTAACAGCTTTAATGGGAATTATTGCAGTATCAGGTGTACCTCCACTTGGTGGTTTTGCAGGTAAGTGGATGCTTTATCAATCACTAATTAATTCTGAACATTACTTTTTAGTAATTGTAATTTTTGCTTCTAGTACAGCTGCATTTCTTTATCTATATAGATTTATTTTTTCTTTGTTTTTAGGACAAGAAGAAAAAGAATATGACGATGTTAAAGAAGTACCGTGGATTATGAGAATCCCAATGTTAACTCTTGTAATATTTACTCTTGTGGTTGGAGTTATGCCTGGCTTATTGCTTGAACCAATTTCATCAGCTATGGCTTATCTTGGAGTTCAATCGCTCGGGTTTGAAACAACAGTTGTGGTAAATGGTTGGGGAAATCAAATTGATATGTTTACAATTATGAATTCAATTGGAGTCTTGTTTGTAATTGCTGCTTCGTTCATAACAATTAAAGGATTTAAAAACGGAAGATACGTTACAACAAAAGACATTCACACTTCTGGCGAAGTTCCAACTGAGAATGAAAACTTAACTTATGCAGTTGATTTTTATAAACCATTTGAAAGAGCACTTGGTGGAGTACTAAAACCAAGTATTGATAGATTTTATAAAACTACAGCTGCTACACTTGAAGAATTGTTCGATCACTTAAGATATATTTATACCGGCAACGGACAAACATATGCAATGTACGTGGTATTGTTTTTAGTAATTTTAATTGTTTTCTCCGAGATGATTTTTGGAGTTAAACTTTAATTTTTAAATCTCTATTCCAGGCTGTAATGCACTAGACTGGATTTTATATTGTTTGTTAGTATTGCTAAATTATTGAAATAGGAATTCTGTTTTAATGGAAATTAATTGGATTAAAATAATAGGACTGATAATCACGCCGATTATTGCTTTCTTTACTGGAACACTTTATGGTGGTTCGGCACGAAACATTACTGCACGAATTCAAAACCGTTATGGTCCGCCGATTTGGCAGAATTTATTTGACATAATGAAATTGTACAGCAAGTCGTCAACAATTCATCACGGTGTTATGCAGCACTTGGGTGCTGTTTGGGCAATAACTGCTTCAACAACTACATTATTATTTATCCCAATTTTACGCGATTCAGAATTATTTGTAAATCTAAGTTTTGATGGTGATTTAATTTTTTTACTGTACATTATGGTATTTGGTTCTTTAGGAATGGCTCTTGGAGCTGGTCAAACCGGAAACCCAAATTCTGCAATTGGTGTATCTCGTGGACTTACTCAGCTTGTTGGTTATAAAGTCCCTTTTATTATGGCACTTGTTGCATTGATGATTCAATTCAAAACAACAAACTTAAATGATTTGTTAGCCGTTCAAGACTCATTTCTCAATTGGAATATTTTTCAATCACCATTTGCTTTTCTTGCAGCTATACTTGCTTTTCTTGGAATGATGGGTTACAAACCATTTGATATTGTTTTTGCACCTGCTGAAATTGCGTCCGGACCTCCATCTGAGTTTGGTGGAAAATATTTAGGAATGATGCAAACAAGTAGATCTATTTTTACCTTTGCTAAGTTAGTTCTCTTTACAGATTTGTTTCTTGGAGGTGCTGAAAATTTCTTTATCCTAATAATTAAAACTTATTTACTGTATATGATTCCGCTACTTATTGGAATTGTAAACCCACGATTTAGAACTGAACAATCAGTCAGATTTTTTTGGAAATGGCCAACAGCTTTTGGAATTATTGCAATTTTAATTGTTGCTTATTAAGGATTATAAATGTTAAACGATAAATATTCTCAAAAGATAGTTGATATAATAAAAAATTATACACGAAAGCATTCCCTTTGGGTTGTCGCCTATGGAACCGGCTGCGGAGCAATAGAACTGCCCCCAACAATGACTTCGCGTTACGATGCTGAAAGATTTGGGATACGAGGTTCAGCAACTCCAAGACAAGCTGATGTACTTCTAATTACTGGTTACCTTTCAACTAAAACTTTGAAAAGAGTAATCAGAACTTACGAACAAATGCAAGCTCCAAAATATGTAATTGGTTTTGGATCGTGTGCAATTAACGGAGGAATGTATTGGGATTCTTACAATACAATTAAATCTCTTGATCAATACTTACCTGTTGATGTATTCATAAGTGGATGCATGCCACGTCCGGAAACAGTTATTTCAGGTTTTATTAAGTTACAAGAAATGATAACTGATGGTAAGGCTAATGGAGCCGAAAAATATAAAGAGAATTTGGATTGGTACAGAACAAATCAAAAACAAGTAATTAAAAATTGGAAGATGCCGGATTATAACTGGTAATTATTATGAATAAAGAATTGACAAACGAAAATAAATTAATTGAAGATATAAAAAAAACCTTTCCCTCTTCTGAAGTTTCAATACAAAGAGAGAAAAGAGTTATTGTTAAAATTAAACAGGATACTGTTCCACCATTATTAAGCTACGTTAAAGATTATTTAGATTTCAATCATCTATCTCATATTTCTTGTGTTGATTGGATTGAACAAAAGAAATTTGAATTAGTTTTCATATTGTGGTCTTACGATCAACAAATTCAAATAATTGCAAAAACCCTTATAAATAGAGATGAACCAAAGTTTACTACAATTAACAAATTGTGGAGACAAGCTGAAACTTACGAGAGAGAAATTCACGAAATGTACGGAGTTGAGTTTGTTGGGAATGATAGAATGGGAGATTTTCTACTTGAAGATTGGGAAGATATTCCACCAATGAGAAGAGATTTTAATACCATACAATTTGTAAAAGAAAATTTTAATGACAGAAGTGCTGCTCGGGAAGATAGCAAAAACGTACGCGAAACTATTGCAAAACATAGCGGTGAAGAAATCCCAGAGTTTGCTAAAAAATATTCAACACGAAATATAGACGAATGAGAGAAAAAGAAACCACATTATATTTAGGTCCGCAACATCCGGGAATTACCGGAAACATGATGGTAAAACTTAAAGTTGCCGGAGATACAATTGTAAAAGCAGAAACACATGTTGGATATTTGCATCGTGCTTTTGAAAAATTAATGGAAGTTAGAACATGGACGCAATGCTTCCCAATTGTTTGTAGAATTTGTGTTCCTGAACCAGATCCAAATGAAGAAAACCTTGCACGTGCTATTGAAGAAATTGAAGGGCGTGAAGTTCCTGAACGTGCACAATATATTCGCGTAATGGTTTTGGAATTATCTCGTCTAGCTGCTTATTTACTTTGGATGGGTGGTCAATCAGGTTCTTCTGGTCTATATACAATGCCTCAATGGACTGTTGGAGACCGTGATTATATTTTAGATTTATTTGAAGAACTTACTGGTGGACGAGTTTATCACATGTATATTTGGACTGGTGGTGTTCGTCGTGATTTACCTGATGGCTTTGAAGGACGAGTTCTTAAAACTATGGATTACTTAGAAGAACGTCTGAAAGATTATGATAAACTAATGTTTGAAAGTGCATTGTTTCAAAAACGTGCACAAGGTGTTGGCATTATTGATAAAGATAAAGCTATTGATTGGGGAGTAGTCGGTCCGCCATTACGTGGTTGCGGTATAAAACACGATGTTAGAATTGATGAACCGTATGAAATTTACGATAAATTGGATTTTGAAGTGCCAACTTATGAAGGTGGAGACGTTTGGGCAAGAGCCATGGTAAGACGCCAAGAGTTTGAGCAATCGATCTCAATAATCAGACAAGTTATTGATAAAATGCCAAAAGGTGAATATTACAACAAAATCCCTAATCCTTTAACTTGGACAATTCCTCCTGGCGAAGCTTTTGTTAAAACAGAATCAGCGCGTGGTGAATACGGTTATTATGCAGTAAGTGATGGCTCCGACAAACCTAGACGAATTCATGTTCGCGGTCCAGCTTATGTTCATGGAGTTTCACTTTTGGAAAATATTCTTGTTGGAGCAAACATAGCAGACACTTCTTTTATTATGAATAGTCTTGGTGTATGTCCTCCGGAAATTGAAAGGTAATTTGAAATGGCAGTTATAAATTTAAAAGGTTTAATTTCACCATTCTCTGCTATTCAGCAAGGTGCAAAACCTCCACATACAGTAAAATATCCTGCAGAAGAAAAGGAAACTGCCGAACGTTACCGTGGTATGCACTTCAATGATATTGAAGAATGTATTGGTTGCGGAACGTGTTCAACTATTTGCCAAAACGCAGCCATTGACATGGTTCATTTGGATGGCTTTGAAACCAATAGTGGAGATTCAGGTTTAAGACCTCGTGTAGATAATGGAAGATGTTGCTGGTGCGCTCTTTGTGTTGATGTTTGCCCAACTGGTTCTCTTAATCTTACAAAAGATTATAATTATGTGACAGATGATCCCGATTCATTTCTTTTAATGCCTGGTGTAGATAATCCTGAAGGAAAAGATATTTTATCTTACAAAGGTTCTGATGGTAAATCTCTTTTAGAATACGAACGCGTTCCTATGAGAGAGTTAGAAGGTAGTGAAAGAATAAAATCTTTCGCAGAAGTTGTAATTGGCTATAATGAAGAAGAAGCTCGTAAAGAAGCTCAACGTTGCATTAGTTGTTCTCTATGTACTGACATTTGTCCTGTTCATATGCACATTCCAGAATATATAAGTGCAATTGCAAAAGGTGATGATGAAGCTGCTGTAAAAATCATTTATGACAACAATCCACTTGGTGAAACTTGTGGCAAAGTTTGCACAAGAAGATGTGAAACTACTTGCGCTATTGGACATCAGGGTGAACCTATTGCAATTAGATGGCTAAAGGGTTATGCAACCTCCACAGCTAAACACATTGATGTTATAAAAGAAATTTTAGATCCAGAAATTGCAAAACCTAACGGTCATTCTGTTGGTATTATTGGAGCAGGTCCTTCTGGTTTAACTGCTGGCTATTATCTTGCACTAAAAGGATTTGATGTAACTATCTACGAAGCCAAAGCACACGCAGGCGGAATGATTATGTACGGAATTCCAAAATATCGTCTTCCTCTTGATTCTATTGACAAACAAGTTGATTATATGGAAAGTATTGGAGTGAAGATAAACTTTAATACAAAAGTTGGCATTGATATTAAGTTTGAAGAATTAAAAAAGAAACATGAAGCTATAATGATTGGTATTGGATTTGAGGTTCCTTATGACATTGGAATGGTTGGAGAAGATGCTGAAGGTTCTATACAAGCAGTGAATTATTTAAGAGATATTAATAGCGATATAAAAGCTGATGTTGGTGATAAAGTAGTTGTTATCGGTGGTGGTAACGTTGCAATTGATGCAGCAAGAGTAGCAAAACGTTTTGGAGCTGATGTTACTATTCTATACAGAAGACGTGTAAAAGATATGCCAGCAGATTGGGAAGAAATTGAAGGTGCAGAACAAGAAGGGGTAGATATTCATCCTCAGGCTATTCCTTTGGAAATTCTTTCTGATGATAAAGGCAAAGTTAAAGCTATAAAATATGCAAATGCTGAAATGGTAGCTGATGACAAGGGTGGAAGACCAAGACCAAAAATTATTGAAGGTGATGAGCATACTATTGATATTTCAACTTTAATTGGTGCTATTGGTCAAGAAGCGGATTATTCTTTTATACCTGAAGAAATTAAAGAGCAAATAGAAATATCACGTGGAAGAATTATTGTAAACGAAGATCAAGCTACAAAGCTACCTTGGTTATTTGCTTGTGGCGATATTGCTAACAGACAAGCAGATGCAATTAGTGCAATCGCTGATGGCTATAGGGCAGTTAAAGGAATTGAAAAATTATTATTAAAGAAGGAAGCATAAAATGGCTGACCTTTCAACAAATTATCTTGGACTAAAATTAAAAAACCCTATAATTGCTTCTAGCTCAACTTTAACAAGTAATTTAGAAAATATTGTTAAACTTGAAAAAAGTGGTGTTAGTGCTATAGTTCTACGTTCAATATTTGAAGAAGAAATAAATTTAGAAACTAATAAATTTATTGAAGGTGCGGTTAAAGATGGTTATGATGAAGGATTATTTGATTACTACGATAAAAAAGTAAAGCAAGAAAATGTAAATAATTATCTAAAGTTAATCAAAGATTCAAAGGCTGCAGTTGATATTCCAGTAATTGCAAGTGTAAACTGTAAGTCAAATCATGAATGGATTTATTTTGCGAAAAAGATAGAAGATGCAGGAGCTGATGCTCTTGAGCTTAACATGTTTTTCCTTCCAAGTTGGTCTAAAAGAACCGTAGAAGAAAATGAAGCTCTTTATTTTGATATAATTGATAAAGTATTAAAACAATTATCTATCCCAGTTACTTTAAAGGTAAGTCATTACTTTTCTGACCTATCATCTATGCTGCTTAAACTTTCAAAAACTGGTATTAAAGGATTGGTTCTGTTTAATAAATTTTTCACTCCAGATTTTGATATTGAAACTGAAAAGATGACCCAAAATTATATTTATAGTGCTCCTCAAGATATTGCACTTCCACTTCGTTGGGTTTCTATTCTTTCAGGAATGTTAAAGAAAGAAGAAAATAATAATTGTAATATTGTTGCATCTACTGGCGTTCACGATGGAGAAGGAGCAATCAAACAAATTCTTGCTGGAGCCGATGCTGTTCAGATTGCTTCCACACTTTATATAAATGGTTTTGAACAAGTAGAAAAAATTCTTACCACTATTAATTCTTGGATGGAAAAGAAAAATTATTCATCGCTTGAAAACTTCAAAGGTAAAATGTCCTTTAACGAAAGTGACAATTCTGAACAATATGAACGTACTCAGTTTATGAAAAACTTTGGGGAAGACAAATAAGTTTTCAATATAAATGCAAAGTTAGTCATTATGAGTTAAGAAATTCTTTTACAAGATGAAGAATCTCAATTTTTACTTTAGAAAATGTCCAGTTTTAAATCGTAAATATTCAAAAAATCCTAAAACTCATTCTCAAATTTTGCATTAAAACCTTCATTCTCTATCACAGTTTCTACTAATGAATTTAAGTTTCCATTTAGTTTTAGCATAACTAATTCATCATCTGATAAAATTACTGCAAACATTTCTGTTATTTCTTCTGGATCATCATCTTTTATAAAAATGCCAACCATTTCATTACCATCAATTGTTTTTACAACACTACTGTAATTATTGTCTTCCATACTACTGGAAACTTCGTTTAACAATGAACGAACAGATTTAGATGAACTTGAAAGTCGATCATAAATCCCAATATTAACATTTGATACATGCTTTAACATTTCATCAACATTTTCAATATCCTCATTATCATCTGCAAGTTTCACAAATTTACTAGCAAGAAAAAATCCAGCCTTACCAACTGAGAACTCAATAGTTCTATCAAAATCGTCATCTAAATTATCTAAAATTTGAGTTCTTATATTTCTAAATTCTTTATTAACGCCAATACAGCCTGTACTTGTTAGCCCTAATAATATCAGACCTATAATGCTGAATAGTTTTATTTTTTTCATTTTTGTCCTCTAAAATATTTAAATAGTATCTCATTTGTTTTGTAGATCGGATTGCTTGCAATCTGTTGCTTTGTTTCGCAGATTGCGAGCAATCTACGTTACAACCTAATTTCTCAAATGCCTGGAACTTTCAAAGTGCCAGGCATTTTTTAATTAAATTTATTTTGTTTCTTTCTTAATATCGTCTAAACCAGGAATATCAAATTTATCTCCAAGCTTATTTATGGTTCCCAAGTCAATGCTACCAACAATATTTACAAAAGTTGCTTCGTTTCCACCGTCCATAGTAACAACTGTTAGACCAACAAAATCATCTTCTCCAGCAGTTTTAACATACACATTTGTCGCTTCATTTTTTGATTTTGTCTTAACTATTCTATCCCATTTTTTTGCTCTCAAATCTTTATCAATGGATTTAATTTTTTCCAAGATCTGCATGGTATTATCAGGATTAACCTCAAAAGTATTTACCTTAATTAATTTTAGTCCACCAAGTAAATTGGTAAGCTCTGGCTCTTCCTCACTATCAGTAAACTTAGCAACCATTCTTAAAAGCTTTTCTTCAATTAATATTTCTGTAACAAGGTCATCTTCATTAAATAATGATAGAGTTCCAAAATCAACAAACCCTGGTTCATTTGTATAGTTTTCATCTTGTCCAAACAAAGTTGCTGTTGAAGCAAATACAAGTACGATTAAAAAACTAATTATTTTTTTCATATCTATTTTCTCCTATAAATAAGTTATTTACTAAATTAAATCCTTTATGAACAGGTACACCAACCTGTTCGGTTAAAATTTCTGTTTCTATTGTAGTTTTTGTTTTATTGAATACTTCCGCAATCATCACAAGCGATTGTTTAACTTGAGTATCAGCAAGTTCAATTTCTTGAGTTGAATATTGTTGTTTAATTTCGGGTCGATTAAAAACAAATGTTGAAATTATTGCAAGCACAAAAACCGTTGCTATCATTGATGCTAAAGCTGGTCGACCAAAAACAAAAGTATATAAATCAAATAAAATTGACTTTTCATTTGATACACTTTGTTCTGTAATTGAAGTTGTATTTTTGATAACTTCTTTCGGACACTCTTCCAAATCCAAATCATTTACTCGTTTGGCTGTTTGCTTGTATTCCGCAAGAGTCGTTTTAACTTCTTCATTATTTCTTGATAAAAAATAAATTTTAACTTTCTCAGCAATTGTAGCATCGCCATAAGCAACGGAGATAATTCTATTTAGTAATTTCTCATCCATTTTAACTCACCTTAACAATTGTAATTCATTTTGTAATTTTTTTCTAGCTCTTAAAATGTAAACTTTCACACTATTAATAGGTAAGTCTAAAACCTTACTTATTTCTTTGTATTTCATTCCATCAATTTCGTATAAAACAAAAACACTTCTTATTTTTTCGGGCAATTTCTTAATTGCTTCTTTTACTTTTGTATCATTAATTTTGTTTTCAGTTAACATTACTGGATCTTCGCTTTGTTTATCGGTTGTATATTCTAGAATATCCTCTGTAGAATACGGATTTTTTTCTAGCTCTTTTTTTCTTCTTCTTAAAAAATCTAAACACAAATTATGCGTTGTTTTCATAATCCAACTTTTAGCAGATAACAATTTAAACTTGTTCATATTCTTCCAAATACGTATCAATACTTCCTGAGTTACATCATCCGCATCCATTCTATTTTTCAGCATATAAAATGAGTAAGTATAAACTCCATTCCTATATTGCTGAACTAAAAAATTGTATTTTGTATTTGTTAACATAGTTTCTAAATTATAGACGAAACTTACAGCACTTTTGTTACACATTAAAAATATTTTATTTAGGAGAAATTTTATGAATACTCAAGAAATTATAAAGTTCCTTACAAAAATTGAACTGTTCTATGATTATGATGAAGATGAACTAAAACTTTTAGCTGATAATGTAAGTGTAAAAACTATTGAGAAAGATTCTCTTATCTTTAGTGAAAACACTCCCAGAAAACATATGTATATGATTTACGAAGGTGAAGTAGAACTTTTTAAGACTACTACTTTTGGTGATGAAAAACGATTGTCCTTTTTTTCACAATATGATTTTCTTGGTGAAGGTTCTTTGATTGATGATTCTCCACATTCAACATCAGCCCGAGCGTTGTTAAACACCACTTTAGTTGTTGTTGAATGTGCAAAACTTACTGAGCTTGTAAAAGACAAAGGTATGATGGCTGTAAAATTGTACTCCAGAATTGCCAGAGTTATTTCAAGAAGAATGAGAAGGACAAATACCCGTGCAGTTAATATTGGTGCTCAGTATGAATCTGGAAGAACTAGAAAAGAACACGATTTGATTGGATACAGAAATGTACCTGAAGAAAAATATTATGGAATACAAACATTAAGAGCTTTAGAAAATTTTAATATTAGTGGACAAATAATAAACACTTTCCCCAACATAGTTAGTGCCTTTGGAATGGTAAAAATGGCTGCAGCGAAAGCAAACTTTGAGGTTGGTTTACTTTCGGAACCAGTTGCTGAAGCAATAGTTGAAGCCTGCAATGAAATTATTAATGGGAAACTTCACACAAATTTTGTTGTTGATATGATTCAAGGTGGAGCAGGAACATCTACTAATATGAACGCAAACGAAGTTATAGCTAACAGAGCTTTAGAACTTTTGGGTCGTGACAAAGGTGACTATAAATATTGCCATCCAAATAATCATGTTAATTTATCTCAATCAACAAACGATGCTTATCCTACTGCAGTAAAACTTGCTTTAATGCAAGCCAATGAAAGTTTGATTTTTGTACTTAAAGATTTAATTGAATCATTTAGAGCAAAAGGAATAGAGTTCTCTAAAGTTATAAAAATGGGTAGAACTCAATTACAAGATGCTGTTCCAATGACACTTGGACAAGAGTTTGAAGCTTATGCATCCACCCTTGAAGAAGAAATTCATAGACTAGAACAAAATTCTGAATTATTTTTAGAAGTTAATATGGGTGCAACTGCAATAGGCACTGGATTAAATGCAACTCCGGAATATAGCAAAAAATGTATAGAGCATCTTTGTAAGATTACTAAAAAGGATATTGTTCTAGCTGGTAACCTTGTTGAAGCGACACAAGATACCGGTGCATTTATAATGTATTCATCCGCAATTAAAAGATTAGCTGTAAAATTATCAAAAATTTCAAATGATTTAAGATTACTTTCTTCTGGTCCAAGAACAGGACTTAACGAAATCAATTTGCCAGCTATGCAACCTGGTTCATCCATTATGCCGGGGAAAGTTAATCCAGTAATTCCTGAAGTTGTAAACCAAATTGCTTTTAAAGTTATTGGTAACGATTTAACTGTAACCATTGCAGCTGAAGCAGGGCAACTTGAGCTTAATGTAATGGAACCAGTAATTGTACAAAGTATTTTTGAATCTATTGCCATACTAGCAAATGGTATGAGCACCTTAAAATACAAATGTATTGATGGAATTACTGCAAATGAAGAACATTGTTTATCTCTTGTCAAAAATAGTATTGGAATTATTACAGCATTAAATCCAACACTCGGTTATGAAACCAGTACTCAATTAGCAAAAGAAGCTCTTGAAACGAACAAAGGAATTTATGAGTTAGTACTTGAGAAAGATTTACTAACAAAAGAAAAGTTAGATGAATTACTTGCTCCGGAAAATATGATTGGACAAGGGTAGAAATTATAACTTACTAGAAATTAACAACAGTAATATTCTATGGATGCACTCCTTTTAATGATTGTAACTTTTGTTGGCTATATTCTTATGTATAGAGTTTATAGCAAGTATATTGCTACAAAAATATTCAAATTGAATAATGATAATATTCCTCCCTCAATTGAGTTTGAAGATGGTATAGATTACGTTCCCACAAAAAAGGGAATAATCTTTGGACATCACTTTACATCTATTGCCGGTACTGGACCAATAGTTGGTCCGGCAATTGCAATTATTTGGGGTTGGGTTCCAGCAGTACTTTGGGTTTTTATTGGTAGCGTTTTTATTGGAGCCATTCACGATTTCGGCTCCTTAATAATCTCAATGCGAAACCAAGGTAAATCAATTTCTGAATTTACGGCTAAATATATAACTAACAGAGCAAAGCATTTTTTCTTCTTTGTGGTTCTTCTTGCTCTATGGGTTGTCATTTCAATTTTTGGGTTAGTAATAGCAGTTATTTTTAGTATGTATCCTGAATCAGTTCTTCCAGTATGGCTTCAAATTCCAATAGCAATTTATTTAGGTCACTTATTTTACAAAAAGGGAAAGAGCATAACATTATGGTCGATAGTTGCGATAATTGTTATGTATGGAACTATAATTTTGGGTTACTACTTCCCAATTGAAATGCCAACTATATTTGGAATGCCACCAACCGGCAGTTGGACAATAATTTTATTGGCATATGCTTTTTTTGCTTCGGTACTTCCGGTTACTACTTTATTACAACCAAGAGATTATATTAATTCACATCAATTAGTTATCGCAATGACTCTGTTAGTTCTTGGCGTAATAGCGAGCACACTCTGGGGGAATCTTGAAATGGTTGCTCCAGCAGTTCAAATTCATCCGGCAGAGGCTCCACCAATGTGGCCATTTTTATTTATAACAATTGCTTGTGGTGCAGTCTCCGGTTTTCATTGTTTGGTTTCATCTGGGACATCCTCCAAACAAGTTAGTTGCGAAAAAGATTCATTGTTTGTTGGCGTTGGAAGTATGCTAACAGAAGGTGCTTTGGCAACTTTAGTAATTATTGCAGTTGCCGGAGGAATTGGTCTTGGTTATACAGATAGCGATGGTAATACTCTAATGGGTGTCTCAGCTTGGTCATCTCATTATTCTTCTTGGGCAGTTGCAACAGGGCTTGCATCAAAAATTGCAGCTTTTGTTGATGGAGCTGCAAATATGATAAGCAACATTGGTATTCCAAAAGGAATTGCAGTTGGAATTATGGGCGTTTTTGTAGCATCATTTGCCGGAACTACTTTAGATTCTGCAACAAGAATTCAGCGATATGTTTTTACCGAAGTAGCTGTTGGATTAAAATTAAATGTTTTCAAAAACAGATATTTATCTACTGGTTTAGTTGTGCTAACAGGACTGGCTCTTGCCTTTTTGAGTGGGGCAGATGGAAAAGGAGCATTAAAACTTTGGCCATTGTTTGGTGCAATAAATCAAACGCTCGGAGCTTTGGCATTAATTGTAATTACAATGTATTTAAAACGTAAAGGAGGTTGGACGTGGCTCATATCTGGCATTCCAGGATTGTTTATGATTGTCATGACTTTTTGGGCAACAATTCTAAATCAAATTTCTTTTAGTAATGAAGAAAATTTAATGCTCCAGATAATTAATTTAATTATTACAATTTTTGTCGGACTTATTGTTATTGAAGGATTGATGGCATTCTTTAAAAAACCAGATAGAACAGAAGAAGGTTAAATGAAGAAAATTCCTATTAAGTTACGCAAACCATTGATTAAACTTTACGAAGCTAGAAATGAATTGAAGAAAGCTTTTATCGATTTTAATTTTACGCTTGATGGAAAACTCATTGGTGATATTGGTGATATTGGTGAAACAATTGCTATTCTAATCTTTAATTTAGAAAAATTAGAAACTGGAACGAAAGCACACGATTGTAAAACATATGGAAAGAAACCTAAATTTGTTCAAATAAAAACAACTCAAAAGAAAGAAAAGTCTGGTAGAATCGCTTTGGGATATTCACAACCAGAATTCGATAATTTAATTGCAATTGAAATTAGCGAAGATGGAATGTATGAAGTTATTTATAATGGTTCTGGTAAACCGATATTAGAAAAATTTAAGAATAGACCAAGCAAGAATGGATATTCAATTTCTGTAAAAAAGTTAAAGGAGCTTAATTCAGAAGTAAAACAAAATGAAAGAATAGCTGAAAGATCTAAATGAAGATTCAAAATCAAATTATAAATAAACTTAAAAAAAAGATAAAAGTTGCAGATGAAATTGCACGTTCCAAATCCGTAGATATTATTGAAAGTGAAATTGTACAATTAGAATACGTCTTCTCAATTCTTGCTTTTGGTTCCTTTATTGGAATTCCTTCACCACCGATGCAAATTACCTTAGATCTACTTCCAGTTTCTGAAGATTCAATTCAATTGCTAATAAATAGAATTAATGCTTCTAATGAACCATTGTCAGAATTAGCTTCTGTTTTTCGAATAGATTAGTTAGAAAATATTTATTTTATCAATCTGACTTTATAAAATCATTGTTGAAAAATAAATAATTACCTAAGTCGTTTCGGTTATTATAGGATTGTACTTTAGATATGACAAGTACCCATTTTCTAATTTCCGATCAATTAGAATTACCAAATAAATTAATAAGGAATTTCGTGAAACAATTACTTAAAACCATAACCATTCTATTAATATTAGTCTCTGGGATTAGTTGCCAAGTTGAACCAGAGATAAAAGATATTATTAAACCCATTAAATTAGTTTCTGGTCAAACAGATTCAGTTGTTGTAAGTGATTTGTTTTACTCGAATGATTACAACTATCATTTCAAAAGCAACAAAGATGTTAAAGTTAATTATAAAAATGAGAAATTATTTTTGACTGCGGATCCATCTTTTAAAGGAATGGCATTGGTTGAATTTGAAGCTGATATGAATGTTTATCATATTCCGATTATTTCTAAAAAAGAAGAATTTTACAAATTTACTTTTAAGCCCGAAAAAAAGTATTCTTCTTTAAATTTATTTGGAAGCTTTAATGGATGGGACAGAACAAATATTCCAATGACTGACAAAAACAACGATGGAACTTTTGAAGCAGAAGTTCCTCTTGAACCAGGGCAACATCTTTATAAATTTTTTGGAGATGGAAATGAAATTGTTGATCCATCAAATGAGAATAAAACTCCAAATGGTTTTGGTAGTTTCAATTCAATTAGAACTATTGAAGACGAAAATGTAAATAAGTTTTATTTACACATTGATGAGTATAACTCAATAAATCCGCAATCGACTTTTTCATTTTATTTAGAGGATGAAACAGAAGGTGAATTAACAAAACAAAACATTTTTGCTTTACTGGAGAATTCAAAAATTTCAGAAGATAAAATTTATCTAGAAGGTAACTTTTTGAGTATTAAATTTAATTATGATGAAATAGATGACCAAACTCTAAGAGTAGCTGTAACAAAAAACGGTAGAACCTCAAACATTCAAACCATTAAACTTAACAATGGAAAACCAATAGATAATTTCTCTTTCACATGGAACGATGCAATTATTTATTCTCTAATGATTGATCGATTTAACGACGGAGAACCTGAAAACAATAGTCCAGTTAAGCATGATTCCCTATCTGAGAAAGCCAATTATAATGGCGGAGATTTACAAGGTGTTCTAAATAAAATAAATGATGGATATTTTGATTCACTAGGAATAAATACACTGTGGATTTCTCCCGTCTATGATAATCCCAACAAAGCTTATAAAGAATATCCAGCACCTCATCGTTATTATTCAGGCTACCATGGTTATTGGCCAATAAGCTCTAAAGGTGTCGATGAACATTTTGGGAATCTGGAGCTTGTCAAAAAGGTTGTTACTGAGTCACATAAAAAAGGAATTAAAGTTTTATTGGATTTTGTATCAAATCATGTACACACAGAACATCCTTATTTTAAAGAACATAGAGATTGGTTTGGTCAACTAGAATTACCGGACGGAAGATTAAATTTAAGATTTTGGGATGAATATAGATTAACGACATGGTTCGAACCATATTTAGCTTCATTTGATTATTTGAGTTCTGAAGAAGCTTTAGAAGAAATGACGGATGTTGCAGTTTGGTGGTTAAAGGAAACCGGTGCTGATGGCTATAGACATGATGCCGTTAAGCATGTCCCGAATTTATTTTGGCGAAGACTTAATGAGAAGTTAAAGGCAAATGTTGAATCAGAGAGAGAGATTCCTGTTTATCAAATAGGAGAAACTTTTGGTAGTTACGATTTAATTAGTTCATACGTCAACAATGGTCAATTACATTCACAATTTAATTTTAATTTGTATGACGTTGCTCTCCCTACTTTTATAAATGAAAATGCTACGTTCAGTACGCTTGATAAAGAAATGCAAAAAACGTTTTCAGTTTATGGAGTAAATCATTTAATGGGCAATGTTATGGATAGCCATGATAAAAATAGATTTATGGCATTTGCAGATGGAGATTTAGATGCAAGTACATGGAGTGCAATTGAGCAGGGTTGGAACAATCCACCAGTTGTTAATAATCCTGAGAATTATAAAAAACTAATTTTGTATATGGCTTATATGAATACAATACCAGGATTACCTGTTATATATTATGGAAGTGAATTTGGAATGAGTGGTGCGTCAGATCCAGATAATAGACGCATGATGCGATTTGGGAATGATCTAACAAATGGAGAAAAAAGAACCTTTGACCAAGTAAAAAAAATAATCAACTTGCGTAAATCGCACACAGCATTACGTTATGGGGATTACTATACACTACAAGCAGACTCAAATATTTTCGCCTATATCCGTTCAGATTTAAATGAACGATTACTAATTGTTCTAAACAAAAGCAATGAAACACAAAGAGTCGATTTAACAATTCCCTATAATTACAACGCAGTATTACTTACAGATTTAGCAAATGAACAAAAGATCCATTTAGAAAGAGATGCAGTTTCTGTTGTTGTTAATGCCGTTGGATGGAAAGTTTATAAAATTGAATAATTAAATTTTCGCAAACACTAGACTTAGATAAAGGGTTTAGTGTTTGTAATTACTAGTAAATATTTGCCTCTCTTTACTTTTCCTACTCAATCAAAATTTCCCGCATTTTAGGTCAAAGATTATTGGATGTTTAATTATTAATTATTTCAATAAATTGCATTTAAGATTATGAATCTTTAAGAATCTATTTCACCATTATGTACAATAAAATTGGAGTTAGTATGAAAAAAATACTGGCTGTTACCCCCCTTCTTATATTTAGTTTTACCTTCTTTACTAGTTGTAACGAAAGTAATAGTGTTGAACCAACAAATGATCAAAATGAAATTGTCCTTAAACAAAAAGTTGGTACTATCGGAGAAAATTTAATCATTAATTCAAATATGGAAGATGGTCAAAATTCCTTTTGGGCTGGTGGTAACGCAAATCCAAATTTTTCTTTTTCTCATACTGATAAAGAATCAAACTCCTCGTCCCACTCTCTATTGATTGAAGCAAGTAGTGGTGAAAAAGATCAGTTTGCATATTGGGCACAGACTATAAAGACTTCAGATCTAGTAGGGAAAAAATTAACAGCTTCCGTTTCAATTAAGTACAATAATGTTGATGATAGTGGAGTAGCACTTATGAT
>Ga0209633_10000844_pt1 | contig 33715 bp, 25 predicted proteins | sample Cruoilmetagenom1_FD_187290 | JGI IMG/M metagenome (GOLD analysis project Ga0209633, IMG submission 187290) | Oil polluted marine microbial communities from Coal Oil Point, Santa Barbara, California, USA - Sample 1 (SPAdes) (version 2) | ecosystem: Environmental > Aquatic > Marine > Oil seeps ... | reverse complement strand
AGTACGTATTGGAATTCACACAGGTCTCGTTGTAGCAGGAGAAATGGGTGCGGGTGAGGTGCGTGAAAAAATGGCCATAGTTGGTGAGACTCCTAATATCGCCGCCCGCTTAGAAGGACTCGCCGATACCAATACGGTAGTTATTAGCCGAGCCAGTTATCAGCTCATTGAGGGTTACTTTGAATGTGAATCTAAAGGCGAACACACCCTAAAAGGTATATCCCGGCCTATGGAAGTCTACCGGGTGCTAAGTGAAAGTGGTTTAAGGAGTCGCCTGGAAGTAGCTTCTACTAAAGGACTGTCTGCTCTTGTGGGGAGGAAAAAAGAAGTTAAACATTTGTTTAATTCATGGGAAAAGGCAAAAGAGGGTTGTGGACAATTGGTGCTAATAAGCGGAGAGGCTGGAATTGGCAAATCACGTCTTGTCGAAGCCCTGAAAAATCACCTAGCTGATGAGCAACATCAGATAATAAATTCCAGATGTTTGCATTATTTTCAGAATAGTTTTCTATATCCTGTTATTGATTACTTTGAGCGATTTCTAGAGATAAGTAAGGAAGATTCCCCCAAAGACAAATTTAACAAGCTCCAGGTGAGTTTCGCAGAGTTAGGCTTGAGCGGGTCCCAAGAGGAAATGATCCCTCTTTTTGCTTCTTTGCTTTCGATTCCTGTTAACAGAAATTTCCGGCCTCTCAACCTATCTCCTCAGATTCAAAAGCAAAAGATGCAGGAGGTTTTAATTAACTGGCTAAAAAATGAAATTGAAGAGTCACCTCTTTTATTCATTTTGGAAGACCTGCATTGGGTAGATCCTTCAACGCTAGAGTTTTTGAATCTCTTTGTTGAAGATATTGATAAGTCACAAGTCTTAATTCTTTTGACGTTTCGTCCGGATTTTATTCATCCTTGGGACGGATCTGAAAATATAACAGAGATAAGTCTAAGTCGATTATCAAAAAAGGATATTGAAACTATGGCTCAAGATATCGCGGGAGGAAAGACACTGCCTCCGGAACTAATTCAGCAATTGGTCACTAAGACAGATGGTGTCCCGCTATTCGTAGAAGAATTAACTAAAATGGTCTTGGAATTAGATTTGCTTAAGGAGCATAATGGGAATTATGAACTGTCAGGATCAATTCCATCATTGGCCATACCTTCAACCCTGCAAGACTCTCTGATGGCGAGGCTGGATCGACTGGCATCGGTGAGAGAAGTTGTACAATTAGCGGCAACTCTCGGTCGTGAGTTTTCCTATGATTTATTATCTGAAATATCATCCGTTGACGATGATAAGCTAAATGAATCTTTGTTTCAGTTAATTGACTCTGAGATACTATATCAACACGGTTCCCCTCCGAATTCGACCTACCTTTTTAAACACGCACTTATTCGCGATGCCGCATACGAGTCATTGCTTAAAAGCAAGCGTAGGAAATATCATCAGAGAGTTGCCGAGGTTTATGAATCAAAATATAAAAATGACTTAACCACATATTACCCTATCTTAGCCCAGCACTGGTCTATCGCGGCCGGGGAAAATAGAGACCACAAAGAGGCTCGAATGAAAACTATTGAATATCTTGAACTAGCTGGTGAAGCTGCACTTAGAAGCGGTGCTTTTAAAGAATCGTACCAGTTCTTAAAGGATGCCATCGATTGGTATGACTCCTTGCCTGATTCTGAAAAGAGTTTAGAGCAAGAACTCAAGTTACTAAAAAACCTGGGCACAGCCTCTTTTGCTACTACCGGATACGGATCTAAAGAAACCAAGGAGATTTATAACAGGGCATTAATTTTGTGTGAACAAATCGGAGACAAACCCGATGTATTCCCAATATTATGGGGCACTTGGCTTAGTTATTATTTCTCTTCAGATACAGATAAGCAGATTGAGCTAGGGAAAAGATTGCTTCAAATAGCTCAAAATGAGGGTGACAACGAGCTCCTATTACAGGCGCACCACGCACTATGGACTACATTTATCCTATTACCTGATTATAAAGAATCACATAAGCATTTGGAGGCGGGAAGGAAGCTATACAAAGCCGAAATGCATGAAAACCATTGTTTTCACTACGGGGGACATGACCCGGGAAGTTGTTGTTATAGGGCTTTGTGTTTAAGCAGCTGGACAATGGGATATCCCGATAGAGCCATCGAGTGGGGGTATGAAGGAATAAGATTGGCACAATCACACAACTTCAGCTTGATAAACGCGCGTATGGCAACCGCGTTTATTCATATGCAGAGAGGGGATATTGAGGAAACTGAAAAGCAAGCCGATCTAATCATACAGCACGCAAACGAAAACGGACTGCCCGGTCCCGTGCTTTGGGCATTAATATTTAAAGGCTGGATATTGGGACGAACTGGCGAATATGGGAAAGGTATCTCTTTAATTTCCAATTCTATGGAAAAACTGGGTTATAAGGATCCCGGTTACATGAGCATGCTCGTTGAGCTTTATATTTTAGCGAATAAGCCTCAAGAGGGTCTTCAATTAGCGGAGGAACTTTTAGAAATCGCCGAATCGAAAAATGAATATAACTATGTACCCGAATTATTTAGGCTCAGGTCTGAATTACTTTTACTAAAGGCAAGGGCCAATACTACTACGGATCGAATACAAAAAAAAGATGTGGAAGCAATCGAGAAAGGTTTCCTCGATTCGCTCGCTATGGCTGAAAAACAGGGAGCAATATCTCTTCAACTTCGTTCTGCAACAAGCCTTGCGCGATTTCTCAAAGACCTTGGTCGATCTGAGGAAGGCAGGAACGTGCTCTCTAATGTTTATGATCGGTTTAGTGAGGGGCTTGACACGAGTGATTTAAAAAAAGCAAAACTGACTCTAGATGAATTATCTTGAGTTTATTTAAACAAAAATCCAAAGGGGCGGTCAAAGAATGTAATGTGCGCTTAAGGGACGCAATGAAGAATTTCGGCCGCGAATTCCCCTACGGTAGAATCACCGTTAACTCCCCGAACTCTTTAGGGATAATGTCCGTTGTGGGTCTCATCGATCACGAAAAACTATAGTATTGACCTGCCCCTCCTATAATAGGTCCATAATATAAGTTTCCTGAATGTGGAAAAGAAGGGATATGAAATTTCGGTATTGTGAGCTCGCAGTTTCATCCTCCAATCTAAGTGCTTTACGGATTCGGTTTCAGCAATTTTTTTTGCCCTTTCATATTTTTCGCGGCCAATGCATATCCGCCGGAAGCACCGTCAATAAAATGGAGGTGTTTATCTTGTCTATCGAGGATTAGGCAGGTTATGAGCGCTTCTTTTGCGGTATGGACGCCATAATACACTTTCCCTTGCCTGTATTGTGTGTCGAGATATTCTATCAACTCTGAGGTCTGTTTTGGGTGACTGTCCATGACCATGCGCAACATCTCATCAAATTTTTGGAAATCTGTGTTTAAAACCAAATCGCTGACATATTTTCTCCCCTCCACACCAGCGATGCTGATATCGAAATAGAACAACAAAGTGCCCAGCACAGCTTCAAACCCCATTTTGAGAGCATACAGGCAGCGCTGAAAAATATTTTCGGTATGGGTTTGAACGCCGTGCTCCTGTTTTAGATATTTGGGCTGGAACGCGAGACTGAGCAATTCCTGTTTTGTCGGACGGTAATTCTCTTTTTCTCCATATATTTCTTGAACTTTAACGAACAGGTCTTTATAGGTACCAGCACTATCGGTTCCCATGGCGCGAACCATCAATGTAAGAATTTCTCCCCTGGTTGCCCGTACCGGATTCCAGCGGCATTCCAATCCGCTGAAATCAGCGGTGGGAGAATAAGACTCAATCCGATTCCGAATATCGTACTGATCTTCTTTTTCAGGGTCTTTAATCAGATCTTCAGTGTAGGTAAGCCCGTCGCCGTCAAACATTGCAATCATGATTTTTTCTGACAGCTTGTACTTGGCTATATTTGTCTTGTGGCCGGCCGATTGTACTTCTGTGACGGGGACAATACCCGCCCTTAAGGTCATACCGAAAACGTCGGCCGCCATTTCTCTTGTTCCCTGTATTGCGGATACAACCGGCTTGACGGCGGTAGGCGGCACAACGAAGCTGGCTCCGTCTCCACCGAACACAAAGGGAACCTCGATATGCTTGATGGCGTTTAAGACAGAAATAATAGTCGATGCGCCAACTATATTGACTTCCTTATATTTGTCGTCCTGAATAGCAGTCGTAGATCCCTTTATGTCCGAGATAACGATAAACCAGTCTTCTGGAGCGGGATGATAATGGGAAGGGTTGAAGGCTTCTTTGAAATCGTCAAAAGGTTCGATGTTTCGAAAAAAGTCTATTGTATCAAGATCGGGGATGGATCTATACCTTTAGCCAGGAGTTTTTCATGCCTTCAATATATTATATGCACGTTGGGCTCAACACAAGCTAGCTAACTAGAATCTTTAATTGAGCGTGTAACAAACTACTGACTAATAATACTATTATGAAGATATATAGAATTCCTTACTTTTTGTACTTAAAAGTATTCCTAATTGTCAAAAAGAAGGGATAAAGAATTGTGGCATTGGTAGCCGATCGTAGTGTGATTGTTCTATACACGCTTTTTATGTAAAGCTATTCCATCAATGTTGCGAAATACCCCAATATACCTGGATGTCTAGTACACTGTGATCAGCCTAAAAGACATCAATAACAACCGACATAATTTGGGAGATGAACTGACAAATCGTCCGTTTAGAATCCTGTTGTTTTCCCAGGAATCCAATCGTTTTTCAATCTGACTGAACTTGACACCACTTCAATGATTGTTAAGTGCTTTATCCAGTATAGGGATACTTGCTAAGAGCTCCAAACGCTCCCCCGCCTCTTTAACTAGGCGGAGTCCTTCGGCAGTCTCATTATTAGGCTTTCTTTGATGATCTGCGAGCGCCCGTCCCCACGTAATATAGTATTGCGCCCAGGGTAGCGGTTCGTCCGTGATATATTCTTCAAGGGCGTTAGCGTATCTTTCTATCAACTCCGTGTCACCGTAACGCCATGCCACTTCCATAGCATTTCGGTAGAAATCTAAGTAATTGTGACCCACGCATCCGCTTTTTAGGATTTTCTCGCCCTCGTCAAGCTCGGCTAGCGCGGCATTCTCTTCGTCGCTTGTGAGTGCTAGTGTGCTAAGCACCCAGGGACCGAGGAAACCTATTCCGGTGTTGCGCGATATTTCAAGAGCGTTTTGTAATATGTCAAAGGTTTTTTTTCGCGATCCGTTTCGAGCAAACAGTATCTTGGCAAGATATATTTTGCAGAACGGTTTAAACCTGTTAGCTCCTAATTGATCCGCAAGCTCGAGACCGCGTAATATTTTCGTTTCAGCAGCAGCGAGGTCACCCCTCTCGTAAAGGGTGCGGGCTGCGGTAATTTGCGATACTAGCTCCGCACGCCTATGCCCGGCCTGAACCGCGGCCTCAATCGCCTTCTGAGCATCTTCAAGCGATCCCCGGACTTCGCTCATGTATAGGCGATTCCATGCGACCATGTACTGGTTTTCAACCAATATTCTTCCAAAGCCGTGATTGTTGCACAACTCTATGCACAGTTGAAAATATTTAAGAGAGGTAACCATCTTGCCACGAGAGTAATAGGCATCTCCAAGCCCGCTCATTGCATGCGCTTCGCACTCAGGAGACCGGGCTTGTTGGGCGGTCTCGAGCGCAAGCCCGTGTTGCTCCATGCAACCCTCGATATTCCCTAGGGGGAAATATAGATTTCCGCGATAATAATGTATTTGTGAAAGCTCAAGGGTAAGCTGAGAAGAGCGGGCAATATCTTCTGCTTTAGACAGGGCGGTGAGGGCCTCATCGAAATTATCCGTTATCCTCATTCCAGCAGCAAGGCCGATCCAAGCTCGACATTCGTCAACATCACTTAGCGGGGCTTCCAAAGCCTTTTGGTATGCTGCAATCGAATCAGCCGGATGTCCCGTCTCACGCAAGCATTGCCCCTTAAGCATAAGAAGATTGTAGGTATCCACTTTCTGGTTAGCGACAGCAATACCTCGTTCAGTCGATCGAAGCGCCTGTTCGAAGTGGAAGAGTTGCATTTGCGCGCGCGCAGCTTCCACGTACGCATTTGCAGCTAGAGGGCTACCGGCGCGTTCAAGGTGCTCTGCATACAATAAAGAGTCTATCTCAGAGAAATATTCGGCGGCCCGTTCATGCAACTCCTTTCGCCACCCGCGTAAAACAGACGAATATACACTCTCCCAAACCAGAGCATGTGCAAAAATATAATCGTCCTCCATTGGGCGTATCAAGTAATGCGATACCAATTCCTCAGGGTCGTAGTCAGAGTTGTCGATCAGAAACCTTAAAACATCAAGCGAGAAACGCTGGCCTAAGACCGAAGAGGCTTGCAAGGCCTTCCTGTCATTCAATGACAAATGGTCAATACGCGCAAGTACTATGCTGTTTACCGAGCCCGGCACATCTTCGGACTTTTCATCCTTAGCGTTGAGAAGCAATTGCTCGAGGAACAGAGGGTTCCCCTCAGCGCGCTGCACGCAGTCATTAGCAAAGCGGTTAGTTGCAACAAAAAATTCATTAGCGAATTCGTACGATTCGTCATCTCTGAGCGGGCCTAGATCGAGTGTGGTCAATGTGATGCCGCCCGATGCATAACGCCTCATCATCTCCAGCGGATCGCCTTCTATCCGTGAGGTCATGACTAAGATGAAAGGGCAATCGGACGCTTTCGCGTATAACTGCGCTAAGTATGTCAGAGTTATGCGGTCTGCCCAATGGAGGTCTTCAACCACTATCATGACCGGACGCGTTAGGCTCATCTGTTGCACCAGCATTGCGACCGCTTCCTGTTTGCCTTTATTCCGAGTCTCGTTGTCCATCGCATCATATATGGCGCTCTCTTGTGGGTTATGGGATACATCGAGGAGATCGTTTAGAAAAACCGTTTGATTTTCCCTAAGCAGCCCGTTAGAAAGGACGGAGAGGACTGCTTGGGCTCGTTCGGTCTGCTCACTCAGGGCATTTAGCTCTAAGAGACCCCCGACTATTTTGCGAATTACGTCTTGTCCCCTACCGACGCCGAAGTCTAAAACGAGTCCTGTATGACATTCAAATCCTCGGGACTCCGCCAAGACGGCGAATTCTTCGATTAACCGCGTTTTACCGATTCCTGCCTCCCCACGTACATAAAGGACATGACCGGTGCCGGTTTCATTGCACGTTTCAAGTATCCCTCGGAACTGACGTAATTCTGCTTTCCTACCCACTAAGGGTCTTCTCTTTGCCTTCGAGTGAGTGTCGGTGATTGAGGTTAGCCTCCATACCTTTACAGGATTACTTAGTCCCTTTAACATTACGTCCCCAACCATTTCTGTATCTGTAAATTTTTGATTCGCAATCTGCACCGAGTCTGAAATAAGCGTTTCATTCGGACTTGCCATCTCGGCTAGACGGGCTGCGAGATTAACCGATGTACCGGTAACCGTGTATTCCTGATGGGTTTTACTTCCAAGACCGCTGGCAACAACCTGTCCGCTTGCGATACCGATGTGAACACGAAGCTCAATACCGATTTCTGTACTGAGCTCTTTCATTGAATCGTGAATATCAATCGACGCTCGGACTGCTCGCTCAGGATCGTTACCATGCGCTACAGGCGCACCGAAGACTGCCATCACAGCGTCCCCTATGTGCTTATCAACCCTTCCCCCGTAGGACTGAACTATGCCGTCTGCAAACTCGAAGAAACGGCTCAGGAGATGATGTATTTCTTCAGGATCCTTCTCAGTGCTGATTCGAGTATAATCAACGATGTCGGCGAATAAAATTGTAACCTGTCGTAACTCTCCTGGCGCGGTGACAGCCGACTTATCGGACACAGTATCTGCATACGAAACACCGGCTTGATTTCCCGACAGCGAGAAGGGACTTGCACAACCGCCACAGAAGTTGTCCCCAGGCTCATTTACAAAACCGCATTCCGTGCAAATAACAGAAAGCTCAGCACCGCAGCTTGTGCAGTAACGACGCCCCTGCCTGTTTTTATGGCCACAATGTTGACATTGCATATCCCATAGCTCCGTTAATACAGAAAATACAATTGATGAATATCAAGAACTACTCTTGTTAATAAGATTCTTACCTCGTAACGCTTAATTCTCTAGGGGAAAGAGCCCCTTACGTCCAGCACCTTAATTCTTCACAGTATTTGCCGCTACCACAGTCTCACTCATAAGATTATACAATAAATCAACGCTATGTTCTAACATTCAGGTAATTCATTTTGGATTATAAATTACAGGCCATTTGACAATTTCACATCTATATTGTTAGTATATTAATATGCCTTTCAACACAAGAATATTAAAACTTTCTTACATTCTAGAACCTCAAAATCCTTACTATCACGGACAACTCGCCGCACATCACGATAGAGGGCTCTTAAGAAACGATTCAATTCTGGCAGAGGTATGTGATTTATGTCGCAGAAAGGTTATCTGTTAGTTGCAAATTTCGAGGGTTATGAAGCCTTCTTGATGCATACCGAGCCGGAGCACGCCCAATCCATCGTGAACGACCTGATAAATACACTCCTCGATAACATCAAACCCCCTCTTATTTTCTTTAAACTCGAAGGGGGCGCCGTTTTCGTATATACGCCTGCGGGGAGTTTTATAGATAGGAAAACCCTGCTCGAGGTGATTGAGAACCTATATTGCACATTCGCCAGAACACTTGAAACAATGTACCGCAATACTGTTTGCACCTGTCAGGCATGCCAGCACATGACTTCATTGGATCTGAAATTCGTCATCCACTACGGCGCATACAGCCTTACCAAAATAGACGATAATGAGGACCTGATAGGTCCGGATGTTCTTATATTGCGAGAATTGTTTAAGAATCCTATAGCCGATCAGATCGGGACTACAGGCTACGCCTTGCTTACTGAGGCTTGCGTGGAAGCCATGGAATTAAATTCCCAAACTGAGGGTATGAAAGCCTACTCCGCCGCTTTTGAGAATCTTGGAGGAATAAAATGCTTTGCACAAGACCTGCACCCCGTATGGGAAAATGAGCGCAAGCGACAACTTATCACTGTTAGTCCTGACGACGCCTGGTTTGAGGTTGAGACAGACTTGCCGGTTTGTACGGCTTTAGCCTGGGAATACGTTACGGAGCCTGAATTTCGGCGTCAGTGGCTTTCAGCAAATAAAGTAACGGCATATACCAATGACAAGGGTCGCGTCGGATTCGGCACGACTTATGTTTGTGCGCACGGGAAATTCAAGATAAACCAAATTATTGTAGATTGGTGTCCCTTTGAATACCTTACGGTTGACACGGCATTGCCGATGAAGGGAACTCAGAGACATACAATCGAGCTCACACCTCATGGCGACAGTACTAGCGTCTTATGGCGATTCAACCGAGCTGAAGGACAGAACCGGTTACACACCCTCATACTGAGGATGCTGTTTAATCCCATGAAGGGCAAGTTGATAAACCAGCTCAAACAAGGGGGAGAGAAGGTGCTTGAAAAGATTGAGCAAGATCAGGCGGCACCTTAATAACTCGGCGAGATGGGTAAGCAGGATGAAAGGTATTTGAAAGAGATAAACATTTTTGAATAACTTAGGTCTAGGAGGAATGTAATATGGCTCAAGAAAGCGGCTATCTTGTTATTACCGATATCAGCGGTTATACGGCTTATTTGACCAGCGTAGAGTTAGAGCACGCAGAAGGGATAATGAAAAGCCTGTTCGACACACTGGTCAAAGAGATGCAGTCACCGCTCACAATATCCAAGCTCGAAGGAGATGCTATCTTTGCCTATGCTAAAGAAGGCAGTTTTGTCCAAGGGCAGACATTGCTTGAAGCGATTGAAAAGATATATTGCGCATTTGCCATGTCCTTGGAAAGCATGCAGCGAAATACGACCTGTACTTGTAAGGCATGTGAGCTCATGCCTACCTTAGACTTAAAGTTCATATTGCATCACGGTACCTATATGCTAAGCGAGATTGCGGGTCGTCAGGAACTAAGCGGTACGGACGTTATATTAGCTCACAGGCTTTTAAAGAACAACATCAGCGAAACCACAGGAGTCGTAGCATATGCATTTCTTACCCAGGCTTGTATCGACGCAATGGAATTAGGTGAAATGAAAGAAGGTATGAAAGCACACACGGAAAATTACGAGCACCTTGGGGAAGTCAGCGGCTATTTTTATGATTTACACGGGGTTTGGGAAAGAGCGCGTGAAAGTCGGCAGGTATATGTTGATCCGGATGAATCTTGGTTTAAAGTGGAGATTGATGTGAACGCTAATCCCGCACTTGTATGGGACTACCTAGCGGACCCAAAACTAAGGCGCCATTGGCTCCAAGCGGACGGTATGACTGTTACTGGGAGCAATAAAGGCAGATTGGGCGAAAGATCGGAATACCACTGTGCTCACGGGGAACTGACGGTTATTCAAACTATCGTAGACTGGAAACCCTTTGAGTATATGACACTTGACGTTAGTTTCGCTAAGGACCAGCGTTTCCGCCTCACAACCAGGCTTACACCATCAAATGGCACCACTTGTGTGTCGTGGTACTTTTTCAAGCTTGGCGGAAGCAATTTTATCGAAACTTTTTTAACTAAACGGAAGACCTCTAAGATGCAGGGTATGCTCTCTGACTTTTTCAGCCAAGGGAGCAACCTTTTGCGAGAAATGATAGAAAGGGATATACGAGAGGGCAAGGTTTCGTAACAACCTCCAAAAAAGTTGGGCAAGGCTGATATAAAATAGTTATTCTTTAGATAATTAGGGAAGTTATATTTGAGATTGATATCTCAGACATTTGAACAACACAAAAGATACCCTATCTTTGGTTTAAGCAGTTTGCTCTTGATTCAAGGCACAAACTTCGAAGCAAAGAATATACTTTCCGAAACTGTTGAGTGGTTCACCGAGGGTCACGATAATAAAGAACTCGCGGAAGCTAAAATCCTACCTCTAGAGCTTTAGTGTAAACCAAGTTAACATATAGCGTATACGCGGTTTACAACTACTCGATCCTAATTATCAAATATCTAATAATACAAGAGGGTTACAGAATTGGCACATAGGTTGCATTATACTGTAAGTAAGAATAAATATTTAGTGTGGAGGAAGTTAGAATGAAAAAATTATTAGCAGTCACCACCTCAGTAATCGTTATCGCATTACATATTGTTACTCCCTCTTTGGGTAATGAATACATGGATGCATATTTCGAGACTGAAGGAAAGATAGAAGTAAGGGATCATGTAATTGCGAGTCACGTAGAGACGGATCGTACAAGCTTTTATACCAGTGCCAAAGAACTGAGCCCTAAGCCTGTCACTATGGACGATACGTTTAATAAGGAAATTAAGTTATTCCCTGACAGAGCTGATCTACTTAACTCAAATGGATTGAAACTATTCGGAGACGAGAGAGATAAGACGGGAATAGATGGAAACGAATTAAGCCGTATAAAGGTTGTCGTTCCCGAATATAAACCAAATTCTGTTACAGTGGGAGATATTCTTAGCTCAATACCTGCTATATCAATCAAAGATGAGCAAACACTCGGGGTTATTATCCCGCCGTTTGCGTACTTTGCAAAGAAATTCTAGGAGACGTTACACACGCGCTAATGAGAAATGACTCGTTATATAAGTTCCCATGAATTTAAAATATAACGAGATTTATCGAGGAAAAAAGTTTAGGGAAAAAGATACAGGAGGGATTAAAATGAAAAAGCTCTTCGTTATCACGGCATTAGTTCTCGCAACAGCATTATATGTTCTCATAGTTGCAAAGTCTTACGAATATATCGATGTGTATTCCACTAAAAGCGGTGAGAGCTCGGTTAGAATGATCGGGGTATCAGATCCAATAAAGGGGGGTTACGTAGAGGCTAATTATACAAGTTTTTACACGTGTCCCAAGGGAACGTCCACCCAAGAATTATATGACAAGAACGTTGAAGATGCTGATGAGACTGATTATTATTACGCCTTCGGTGTTGAAAGTTCCTGTAAATCCTCCTATCTAGCAACTAACATCCAAAACGACGATGGAGGATAAACGTACATGAGTCTCACGAAAATATGGCTCGGCGACGCAGATCCGGCTACTGGAGGAAATCCTGAAACCGGTCTTTTAAAAGAGACGGGCGGTCTCTACATTTTTACCTCAGGCTACATTCTACGGTCTATCTTTCTAAGTATTGCCCACAGCAAGATTAAAGCGGTTATGAGTTTTTTCAGGACATTATTGCTGCTCGAAAACTCAAAGATAGTTATTTTAGGCTATAATTATTTTAATATGACACAAAAGCTCGGTGTTTAATTCATGGAACAAAAAGAACTTCAGAACAACAAGGATTACGTAAAAGAGAGAGTTGCTCTCGTGCACCTGTTTCCCGAGCTCTCTGATGATGAGGCGGAGAGCATGATTGATAATTCAAGCCTTCTTATGTTTCCCGCGGGTGCGGTGATATGTAAGGAAGGCGAGTACGGAGACACTTCTTATGCGATCATTGAGGGCACAGTAGAGGTCAGCATCAATACCGAAGGTCACGAAAACCTCACACTATCACTTTTAGAAGAGGGGAATATATTCGGAGAGATGGCAACTCTTTCAGGCAGTCCTAGGAGTGCGACCGTCTCTGCAAAAGACGATACTGTCGTGCTCGAGATACCTGCAAGCACACTAAAGGACTTAATCGATCTCTCTTCAGGGTTTAAAGAAACGATAGATACTTTGTATAAAGAGCGCGCTGTCAATAACTATCTTAAAAAAGTGCCTTTTTTTGTAAATCTCAAGGACTCTATACTTACGCGTCTTGAAGATAGCGTGAATCTTATCACCTATAATAAGGGCGATATTATTTTCAAGGAAGGTGAGGTTGGAGACGCTCTTTATATTATCAGGACGGGATTCGTCAAGATTACAAAAAAACATGAGGATACCGATCAGATAATCGCCTACCTCTCGCACGGGAACTACTTCGGCGAGATAGCGCTTTTTGAAGATGAAAGAAGGAGCGCCACAGTGTCGGCATTTACAAAAACCGAGGTAATCGAGGTCTTAAAAGAAGACTTTGCCATGCTGCTCGAAAGTGATTCTGCGCACTACCGGGAGATAGAAGACATAGTTCTAGAACGCAAGTTCAGAACCCTTGAAGTAGAGAGGGACCCGGAGAAGGCAAGGAGGATCGAGGCCATAGTGGAGGGCGGACTCATCGAGGCTGGAAGTCTCCTAATTATAGATCTTAAGACATGTATACACTGCAATAATTGTGTTGATGCCTGTCAAAACCGACACGGTTATCCGCGCCTTGACAGAAGAGGAACGCGGATTGGGTCAATATCCTTCCCTGTAGCATGCCGTCTCTGCCCTGACCCATTGTGCCTGGTGTGCAATTTCGACGCCATTAAGCGCGCTCCGTCAGGAGAGGTGCATATAATTGATGATAAATGTATTGGTGTTTCGGGATGCGCAATCAGGTGTCCCTACAACGTTATACAAATGGTACCGACCGCATCCAAGCGTGATTCCAAATGGCTCGATATATTAGGGAAGTTGACCGGGACTAAAAAAGAAACTAAGGTCGAAGGGAAACCCAAACGTCTTGCGATTAAATGTGATACATGCATGGGGTACTCAGACACTGCATGCACGAATAATTGTCCCACGCATGCGATTAAGTGGGTTAATCCGCTTGAATACTTCGGAGAGAGAGACGACATTATAAAAAAAGTAGTTAAAGATCCTGTTGCAGTGACTATTCAAACCCAGAAGAAATACAAAACTCTAGTAGTCAGTAAAAAAATACCTGAAAGTCAGAATATTACCTCTTTCTATTTAGTATCGGAGGACGGAGAACCTTTGCCGTCATTTCTACCCGGGCAGTTCCTTCCGTTGAAGCTCGATTTACCCGGGCATGATAAGCCGATTTACAGGACCTACTCAATCTCAGACAGTCCTTATAAGGGTTATTATAGACTAACAATTAAGAGAGAACCGGCCCCGCCTGACCGCCCTGACCTATACCCTGGTATTTGTTCAAATTACTTCCATGATCAAGTAGAGCCTGGAACGAAATTGTTGACAAAAGCACCGAGAGGTAAATTCTTCCTCGATTCAAAGAGTGAAAATCCAGTAGTTCTATTGAGCGCCGGTGTTGGTCTCACTCCCTTAATCAGCATGCTGAACGCGATCACCGATTCTGGATCTAACCGAGAAGTATGGTTTATTCATGGTGCCCGGAACAGCACTGAACATGCTTTGAGTAATCATATACGTAATGTAGCGGAGGAGAATGACAATGTTCACGTTCATGTAGCTTACAGTCAGCCCCTAAAAGAGAATCTTGAGGGCCGAGACTATGACAGTAAGGGGTACGTGGACGTAGAGCTTTTAAAAAATATACTCCCTGGAAATGAAGCTTGTTTTTACCTTTGCGGACCTCCTCCGTTCATGAAATCACTTTTTAACGGGCTGCTCGAGTGGGGAGTTCCTGAAAATCTTATTAACTATGAGTTTTTCGGTCCTGCCTCTTTAATTAAAGACAGAGCAAAGGTTTCTACGCCCAAACGCGCGACGGAGGTAATGGATAGCTCAACTGAGGTTGAGGTAGAATTTTCCAGGTCAGGGATCAAAACAAACTGGAATCCATCATTTGAGAGCATACTGGACTTGGCGGAGGCAAACGGTTTAAGCCCTGACTACAGCTGCCGCTCAGGTGTATGTCATACATGTATGTGCAGACTGGAAGACGGGGATGTGGAATATGTTGAGGAACCTCTTGACCCTCCTGACGAGGGGTTTGTGCTCATCTGTGTTTCTAAACCTAAGAATAAAGTAGTAATCGATATTTAGTATGCTTACGAAACTTAAAACACTATCTCACGAGAATAACGCCTCAGTGCTGAGATATTCCTTTTGAATATTTCGTGGAGAGAAACGATAAAATACCGAAAAAGGAAAAATGAAGATGACGAGACTCCTAAAAGGTATACATAAACAATTTATACTTCTAATAGCTGTTACCGGACTGCTGTCCTGGGCGCTTTATTACTGGGCCCCCGCTCTGGCTATTTCAGGGATTGAGATAGCCGTTATTTACATACTGGGGCTGTTAGCGGTGCTCATTATCATTCTGGTAATGACTTATTCTCTTAGAAAGCGTCTCGCAAGGGGAATTCCTGGACGTCTGGATAACTGGCTTTGGGCTCATTTGTATCTCGGAGTTCTTGCACTATTTATTATAGCCCTTCATGCGGAGTTCAGATTCGGCTGGAACTACAGCACTGTAGCAGCCGTTTTACTGGCTCTGGTTATTGTAACGGGTGTGGTGGGCAGATTGTTTTACACACGTGTACCCTCAAAAATTATTTCCGAGCAGGATAAGATCTTCTCAGAGCTTCAACGTGTGACGGATGCACTGAACGGATTACTTGAGAACAAGTCGAGGCCGTTTCAAAAAGTAATCGGCTCTGAACTCAACACTCCGTCCCCCATATCGCCCAACCCCTCTTACTGGGAGGAGCTTGGAGTTAAGGGTGAAAACTTGCCCCTAGAGGAGAAAGAAGATTTTGAGAAAGCTATAGTGCTCTTAAGGGAGAAAGCCGAGCTTGAAGCAGACTCGGTAAGCCAGGTTAAATACCGCCCGGTTTTCAGAGTGTGGCTTTCGGTTCATATTCTTGTGACTGCAGGTCTCATTGTCTTTATTCCCATTCATGTGCTCGATGATACGTTCAGAGTTTTCACGCCTTCTGCGTCTGACTTCGGGAGTGCGAAGGAATGCAGACAGTGTCATCAGCGACAGTACGATGAATGGATCGGTTCAATGCATGCTTACGCACAGGTAAGTCCTGTGTTTGTAGCTTTCAATGAACGTGTTGGAAATATGGGTTTAGGCACGTTTTGTGTACAATGTCACACACCAATAGGTATTGAAATCGGAGAAGGCGCCCTTACACCAAATGAAGAAAGAGCAGACATCTCTCTTATGGGTGTTCAGTGTGATTCATGTCATATTATAGATAAAAATCACGGCTTAGTGAGCGGGAGATTTCCCTTATCGCCGGGAAGAACTAAATACGGTCCGTTTGGTTCAGGAAAAGATGGAGATCCTAAAGCTGTAAGAAATTCTACTCACAGGAGCGTGCAAGCCGATTTTATTAAGTCATCAGAGTTTTGCGGTCAATGCCATGATGTAATTGATTCCAAGGATTTAAGGATTGAGGAGGCTTTTACCGAGTGGAATCAAAGTGTGTACGCCGAGAAAGGCGTAACATGCCAGGACTGCCATATGCGTGCCCTACCCGGCATAGCCGGACAGGAGAAAGTGATGGGTCCAGCTGCTATAGTCTTCGGTATGGATTTGCCTGAACGTCCTCTTTCCGATCACTCTTTTATCGGTCCGGATAATCATCTAATCGATGATTTTCCCTATCCCGATAATCCCGAAGAAAACGCCAGGATTCAGAGGGCTTATTTAGAAAAGAAAAATTATCTTCTCCAAAATTGCGCTGAAATTGAGATTATCGCGCCTGATGAGGTTCGCGAGTCCTCTGAGTTCGAGGTTGAAGTTAAAGTTACCAATACTGGGGCCGGACATGGTATTCCTACTGGTTTTACTGCCGAGAGGCAGGTATGGATCGAAATAATAGTCAAGGATAATAAAGGTGAAGTTCTATTTGTATCTGGAGACCTGGATAGCAATAAAGATCTTAGAAACAATCACAGTCATGCTGTAGAGGTCGGGGAAGCCCCACTCGATAAATATCTTGTAAACTTCCAATCAAAGTTTATAAGGGGCAGGCCAGGCGACGGTAAACCCGAAGAAATTCTTCTTCCCACTCTCGCATTTAGGATCGAAAAAAATAATATCATGCCTTATGAGTCAAAATCAGGTCACTACACAATTACCGTTCCGCGAGATCTTAAAGGCCCTCTTTATGTAGAGGCTAGGCTCCGCTATAGAAATCTGCCTCCCTACTTATTGGATTTTCTAGGATTAAGCGAGCTCAAAGACCGGCTAGTGATAAATGATATGGCCAGTACAAAAAAAACAATATTAGTAGACTGATATTAACGGTAAAAAAGATTGGTGACTATATAGAGTGAGATAATATAGCCAGCTGGTTCTTCTATCCGAATCTTTCCGAATAATATTTCATAGTCTGCTGTAGTACTTACAGTTTAGCCTATGATCAAACACTCGCATCGCTTTTAATAGAGATTACATAAAGTAATTGATACCTTGTCTGGAGAGTTTCAAAATTGGACGCATAAACAAATATCCGCGTAAACTTCGTTGACAAATTACGTATATTATGTTTGCGTATCAAAATACCTCCAAAATAATATCCAATGATATAGACAACTTAAGGTTTTGGCACGTCAGTTGCACATTATAGCTGTAACAAATTAAATCTTATTTAAAAAGTGGTAAGTAGCGTCGTGATTGAAATAAATAGACTAAGCGGATGTCAGAGAATAAAATTGATTGGTAAATGTTTTAAACGAGCTTTAGTGATAACAATAAAAAATAATTAATGGAGGTAATAAAAATGGCTGTAAAATGTCCGGCAAGTTTTGATGTAGAAAGTTTACGTGAACAGGTGCATGCGACGTACACACAAGTTGCTAATGATCCCAACGGTGATTTTCATTTTCACCGGGGCCCTGAGTATGCGAGTGAGTACCTTAAATATGATAAAGAAGAGTTGGATCAACTCCCCGAGGAGTGTACAGCGCGTTTTGCAGGGGTCGGTAATCCTCAACGTATAGGCGAAATTAAAGAGGGTCAAACAGTGCTAGACCATGCGTGCGGAGCTGGGATGGACCTGCTTTTAGCAGCAAAAAAGTAGGACCTACAGGTAAAGCAATCGGTGTAGATATGACTGAAGGGATGAGAAAGGTTGCTCGGGCCGCGGCTGAGAAAGCTGGTCTTTCAGATACAGTTGAGGTACGTGAGGGCTTATTTGAAGAGCTGCCGGTTGAGGACTCGAGTGTAGATGTTGTCATTTCTAACGGTGTAGTAAATCTTGCTCCCGATAAAGAAAAGGTATTTAATGAGATTTATAGGGTTCTTAAACCAGGCGGGAGGCTGTTTTTAGCCGATGTGATTGTTCAGAGAGAACTGACTCTTGAAGCAAGAAGTAATCCCGAAATCTGGGCCGCATGCATAGGCGGGGCGCTTCCCGAACCCGAATTAACAACAATTAGCTCTGAAGTCGGATTTTCAGATCCACAGGTAACCGAATATTTTGATTGTTTTAAAAACACCTCTGCTGAGGAAAAGGTGTCAAAAGATTTATACGTTAAGGCGGTTAACTTTTTTGCCAGAAAACCGTGATATGCAGTCTAAATTTCGTCCTGTATAGTTGTAAAATTTAGGATATTATATTATCAGCATAATGTTTTGTATTGATATTAATTATTGATTGCATTTAAATAAATTTTGTATTGCGGCATCTAATAATATGATGTCAAAAATCTAGAAGGAGGTATAAATATGCAACGTATTAAATTTGTATCATTGTCCTTAATTTTGGGAATTGCTTTTTCAATTTCTCTAAGCGACTTTTCCCATTCTGCAGATGAGGGTACGACGACTCTCCAAGGTAATGTAGTATGCCTAATACCTGATTATGAAAGTGGTACCGTGAAGCCGGTTACCGCTACAGGGCCTTGCAGCGGCTTGCCACCTCATCAGCATGTTTTCGTCACCAATAACGCGGTTTATTCTCTTCAGGGACTCCAAGACGGTTTGATGAAGATACAGCAAAGTCCTAATAGGACCGATATAAAAATCGCTGGAAAGGTACAGGGGAGCGAACAAACCGCTTGGGTACTATTTGTTAATTAAACGAAGATTTTCGAGGAGAGATACTATATCTCTCCTCGATATCTCAAATACAACCCAGAAAAAAATGAAATAGTTTAGAGAAGACCGGTTGTGCTTTATCTTGGGGAGTCCGGTTTCCTGATTTTATTATAAAAAGCGTATGCCGGCCAAAGTGTTCATTCAATTTCGTCTATATCAATTTCAGCCCGGAACTCGAACATTTCAATTAAGATAAACCCAAATCAATCCGGCCTTGATTGTTCGAGAGATAGAGCTTTTAGGCCCCGATCCAAACAATTTTATTTAAGGATGATAATTAAAATATTGGTTTTGTTAAATCTAATCCGTAGCCTCCGTAAATGCGCCTTATTCTTTCCTGATAGTGCACTAACGGAATAATTAATCATAAGTAACGACTCTTATAATATTAAGAGAGACTTAATTGACCTCGCTTTAGTATATATGCTATTATCGGGTATAAAATTAATAACTGCGAGGGGTAAAAAGTTGACAGTCACAGGCGGGATTGACCGATCCGACCTTTTCAACCTCAGAAGTATGATGAGAATGGAAAGGGATATTAACACACTATTGGATTTCATAGTAACGGAGTCTGCTAGGATTGCTAATTCGGATAGAGCAAGCCTTTTCCTCTATGATGAGAAGCGTCACCAGTTTTGGTCAAAAATCGCTTTAGGCACTACTGAGGTTATCCGTTTTAACGCCGACATGGGTATAGCGGGAAAGGTATTTAAAACAGGAAAAACTGTATATACCGAAGACGCGTATAAAGAAAAGAGCTTTAATCCCTCAATAGATAAAAAAACTGGGCTTATTACAAAATCGCTTATCTGTTTGCCCCTTAAAAATGTTGATGATAAAGCGATTGGGGTTCTACAGGTTCTTAATAAAATCGATGGGGTTTTCACGAAAGACGACGAAGCAATATTAGAAATCTTTGCAAGTAACGCTGCTGTAGCTATAGAAAATGCGACCTTGATAGACGAGCTTGAGGAATCAAAAACGCTGCTTCAACAGGAAAACCATATATTAAAACAAAGGTCCAAGGGCAAGTTTTTTGTTAACGATATAATAGGGTCCAGCCCCAAAATCAATGAAGTTGTGAGGATAATAGAAAAAATTGCCAATAGCCCGCTTGACGTTCTTATTAGTGGTGAAAGTGGAACCGGAAAGGAACTTGCCGCCCGAATGACCCATTACAACAGCAGTCGTTCAGAGGCGCCCTTTGTAGATATTAATTGCGCAGCTCTTCCTGAGAGTATTCTTGAGAGTGAGCTCTTCGGTATTGAGAAGGGAGTTGCAACTGGAGTGGAGAAAAGAGATGGAAAAATTGAACAGGCAAACGGCGGTACTCTCTTTTTGGACGAATTAGGTGAAATGAGTCTCCCGGCCCAAGCTAAACTGCTCAGGGCCCTTCAGGAAAGAAAGGTTTTAAGGCTTGGTGCTAAGAAATCTATTGACGTCGATATTAGAATTGTGGCTGCTACTAATAAAGATCTATTAAATGAAATTCAAAAAGGTAATTTCCGTGAGGACCTTTATTACAGATTAAACGTTGTACATATTCATATGCCTTCACTTAAGGAAGTAAGAGAGGATATTCCGGTTCTCGCAAAGCACTTTTTAACTGAAATAGGGCAAAAAATCGGGAGAAATCAGCTCCGTTTCTCTCTTGATGCTTTAAACTCTTTAAGTAACTATTCATGGCCAGGAAATGTGAGAGAGTTGGAAAATGAGGTGAAGCGGGCATCAATAATGACTGAGAGTGATATAATTGGAATTGCCGATATCTCAGAGCATATCAGGAATCCGATTGATAGGATGAATTTGGGAAACGATATAACTGACGGTCCTCAAAATCTTAAAGAAACCGTTCAAAGAATAGAAATAAACATGATTAAGAATGCGCTTCAAAAAACAAGCGGCAACAAAGAAAAAGCTTCAAAACTTTTAGGCATAACGAGACAGGGTTTATTTAAGAAAATCAAACGATATGAGCTTTAAATAGCAGAATATACTATAGAGAATAAATAATATATTAATGAGTTGATTGGATTTACATTCGTACTGCTGTTTCTGTAATAATAACGCCATTTCCTTTGATACAAATACATATTATAATAAAGCTAATTAAATTTAACTCACTTAAGGAGACAGAAAAATTAAGCTAACTATACTTGGCTCAGGAACCTGCGTACCATATGCTAACCGTGGATCTTCAGGATATATGCTTGAGCTTTCTAACTCAAAAATACTTCTTGATTGTGGAAGTGGTTCAACTTGGAAACTCGCCGGTTTGGGAATCAATTATTTAATGATTGATCATATATTCATATCACACTTACACCCTGATCACACCGGGGATTTGGTTCCATTCCTATTTGCTACAAAATACGCCTATGGGTCCCCTTATGGGTCTTACAGGGAAAAACCCCTATATTTATGGGGGGGGGAGGGATTTATAAACTTTTTCAACACTTTACGAGTAGCGTATAAGGATTGGATAGTCCCTGAAGCACTTAATGTAGACGAAGTTGAAGAAAGCACTAAAGAATTTAATGATTTCACCCTGACCAGTGTCAGAACTCCGCATATTGAAAGCAGCATGGCATACAGAATTGAGGCGGAGGGAAAATCCTTTGTCTACTCTGGTGATACCGACTATTCAGAATCTTTTATTGAACTCTCCACTCATACCGATGTTCTTCTGATAGAGTGTGCTATGGCGAGCGATGAATCAAAGCTAGAAGGTCATCTCACACCAAGTGAAGTCATAGAAATTGTTAATGTATCTAAGGCTAAAAAGGTTGTGGTTACACACCTTTATCCAAGATGCGATCAGGAAAGAGTAGTAGAAACGATAAGAGCAAATGTCGGAGTAGAAGTAATAGAAGCCCAAGATCTCTTAGAGATTGAGATATAGATTCGGCATTATTGTTGTCTCTGTAAAGTCGATGAAAATGAATTCCTTAGAGTATCCCCCCATCAAATTCCTACTTGGTATCTAGTTTCACTAATAATCAATTAACCTCTTTGATTCAAAAGTATTGCTATTTAATCTTAATCTGCATTGATTATTACGATTCAATAATGATATCAATCCGAAAATAGGGCCCGGAATATTAGCCTCTAATTAAGCACAAACTTTCCTTCGTCTGATAACCATAAATCCTACTATGCCCAAAATACAAGCCATAGCTATTAAACCCCATTCGGAGAGGGTTGGGAGGGTTGAGTTACGATTGGTGGTTCGCAAGGACATATCAAACGTCTTGAAGCAGGAGTTTCAGTATCATTTTTATTATTTTGAGATTCCATATCTACTAATGCTTTCTTAGCATCTTTGTAAGAAACTTTCCCGATTTTCACCCACTTGGTTTTACCCTTTTCGGAAAATAAAGCATAATAAGTCTTACCCTTCATAGTAATACCTGACATATCACACGCTCCTTATTGCACAGCCGGAAGGGTTAAGGTAAAGTAAAAAAACTGTTTTCGGACTAGAAATTTACTAGAAAGAATAGCGATAATTGCATATTAATGTTATACAACTTACCGTAATCATTACAAAGTCCCCGTAGCTCAGTAGGATAGAGCGCAGGATTCCTAATCCTGAGGCCAGAGGTTCGAATCCTCTCGGGGACGCCAATAATTTCAGCTACTTACATTAACTCCTTTCTTCATAGAATTTGCCTGGCTATAGTTTTGGCTACAGTTAGGGTTAGAAATAGCCAGTTTCTCCACAGCAAATTTAAGTGAATCCTCTGGATGCAAATATCTCTTAACTGTTAGATTTATATCGCTATGACCTAAAATCTTACTTACACTTACTATATCAGCGCCGGCTTCTATCATTCTAGTAGCGCAAGTATGTCTTAAGTCATGAAACCTAAGATTCTGTATCTTGGCCCTTTTACATGAACTTCCAAATGAATGCTTAATCCATGATACATGACCATTAATTGAGTCTGCACTAGGAAAGACGAACAAGCTTCCCTGGCTTTTAAGCTTTAGTTCTAATAATATTGTTCGTATTATCGAGTTTATTGGAACTACCCTTGTCTTTTTAGCTTTGGTGTTAGTTTGGGGCAAGGTTATAAAATTCTTTTCCAAATCTATGTAATCCCATTTAAGTGATAGTATCTCCATCTTTCTCATAGCTGTATTAAGCGCGATGAATATAATACTTGCTAATAATGGGGGAGAATTGCTTATAAGTCGTTTCTCTTCCTCATGCGTTAAGATTCTAGTTATACCTTCACCTTCATCTAAATATTCAACCTCGCTTACAGGATTAGTACTAAAAAAACACTTTCTTCTAATGGCTAAATTGTATAAATATTTTAGGCATGCAAGCTCTCTATTAACTGAGGCAGGCTTGTAACCATTATTAAGCATATTTAGCTTGTAATCATCTAAATCCTTGGGTGAAATCTGAGACAGTTTCTTATTACCAAAAAAGTCGATCATATGTCTTAATGTAACCTCATCTTTTTTCCATGACCTCTTCTTTTTAACATCTGTTACATAATGAAGATATTCTTTAGCAAAATTGGGTAGAGTTGGTATATCGACACGAATTTCATCAAGTTGCCCTAATTTTATCTGCTTCTTTCTCTCTGCTAATAATGCTTCACAGACAGATTTTGTTACTTTTCCAACCTCCCCTACAGATTCCCACTTCATTTTACCGCTCAGCATATACCTTATGTAATAATAATTAGTTACTTTACCACCAGCCTTATTTCTTGCTCTTTTAAAAACTCCCATTATTTCTTAACCCCCTTTTTTGTATTTGATGATTCTGGAAGAGTAGGTTCTTTTATTTCATATCCCTCCCGTTTCATAACTTCATGTATCCAACCTCTTATAAGCTCAGATCCGGTCATATGATTTTGCTCAGCATATTTATACATAAAATCTAGTTCTGTTTGGTCTAGCCAAACTTGAAATCTTTTTTGTTTATTCTTTTTCCTCATAGAGGATATTATACTCTATATAACACATACAATCAAATCCAATGAGCTTATACAGTTGGACATACTACGCTTTATATACTGCTTGATGATAAGTTTGGAATGGCTAGATGAAATAATGATCATATAGTTAAATCTTTGAGTGTCGGTAAGGTTTCATCCTAAACCCAAAAAGCAGGCCTTATTAGAGCCCCACCCTAATTCTATAACCGCCTTAAATAATTGACTATTTTGGGCTTTCTGTCCTTCTATGTGATTGTAGTTTGATTGTTGGAGTCACAATTAAGCTTTCCGAGAACAATAACTAAAAAATTTAAATAAGCTTAAAAATACTTGGACCAAATGAATGTTAACTAGTTTGTCGGGATTCGAATCCCTCCTCCGGAGCCAATCGTTATAAGTAGTACAATCCACTATAAATCAATAGGCTTTTTAAAAGAATAACGGAGAGTCGCACCTTTTAATTCCAAGTTCGAAGATACATAGTTGATAAGTTCCCTGTTTTGTTCGATATTCGAACTTTCAAATAGTTTATAAGTTTTCGATGCGATAGAAAGTACATTGTTAACAGTGATTTTTGAAGCTCTAGTCAGCTTTAAGATAATTTTTCATCATCTTATTATCCTTGTATTGTTTATTTTTTAGTTCCTGGCATTTTTTGCCGTAGACGTCAGTAGTAATCCATCTCTTTCAAAACGGGCTTAAACAAAATTAATTATCTACAGAGTCAGGTTTATAATTCTGAAGACCCCTCATATACTGAGAACGTTCAAATGCTGAGGGGTCCTCGCAATTTATCTGGCTCATAGATCCTTGCATTTGTTTTACGGATTCATATTCATGCTCTTCCATCCATTCAAGCAGATCTTGCTCTATACTTCCGATTTGTTCAATACCGTCGCGTAAAAGCACCGAGCAAAGCATAGTAATATTAGCGCCTACCATGAGCATTTTTATTACATCTTCTGCGGTATGAATACCGCTTGTCGCAGCCAAATCAACTTTAATTCGGCCATAGAGAATTGATATCCATGTTAGAGGAAGTCTCAGTGCATGAGGTGTACTTAGGATAATGTTAGGACGTACCTCTAATGTCTCAAGGTCGATGTCGGGCTGGTAAAACCGATTAAACAAGACTAAAGCATCAGCCCCCGACTGTTCGAATCGTTTTGCAACATAAGACATATTACTGAAAAAAGGACTTAGCTTTAGTGCTACCGGGATATTAATCTTGGATTTTATTGTTTTTAGGATATTTATATAGGTGCTTTCAATCTGATCCGAAGATAGCCCCATATCGGTCGGAATATAATAGAGATTTAATTCTAAGGCATCCGCGCCGGCTTGCTCTATTTGTTGAGAATAATCCAGCAAGCCCTCAACAGAAACCCCGTTTAGACTCGCAATAATAGGGATATCAACCTCTTTTTTAGCCTGCTCAATATGGTCCAGGTAAATCTCCGGTCCTACATGAAACTCTGTTGGCTCTGGAAAAAAGCTCAGTGCCTCTGCAAAACTATTGGTGGAATAACTCAGGTGATGGTAAAGTTCGTAGCGTTCGAGTCTAAGTTGCTCCTCGAATAGAGAATGGAGTACTACAGCAGATGCACCTGAATCCTCCATCCGTTTTATGTTGTCAATCTCTTCAGAAAGTGGAGATGCCGATGGCACTAAAGGTGTGCGCAGGTTCATCCCTAAATAAGTTGTACTCAAATCCATCAGCTTACCTCCTTTGTGATAAACTCCACAATAATCGTCAATTTTTTTCACAAATGATGAAAGAATTTCTTTTAATTGCTTTTCTCTTGTTCTCCTCCTCTGGCAGCCAAATATTTATACAAACTCCAGCGGGAAGTTATATCGTTTTGCGCTTCTTTAAACAAATCCTTGGCCTTTTCTGGTTGCGTCTTGAGCAGCATTTTGAATCTATTTTCCATCAACAGGTAATTGTTAACCGGTAGTTTGGGCTCTCTCGAATCGAGGTGCAGGGGATTTTCTCCCTGAGCCGCTTTGTCCGGATTAAATCTGTAAAGTAACCATTGACCGGTGTCTACAGCGGCCTTTTGATTACGCATAGCTGTAGTCATATTGATCCCATGTGCTATACAGTGGCTGTAAGCAATAATAAGCGAGGGTCCTTGGTAGGCCTCCGCTTCCAGGAATGCCCTTAATGTATGTTCGTCTTTAGCTCCCATGGCAACGCTAGCAACATAGACATTGCCGTAGGTCATCGCGATCAAGCCCAAGTCCTTTTTGGGGGCCGGTTTTCCGGCAGAAGCGAACTTAGCTACCGCGCCTCGAGGAGTCGCTTTGGACATCTGTCCTCCTGTATTGGAATAAACCTCGGTATCTAATACAAGCATATTGACATCGTGTCCGCTGGCCAATACATGGTCGAGGCCGCCAAAGCCGATATCGTATGCCCATCCGTCTCCGCCAATAATCCATACACTTTTTTTAACAAGCATATCTGCAACACTGAGGAGTTGTCTTGCGTTTTGTGAGTCTAAATCTTGAAGTTTTTTCTTCAGAACTTGTACACGATTCCGCTGTTCATAAATTTCTGCCTCATCTTTCTGCTGAGCGCTCAGAATATCTTGCACTAGACTATCACTGATTATAGGTGAAAGTCTCTTTAGCAGTTCAGAAGCGAATTCCCTCTGCTTGTTAATTGAAAGACGAAAACCCAAGCCAAACTCAGCATTGTCCTCAAAAAGAGAATTTGACCATGCGGGGCCTCTGCTTTCTTCGTTCTTAGTCCAAGGGGTAGTAGGAAGGTTGCCTCCATATATCGAGGAACAACCCGTACTGTTAGCCACAACCATACGATCGCCGAATAACTGACTAATTAGCTTAAGGTAGGGCGTTTCTCCACAACCAGCGCAAGCGCTTGAGAATTCAAATAAAGGCTGTTGTACCTGCTGTTGACGTACACTTGTCACATGCAAGTTAGACCTCTTAGTTTCAGGAATAGTTAAAAAGAAATCCCAGTTCTTTCGTTCTTCTTTTCTTAGGGGCTGTTGCGATTTCATATTAATGGCCTTAATACGGGTCTCAGATTTGCTCTTAGCCGGGCATACATCGACACATATACCGCAGCCAGTACAATCTTCAGGTGCTACCTGAATTGTATATTTAAATCCTTCCCAAACTTTATCTCTGGCATCTATTGATTTAAATGTAGGAGGTGCATCTTTGAGTATTTTATTTTCATATGCCTTGATCCTAATTACTGCATGTGGACATGCAATGGTGCATTTCCCGCATTGTATGCAGATTTCCGGTTCCCAGACAGGGATCTCGATTGCGAGATTGCGTTTCTCCCATTTGGCACTTCCAGTGGGAAAGGTTCCATCAGCGGGCATAGCGCTAACGGTGATATCATTGCCTTCGTTTGCAATCATTTTACCGAGAGTGTCTCTTACAAAGGATGGTGCTCCTTCTGTTACAGGCGGAGGAATCGAGATGCTACTATCTGCATGATCCGGAACAGATACCTCGAAAAGATGTGATAAGGTGTTATCTACTGCCCTGAGGTTCATACGTACAATTTCATCGCCCTTTTTTTTATATGCATCATATATTGATTTCCTAATTTCTTTGATAGCTTTCTCTCTCGGTAGAATTTCGGTAAGGTCAAAAAAACAGGCTTGCATAACTGTATTAATCCGTCCACCCGTACCGCTTTCACGTGATACTTTGTGAGCATTGATGACATAAAACTTTAATTTCTTCTCAATGATTTGTTCTTGAAGCCTGCGCGGCAAATTATCCCAAACTTCCTCGGGACCGTGCCTCGTATTCAGAAGGAAGGTGCCCCCAGGTAAGATATGTTTTAACATATCATAACGTTCAAGAAAAACTTCTTGATGACAACCGAGAAAGTCTGCTTTATCTATGAGGTAAGCTGAGCGAATCGGATACGGGCTGAATCTAAGGTGTGAGATCGTAACCGCACCTGCTTTCCGAGAGTCATAGACGAAGTATCCCTGTATATGATAATCTGTATTATTTCCAATGATTTTTATAGAATTTTTATTAGCTCCAACAGTTCCGTCCGAACCGAGTCCGTAGAATATAGCTCGCTGAACGTCTTCTCTCTCTGTAGAGAATTCAGGATCATAGTTGATGCTTGTTTTGGTCAAGTCATCATTAATTCCGATTGTAAAGTGGTTTTTGGGAGTTTCATCGGACAAATTATTGAAAATTGCTTTAACCATGCCGGGGGTGAATTCCTTGGAAGAGAGTCCATAGCGGCCGCCTATTAATTGCGGCATCACTCGAAGTTTGCCCCAACCGTTTGTAATGCCTTCCTCTATAGCCACTACTGATTCGAGGTACAAAGGTTCTCCTGAGCTCCCGGGTTCCTTGGTCCGGTCAAGTACAGCTATTGCTCTTACTGTTTCAGGAAGGGATTCAATAAACCGTTTCTTATCAAAAGGATGGTATAGATTCACCTTGAGCATGCCTACCTTCTCACTTAGTCCATTTAGATAAAATATAGTTTCATAAACCGTCTCGGACCCCGATCCCATAATAACAATAACTCTCTCAGCATCTGGAGCGCCATGATATTCAAATAATTGATAATTTCGGCCGGTGAGTTTACCAAACTTATCCATGAGATTTTGAGTAATATCGGGGCAATTTATATAGAAGGGGTTTACTCTTTCCCTTGCTTGAAAAAATACGTCAGGGTTTTCTGCTGTGCCCCGCAATACAGGGTGGTCAGGAGAGAGTGCACGAGAACGGTGTCCGAGGACTAATTCTTCATCAATCATTTTAAGTAGCACATCGTCGTTTAAGAGTTCGACTTTTGAGATTTCATGCGATGTGCGAAAACCGTCGAAAAAATGTAAAAAAGGAATGCGCGACTCAAAGCTTGAGCTATGTGCAATAAGAGCAAAATCCATTGCTTCCTGAACTGATGCCGAACAGAGTAGGGCATATCCAGTAGCACGAGTGGCCATAACATCACTATGATCACAGAAAATGGAAAGTGCATGTGTGGCAACAGAACGGGACGCTACGTGGAATACAGTTGGAGTAAGTTCCCCTGCAATTTTATACATATTAGGAATCATGAGTAAAAGCCCTTGCGAGGCTGTGAATGTTGTAGCTAGAGAGCCTGTTTGTAAGGCACCGTGTACAGTTCCAGCCGCCCCTCCTTCACTTTGCATTTCAACGACAGATGGCACACTACCCCAAATATTAGTTTTTCCCTGCGATGACCATAAATCGGCCCATTCACCCATAGGAGAAGCAGGAGTAATGGGATATATAGCTATAACTTCATTCAATCTATAAGCAACTGAAGCTACCGCCTCATTACCATCTATTGTTGCAAAATGTTTATCTTTCATATGAATTTATTTGCTCATAATTTTCGTTAACGATTTATAATCTCTTATGATGGTTTATGTGCAACTCGTATGCCATATCATCTGTGATGCATTTTCCCTCGATAGCTATCTAATTCGTACATCGAAGATCATTAAAAGATTTAAATAGTGTCAGATGTCTGGAAATAGGACGGGCCGGGGGCTTGACACCTTCATTAGTAAAGTTAAGTTTAGGAAATCTTGAATAACTGTGAATATATCAAATAAAAACCCTGACTTATATATTCTAAAATAGACTGCTCCCCATTAAGAGGCTATAAGAATTAAGCTAGTAAGAACTCAATGCGGTTATCTTCATTCAGCTTTCGGATACCTCACAGCGATTTAGTTAGAAGAGTATTACGAGAAACGTACTTCACATAAAATGTTGCTTGATGGCATTGATATTACTAATAAGTAACAATAAGATATTATGAATAGTAGTTGAGCCAAAAATATAAATATTCTGTAGAAATATAATTCAAGGGGGAATCATGGATGAAATAACGGCAAAAAATTTCAATCGTAGAGTTTTCAAATCTAAGCAACCGGTATTAGTCTATTTCTGTGGGCAGCATTGTTACCCTTGTAAGAGAATTGAACCTATACTTAACGATCTCTCTGAAGAGGTGGGAAAGAAGATGAAATTCGTTAAATTTATGGTTGATGAAGACTCCTTCGAATTTACCGAACGATTTAACTTAAATGCTGTTCCAACTCTCCTCATATACAAAGCTGGCGTGATGATTAATTCACTCGTAGGTTTCGTACCTAAGCCGGTATTAAGAACGTTTCTTGAAGAATCGATTAAGTTATCGAGCCGTAAAGCCAAAGCTTAGAAACTTATTGTAAAAAGGAGTGAAAAATGAAATATATTCTTATCACCTTATTAGCAGGTATTGTAGCAACAACTTTCAGAGTTTTATTCCTTGAGTTGATTAGCAAAATCAGACAAGTACATGTGGATATGATAAAAGCTATCGGCACTTTATATCATGGATCGTACTATCATGCTATGTTAAGAGGATTCACAGCGCACTATGCGTTTGGCATTGTCTCGGCTTTTATATATCTCTTGTTATTGGGTGTATTTCAGCCTATTACAATCTACGGTTCCGCTTTATATGGAGGACTAATAGGATTTTTCCACGGTTGTGTCGTTAGTTTTACCTTAACTGTAATAGTAGATGAAGATCATCCCCTTCCTCAGTTTAGAAAATACGGATATGAAGTAGTTATTTATTATTGGATTGCCCAAATTGTTTATGGAATAGTTCTAGGAGCTATAATTGGCACAGTACATCCCAAGTTTTTCTAAGAATTAGGTGATTATGAATGAAAGTATGAATATTTGATGACCATACTTCCTAGGATAAACCCTGAAGCTGCTCCGGACTGTTTCCTCTACTAATAAAAATTGTTCTAGATTCTGGTGGTGGAGAAATTGGATCTTTTTAATCCAATCATAATTGTTTTATTTATCTTGAGGTGATTCTATAGGACAAGCATTGCTTATAGTAACAACCATAGTTACATCACCAATCTCAACTGCCTTTTCAAAGGCTTCCTCTAGCGCCTTAAATATCTGTTCAGGCTCTCCCTCCAGAAATGTGCTCATTTCGCCTTTCTTGTAAAGGATCTGGTATTTCTTAAATACCCTCAAGGCAGAATCAATGGCTGCCGAGAGCTCAGCCTGACGGAGAGGGTAGATACTAACTTGTGCCAAGATTGCCATATTACCTCACTTCGTGGTTTTTTTAATATAAATATTTCTTTTAGTAAGTTTGCACAATAAATTCAATCAATTTTACTATGTGAACATATATAATAACTTTGTGACGATTATAATATAGCTTTATAATAGTTTGAATTATGTCTGATGTCGAAAAATTCGTGAGATTTTATGAGAGTGAATTTGGAAAATGTATCCTGGAGAAGGAATCGGAATATATTTATAAAGAACTTAAGTCGTGTAAAATAATACTGGACATAGGATGTGGTATAGGTTGTTTTGAGCAGAAATTATCGGAACTGGACATTACAGGTTTGGATATTTCAGAGGAGATGTTAACAGAAGCCAGGAAAAGAAGTGATAAATATTTTGTTTTGGGAAATGCCGAGAATCTGGAATTCGATGATTCATCTTTTGATTCTGTTTTTTATGTAGCGACATTGGAGTTCATAAAAAATTACAAAAGAGCAATCCGGGAAGCTTGGAGAGTAACCAGACCGCATGGAAAACTCTTGGTAATCATGTTAAACCCGGAATCACAGTATTTTCATGAACAAACAGTAGATAAGGTTTCGTATTTTAGGAACGTAAAACATACTAATGTTAAAGAAATTAAAAATTACATTTCGAAATTCTACCATATCATAAAAGATGAATATTTTTTAGGAATAATAAGAAAAGAGATATTTGAGACTTGCGATAAAAAATATGCAAGCTTATATGCTGTTGTTGGAGAAAAAGATAGAGACTAAGATATGGAAACCCTGATATGGATAATTGGTAGCAGTCTATTGATGAGCGCTATTGCCCTGGTTGGCAGTGTTACACTTATTCTCAAGGAAGAAACCCTTAATAAGATAATTTTGCCTTTGGTAGCTTTTGCGGCAGGGTCATTGATTGGTGGTGCGTTTTTTCATATGATTCCGGCAGGAATCATTTCATATGGAAATACAACTGGATTTTATTTGTGGATTGTTATTGGATTCACAATGTTTTTTATGCTCGAACAATTTCTGCACTGGCATCACTGCCACCGTGCTGACCTGGATTGTAAGAAACCCCTTACATATCTGATTCTAATTGGTGATGGTCTTCATAATTTCATTGGAGGCCTAGCGATTGCGGGTGTTTTTTTAATTGATATCCGTCTTGGGATTATGACTTGGCTTGCTGCAGCGGCTCATGAGATACCGCAAGAGCTTGGAGATTTTGGTGTGCTTATTCATGGAGGATGGACAAAGCATAGTGCTCTAATTTTTAATATATTGTCTGCTCTTACATTTTTAATTGGAGGATTAATAACATACACTCTCTCATTCGATTTTGATGTGTCTTTTCTTGTACCTTTCGCAGCAGGAAATTTTATCTATATCGGGGCATCTGATCTTGTACCGGAAATTAAAAAACATGAGAATTTGAGAATGAATGTAATTCACTTTCTCTCATTAACTGCTGGAATAATTCTTATGCTTATCATAAGAATTCTAATTGGGCAATAATAAAGCAAATATGGTAGTGGGGTGTTTTTATCCATGCCTCGAGTACGTTTCTGAGCAATAATTCTGACAAATAGAAAGAGATGGATGCCTTTACTTAGAAGAATATGAGGAAGCGGATCGACCTGTCCCCCTATAATAGGCTTATAGCTTCTTTAGGAATGACTTAATAGAGCATTATTGGGAAATATGGCATTAGGATGGAAAGAAAAATTGTATTATTCATAATTCCAACTTAAATCCTTCTTGACAAAAGGGGAGCAGTACAGAAGCGTGTATACAGGTTAATGAGAGAGCATAACCTTACTGTTAAACCGAACATAAGACTAATAGCAAAGAGAGTATCAGAAAGACCAAAGCCTAGAGCAGATAAACCTAAACAGTGGTGGGGAATTGACATGACAAAGGTTATGACAGATACAGGCTGGATTTATGTAGTAATAGTATTGGACTGGTATACAAAGAAGTTAGTAGGACACTACAGTGGAACAAGAGCTACAAGCAGAGAATGGCTGGAAGCTTTAGAAAAAGGACTAAACAGGAAGTTCCTCGGTGGTGTAAGGGGACAAGGACTTAAGCTTATGAGTGATAACGGTAGTCAGCCTACTTCTCTCAGATTTATAAAAGCCTGTTCTAATCTTGAAGTAGAGCAAGTATTTACAAGCTACAACAATCCAAAGGGTAATGCGGACACTGAAAGCATGATAAGGACAATGAAAGAAGAGCTCTTTTGGCTAAGAGAGTGGGAAAATGAAACAGAACTCAGCCTAGAATTTAATAAATGGGTTGATTATTATAATCGGAGTTACCTTCATTCAGCACGTGGATACCGTACACCTGTTAAGGCAGAAGAGGAGTATTTGAAGAAACACGCTTCACATAAAAATGCTGCTTGATAAAAAGGGGAGCAGTGCATTTATGAAATGGACATAATGAAGGGTGTCAGTATAAATTTTATAATCTTCTAATCATGGATAATCTATCACTGATTCTCGTAATTATAGGACTTTTGCTTCTCATCGGTTATGCCGCACATGCAGTTGGTACACGTACGCATGTTCCGAGAGTGACTCTTTTGCTTTTATTGGGCCTCATCTCCGGTCCTTATTTGTTAGATCTAATTCCCAAAAGTATGGAAGAGTGGTTTCCATATATAGCACACATGGCTCTTGCCATGGTCGGTTTTTTATTAGGTGAAAGTTTCTACGGTAAGCATC
>Ga0209633_10000843_pt1 | contig 33743 bp, 30 predicted proteins | sample Cruoilmetagenom1_FD_187290 | JGI IMG/M metagenome (GOLD analysis project Ga0209633, IMG submission 187290) | Oil polluted marine microbial communities from Coal Oil Point, Santa Barbara, California, USA - Sample 1 (SPAdes) (version 2) | ecosystem: Environmental > Aquatic > Marine > Oil seeps ... | reverse complement strand
AAGGTCGGCGGGAGTATCGACGCCGACCGGTACGGTGTCAACGAGCGCCACATCAATGCGCATGCCGGCTTCAAGGGCGCGCAACTGCTCCAGCTTCTCGCGCATTTCAAGCTCCGAACGCGGCAGCGAAACAAACCGGGCGAGCGCCGATCTGCGAAACGCATAAAGCCCAATGTGATGATAGAGTGGGCCGTCACCATAGGGTGCCATAGCGCGGGTGAAATAGAGCGCGCGCAATGTGGCTATATCTCCATCACGCGTTCCCACGACCTTGACCACATTCGGGTCGGTCCGTTCCGTATCATCCGTAATCTGCGCAGCAATTGTCGCAATATCGCAAGCCGTATTGGTGAGCGGCGCGATACAGGCAGAAATGAGAGCCGGATCCAGGGTCGGCAGATCGCCCTGCACATTGACCACAATGTCGCACGTCGCATCGGGGTCTATCGCATTCGCTGCCTCGTGGACACGATCTGTTCCGCTCCCATGATCCGCCCGTGTCATGACAGCTTCTCCGCCCGCTTGCTCTACGGCGTCGCGAATTTCTTCCGCGTCCGTTGCCACAACAACGCGTCCCAGCCCGGATTCAAAAGCCCGGCGCCATACATGCACGATCATCGGTGCGCCGCAGATATCTTCAAGCGGCTTACCTGGCAGACGGGTTGCCTGCATACGCGCCGGGATCACAATCAGTGTCTGAGGCATGGCCTCCATCCATTCAGAAATACGAGAAACGGTGCTAACGAAATATCGGTGTAACGTGCGAGTTGCAACAGCGCGCTAAAACTCTATATTCGGCGCCAAATTGCGGCACAGCGTCGAATCGACAAAATTCAGGGAGCGGCCCCTCATGGATGCATTTGAACTCAACAAGATTGCCGGAGCAGTGCTTTTTGCGCTGCTGATCCTGTTTGGAGCCAAGACAGCGACTAATCTTATCTTCAAGGTACACAAGCCCGAGAAGCCAGGTTATGAGGTCGAAATCGTCGAAGCGGAATCCGGTGGAAAAGCCGGCGAAGCCAAGGAAGAGGTGCCACTGGCGGTTCTTCTCGCTGAAGCGGATGCGGGTAAGGGCGAGAGAGTCGCGAAGAAATGCGCAGCCTGCCATACGTTCGACAAGGGCGGGGCCAACAAGATTGGTCCAAATCTGTACGGCGTAATGGGCCGCGACCTCGGCACGATTGACGGCTTTGCCTATTCAGGCGCGCTGAAGGGGAAAGGCGGCAGCTGGGGTTATGACGAACTCAATGAGTTCATCACCAATCCCAAAGGGTTCATCAAAGGCACGAAGATGGCTTTTGCGGGTGTGAAGAACACCAAACAACGCGCCGATCTCATTCTGTACATGCGCGGGCAGAATGATAGTCCGCCGCCTCTGCCGGAAGCCAAAGCCAAGGAAGCAGCGGCTCCTGAAAAGGCACCAGAACCTGCAGCCAAGGAGGCAACAGCGCCCGAAAAAAAGCACTAGACAAAATGGCAGCCGCGGAAGGGAAACCCCCGGCAGTTGCCAGCGGTACAGAGTCGCTCGCCTCGCGCCTCGCTGGTGCGGATGCCGGGCGCGGTGCGGACGTCTCAAAGAAATGCGCCATCTGCCATACTTTTGACGAGGGTGGGAAAAACAAGATCGGCCCGAACCTCTACGGGGTCGTCGGACGTGATATCGGCTCAAGGGAGGGCTTCGAATACTCCGAAGCCTTTGCAACCAAAGAGGGCAACTGGACATTCGAGCTGCTTGACTGTCTTGTCACGAAACCGACGAAATGCGTACCCGGCACGCGCATGCCCTTCCCAGGGCTCAGCGATGCGGCGGCGCGAGCGGATTTGCTATTGTTCCTGCGCACATTATCGAGTAGCCCGGCGCCATTGCCAAAGCCGTAATCCGGCGGCCGTTCTAACGATTATTTAATTTGGCGCAGAGACGCGCTGAGGCCATGTTGAGTTTCAGCCCTGTTTAGGGCACCAAGCTGTTGCAACTGAATTCATCAAGCTGGGGCAGACAGATATGGCTTTGCGTATTCCCCGTGTCCTTCTCGCATTCATTGCTTTTTTGACGATTTCGGCCCTGGCGACATCCCTGAAGGCCGAGCAGACACGCCATCATGCGCTGTCACTGATAGGCACGCCCAAATATCCCGCTGACTTCAAGCACTTCGATTATGTCAATCCGAATGCCCCAAAAGCAGGTGCGGTACGGTTGCACGCGACCGGCACCTTTAACAGCCTTAACCCTTTCATTTTGAAAGGAGATTCTGCGGCCGGGATTGGTCTTATCTACGACCAGTTGATGGAAACAAGTCTTGAGGAACCATCCACGGTTTACGGCTCGCTCGCCGAGTGGGTCACATTCCCCGACGATTTCAGCTCCGCAACCTACAAATTGCGGGATGAAGCACGCTGGCACGACGGCAAGCCGGTAACACCGGAAGACGTAATCTTTTCAATGGGCACGCTGAAAGCAGGACACCCTTTCTACGCGCAATATTACAAGAATGTCGTGAAATTGGAGAAGACCGGAGACCGGGAGGTCACGTTTCATTTCGATGTAAAGGACAATCGCGAGTTGCCGATGATTGTCGGTGAACTCACCATCCTCCCCAAACACTATTGGACGGGCAAAGATGCGAACGGAAACACGCGCGATATTTCCAAGACGACGCTGGAACCGCCGCTGGGTTCGGGTCCCTATCGAATAAAAGAAGTGAACGCTGGGCGTTCCATAACCCTGGAACGGGTCAAAGACTACTGGGCGTCCAAGCTGCCGGTTAAGCTGGGGCAGGATAATTTCGACAGCATCCGCTATGAGTATTTCCGCGACTCAACCGTCGCATTCGAGGCCTTCAAGGCCGACAAGCTGGACTACTATCAGGAGACCAGCTCAAAGAACTGGGCCACCGGATACGATTTTCCAGCTGCCAGGAACAAATGGATCAAGCGCGAACTTGTCGAACTCAAGCGCGGGCAGCCCATGCAGGCATTTGTCCTGAACACGCGCAACGACAACTTCAAGGATCCGCGCGTACGCCGCGCCTTTAACCTCGCGTTTGATTTCGAATGGGCCAACAAGAACCTGTTCTACGACCAATACAAGCGGGTCTCGAGCTATTTCCAGAATACCGAACTCGCCTCTTCGGGACTACCGGAGGGGCGCGAACTTGAAATCCTCAATGAGGTGAAAGATCAAATTCCACCCGAGGTCTTCACCAAACCTTACACAAACCCGAAAACCGACGGTTCGGGCAGGATGCGCCACAACTTCCGCACGGCGACAAAACTCTTCAATGAGGCCGGCTGGGTGGTCAAGGACCGCAAGCTTGTGAACAAGAAAACAGGCGGGCAAATGAGCGCTTCATTCCTGCTCGTTTCACCGCAGTTCGAGCGTATCGTCCAGCCCTATATGCGCAACTTGGAGCGCCTTGGCATCAAGACCTCCCTGCGTGTGGTCGATGTGCCGCAATACCGCCGGCGGCTTGATACGTTTGATTTCGATATTGTTGTCGGAAACTTCGGTCAGTCGCAATCGCCGGGCAATGAACAGCGCGATTTCTGGGGCTCGGCTGCCGCGGACAAAGATGGCAGCCGCAATCTCATCGGCATCAAAAACCCGGCCGTCGACACGCTGATCGACAAAATCATATTTGCCAAGGATCGAGCTGACCTGGTCGCGGCAACACGCGCCCTCGACCGTGTCCTGCTGTGGAACAACTATGTCGTGCCGCAATGGTTTGCACCTAACTCGCGCGTTGCGCATTGGGATCGGTTTGGCCATCCCAATCAATTGCCTCCGCTCTCCGTCGGGTTCCCAACCGTATGGTGGTGGGATCAGGTTTCGGCAGCCAAGCTGGCATCGGCCAAGTGACCGTGATGGCAGCCGGGTCTCAGGTGATGGAGCGAGCGCTGCGCGGTGCAGCATGTGTCATGCTTACGCTGGGGGTCTGCCTTGTCCTGGCAAGCAGCACATACGCCGGTGAACGCCGCCATGGCCTGTCGATCTTCGGTGATCTGAAATACCCGGCGGACTTCAAACATTTTGATTACGTCAATCCGGACGCGCCCAAAGGTAGTCGGCTTTCGATGATTGGCACGGCAGGGCTGATTACCTTCAATACCTTGAACGGCTTCATCCTCAAGGGTGACCCGGCGCAAGGGTTGACCTACTTGTTCGACAGCCTGATGACGCCGGCTCTGGACGAGCCGCGTTCTATGTATGGGCTCGTGGCCCAGTCCGCGGAAGTCGCCGATGACAAAAAGTCGGTCACTTTTCATCTGCGACCTGAAGCCAAATTCGCCGATGGTTCGCCGGTAACGGCCGAAGATGTCGCCAACTCATTCACGCTGCTGAAGGAGAAAGGGCATCCCTTCTATGCCCTGCGTTTGCGGGATGTTGAAAAGGCGGAAGCGATCGATCCTCAGACCGTGCGGTACCAGTTCAAGGGCGATCAAATTCGTGATCTGCCGACCATTGTGGCGGGACTGCCGATCTTCTCAAAAGCCTATTACGACACACATGATTTTTCCAAGACAACCTTGAAGCCGCCGCTCGGATCGGGGCCCTACAAGGTGGGAGATTTCAAACAGGGCCGCTACATCATCTATGCCAAGCGCGACGACTACTGGGCCAAGGATCTCCCCGTGAACCGGGGCCGCTTCAACTTCGATGAGTTGCGCTATGAATATTTCCGCGACCGCACGGCAGAGTTCGAAGCCCTGAAAGCAGGCATATATGATCTGCGCGAAGAATTCACGTCCAAGACCTGGGCAACCGAATATGATGTGTCGCAGGTCCGCGACGGGCGGCTTATCCGCCTGACGCTGCCTGATGAGCGCCCCTCCGGCGCGCAAGGGTTTTTCATCAACACCCGGCGTGAGAAATTCGCAGATCCGCGTGTGCGCAAGGCGCTCGACCTTGCCTTCGATTTCGAATGGACCAACAAGAACCAGTTCTACGGGCTCTATAAACGCACCAACAGCTTCTTCGAAAACTCGGATATGAAAGCGACGGGTCTTCCCGGCAAAGAGGAGTTGGCGCTGCTGGAACCCCACCGGGACAAACTTCCAAAGGCAGTATTCGAAGAGCCTTACTCCTCGCCCGTTTCCAATGGTTCGGGCCAGGACAGGAAACTTCTTCGCACAGCCTCCAAGCTCCTCAAGGAGGCTGGCTGGACGGTAAAAGACGGGAAGCGCGTGAACGCAAAGGGCGAGCCGCTCGACGTCGAATTTCTGATCTTTTCCCCAACCTTCGAGCGGATCATCGCACCCTTCGTCAAGAATCTGAAAATCCTGGGCGTCGACGCCCGCATCCGTCTCGTTGACCCGTCCCAATATCAGGAACGGGTCAAGAAATTTGACTTCGATGTCACCACCCAGCGCTTCGTCATGAGCGTCACGCCCGGTGTCGAATTGCGCAACTACTGGGGAACACAATCGGCGAACACGTCCGGCAGCCAAAACCTCGCTGGCATCAAGGATCCTGTCATCGATGCGTTGATAGAAAAGGCTGTTGCCGCGAAATCCCGCGCTGAACTCGTGACGGCCGCCCGGGCCATAGACCGGGTTCTTCGCGCGCGCCACTACTGGGTGCCGCACTGGTACAAGGCCGCACACAATATCGCTCATTGGGACAAGTTTTCGCGACCGAAGACCAAGTCCAAATACGGTCGCGGTGTCATAGAAACCTGGTGGTATGACGAAGCGAAAGCTGCCAAACTGCGCGCCAACAACTGACGCCGCCGCTCGAGGGTCATGACCGCATATATTCTCCGCAGGCTGCTTCTGATCATCCCTACGATGCTGGGCGTGATGATCGTGAGTTTCACGGTCATTCAGTTCGCGCCGGGTGGGCCGGTCGAGCGCGTTATCGCACAGCTGACCGGCACCGATGTCGCAGCAACCGCGCGCATTGGCGGAACCCAAAGCGGAGACTTCAGCGCGGGGTCTCAAGCGCAGTCAAATACCGCCACCGGAGACGCGTCCGTTTCGTCGAAATATCGCGGTGCCCAGGGGCTCGATCCTGAGTTCATAAAGAGCCTGGAGAAGCAGTTCGGCTTCGACAAGCCAGCGCATGAACGCTTCCTTTTGATGCTTTCGAATTATGCTCGCTTCGACTTCGGCGAGAGCTATTTCCGCGACGTCAGCGTGATTGAACTCATTATCGAGAAGATGCCGGTCTCGATCTCGCTTGGCCTGTGGATGACACTGATCTCCTATGGCATCTCCATACCCTTGGGCATCCGCAAGGCGATGTCCGACGGCGAACGCTTCGATGTGTGGACCAGCGGCGTCATCGTCATAGGCTACGCGATCCCGGGTTTCCTGTTCGCGGTGCTGCTCATCGTACTGTTTGCCGGCGGCACATTTCTCGACTGGTTCCCCCTGCGCGGATTGACGTCTGAGAACTTCGCCCAGTTGCCGTGGCACGAAAAAATCCTCGACTATTTTTGGCACCTGACGCTTCCGCTTATCGCCATGGCGCTGAGCGCTTTTGCCACCACCACGTTTCTCACCAAAAACTCGTTCCTCGACGAGATCAAGAAACAGTATGTGATGACTGCTCGGGCCAAAGGGCTGACCGAACGCCAGGTGCTTTACGGACACGTGTTCCGCAACGCCATGCTGATTATCATCGCCGGATTTCCTGGTGCCTTTATCAGCGCTTTCTTCGCTGGTTCGCTGTTGATCGAAACGATTTTCTCACTCGATGGCCTTGGGCTCCTATCATTTGAATCAATCGTCAATCGCGACTATCCAGTTGTGTTCGCCAATCTCTACATCTTTTCCCTGCTTGGCCTGTTCATCAATCTCATTTCTGACCTCACCTATACATGGGTCGATCCGCGCATCGATTTCGAGACACGCGAGGTTTGAGGCTGGAAGATGGACGCAAAGCTCGATGAAAGGCTCGAGAAGCAGCGTTACGAGACGGTTGAACCGTTGCCGGGCGAAACCATGCCGCCATGGCGCAAACTGTTCACCGTCACGCCGATCAATGCGCGACGCTGGGACAACTTCAAGGCCAACAGGCGTGGTTTCTGGAGCCTGTGGCTTTTCCTTATCCTGTTCTTCGTCAGCCTGTTTGCTGAATTCATCGCCAACGACAAACCTTACCTCGTCACCTACGAGGGCGGAATTTATTCACCGGTTCTCAAAGCCTATCCGGAGACGACCTTTGGCGGTGAGTTTGAAACCGAAGCCGATTACCGCGATCCGTTCGTACAGGATCTCATCAAGGAAAAGGGCGGCTCCATCTATTGGCCGCCGATCCGCTATTCCTACAACACGATCAATCTGAAGCTGCCGGTACCCGCTCCCGCGCCGCCCTCTGGAGAGAACTGGCTCGGCACCGATGATCAGGGTCGAGATGTCGTGGCGCGCGTGATTTACGGCTTCCGTTTGTCTGTCCTGTTCGGACTTGTGCTGACCATCATCTCATCGATCGTCGGCGTATCCGCCGGTGCGATACAGGGGTATTTCGGCGGTTGGGTCGATTTGATTTTCCAGCGCTTTATCGAGATATGGACCTCGATCCCGTCGCTCTATCTTCTGATCATCATTGCAGCCGTCATCGAACCGAATTTCTGGATTCTTCTCGGTATCCTGCTCCTGTTCTCGTGGGTGGCGCTTGTCGGCGTGGTACGGGCGGAATTTTTGCGCGGCCGCAATCTGGAATATATCCGCGCGGCGCGTGCCCTTGGCCTTTCCAACGCCAAGATCATGTTCAAGCACCTGCTGCCCAATGCAATGGTTGCAACCCTGACATTCATGCCGTTCATTCTTAACGGCTCCATCACGACCTTAACGTCGCTTGATTTCCTGGGCTTCGGCCTGCCGCCGGGTTCACCTTCACTCGGAGAAATGCTGGCACAGGGCAAGGCCAATCTGCAGGCGCCATGGCTCGGCATCACGGCCTTTTGTGTTATCGCCATTATGCTGAGCCTGCTGATCTTCATCGGTGAAGCGGTGCGCGACGCGCTTGACCCGCGCAAGACCTTTGTCGATCCCGAGCCGGCGGAGATTACGGAAGCCGCCCAGATCGGCGCGAGCAAGACGACGCGCGCATCCGCTGACCGTGTCGCCAAGACGAAACTGAACAAGGACGCGCTGCTGACGGTAGAAGGCCTTTCAATAGATTTCAGCTCTGCCGGAACCACGACCCACGCCGTAAGACACGCCTCCTTTGACATTATGCCCGGTGAGACGGTTGCCCTTGTGGGCGAGTCCGGTTCAGGCAAGACGGTCTCGGCCTTGTCCGTTATGAGGTTACTGCCCTACCCCGCGGCGTCGCACCCTTCCGGCAAAATTACCTTCAAAGGAGAGGACCTCCTGCATTGTGAAGGAAAATCGCTGCGCGCTATTCGCGGCAACGACATATCCATGATTTTCCAGGAGCCGATGACGTCGCTCAACCCACTGCACACAATCGAGCAACAGGTCGGCGAAATTCTCAAGCTTCATCGCGGCCTGTCCGATACGGCAGCGCGGACAAGGGTCTTGGAGCTATTGAACAAGGTGGGGATCGAGGAACCGGAGAAACGCCTTGGGACCTATCCGCACCAGCTCTCCGGCGGCCAGCGCCAGCGCGTGATGATCGCCATGGCGCTTGCCAACGAGCCTGACTTGTTGATCGCGGACGAACCAACCACCGCGCTCGACGTGACCATTCAGGCGCAGATCCTCGAATTGCTGCAGGAACTGCAAAAAGAGCTCAACATGGCAATCCTGCTCATTACTCATGATCTTGGCGTCGTGCGCAAAATGGCAAGCCGTGTAAACGTCATGAACAATGGCGAGATCGTCGAGCAGGGCGAAACCGCCAAGGTCTTCGACGCACCGAAGCATCCATACACCAAGCATCTGCTCGCGGCCGAGCCCAAGGGTAACCCGCCAAAGGATAATCCTCGCGCGTCGGTCGTAATCGAGTCTGATGATTTGAAGGTCTGGTTCCCGATCAGGCGCGGTTTCCTTAGGCGCACAGTTGGCTACATCAAGGCCGTCGACGGACTTTCGTTGAAGCTGCAGGAAGGACAGACGCTCGGCGTTGTGGGTGAATCCGGATCGGGAAAAACCACGCTCGGCCTCGCACTGCTACGCCTTATCTCTAGCGAAGGTCCGATCGCTTACGTTGGCAACCGCATCGACAGTTTCGATTCAAAGCAGATGCAGCCACTGAGGCGCTCCATGCAGGTCGTATTCCAGGATCCCTACGGATCGCTCAGCCCACGCCTGTCCGTGAGCCAGATTGTCGAAGAAGGCCTGCTGATTCAAAATCCGGAAATGTCCCTCAAGGAGCGCCGCGAGCGCGTTGCGCAAGCGATGCAAGAGGTTCACCTCGACCCAGCACTTCAGGACCGCTATCCGCATGAATTCTCCGGCGGTCAGCGCCAGCGTATTGCTATCGCGCGCGCCATGGTACTGGAACCGAAATTCGTGATGCTGGACGAACCAACCTCGGCCCTAGACGTGTCGGTGCAGGCGCAGATTGTGGACTTGCTGCGCGAACTGCAGGACCGCCACAAATTGGCTTATCTCTTCATATCCCATGATCTGCGGGTGGTGCGCGCGCTTGCAAACGATGTAATCGTCATGCGACACGGCAAGGTTGAGGAAGAAGGCACCGCGAAACAAATATTTAGCGCACCCAAGACGGCCTACACCAAGGCGCTGATGGCGGCGGCATTCGAGCTGCAGGCCACACATCTCGATGCGGTTTCAAACTGAGTTCGCAATGGCTCTTCTCATCGCAACCCGTAAGATCAGAGCTGATTGTTTCGCCAAGGGACTGATCAAACTCGATCCCAATCTCGATGTCCGCGTTTGGCCAGAGACTGGCAATTTGGCGGAAATCCGCTATGCGCTGGTTTGGAAACCCAAACATGGAGTGCTCGCAACGCTACCGAACCTCGAAGTGATATTTTCCATCGGTGCCGGCGTTGACCACGTCTTGAGCGATCCCGACCTTCCAGATCTCCCCCTCGTCCGCTTCGTAGACCCGAATCTGACCATGCGTATGACGGAGTATGTGTGCCTGCATGTTCTCCTGCACCAACGCCGCATGCTCGATTATGCCGAGCTGCAGCGGGAAAAAACCTGGAAGGATTGGTCGCAGCAACCAGGCGCCAATGAAGTCAGGGTCGGTGTCATGGGACTGGGCGTGCTTGGTCTCGATGCGGTTGAAAAGCTCAAAATGCTTGGCTATCAGGTCGCCGGATGGAGCCGGTCCCAAAAGAAAATAGATGGCGTTGAGTGTTTTTCCGGCGGTGACGGGCTCAAACCTTTTCTCGCCCGCACCGACATTCTCGTCTGCTTGTTGCCGCATACACCAGAAACGGAAGGGTTTCTGAACGCTGAGTTGATTTCATCGCTTGCCCAGGACGGTCCGCTGCCAGGTCCCGTGCTGATCAATGCCGGGCGCGGGCGCGTGCAGGTGGAGGCGGACATCCTTGAGGCCCTTGAGGACGGGTCATTGTGGGAAGCATCGCTCGATGTGTTTGAGGAAGAGCCTCTTCCTGCTTCAAGCCCGCTGTGGTCTCACCCCAGAGTTGTCATCACGCCTCACAACGCATCCATTTCCGATGATCGCGCTGTGTGCCGCTATTTCTCCGAACAGATCGCCCGTCATGAAGGTGGAGAGCCACTTCAGAATGTTGTCGACCTGAAACAGGGTTATTGACGAGGAGCGGGGGCGGCACGTGTAGCCACCAGGATCGTCGTGCGCGTCGGGTGCGAGCGATAGCCGATGCCGAAGTTGACACGTTGGGCGCGGGCAAACAGCTGCGCCATGTCCGGCTGGACGTGACGCTTGAAGACATCGATCGGCGGTATGTACTGACCGAACGGATACAAACGCCATTTGCCGTTGGACAGGTATTTGAGCGGAATGCCGGAATCATCCTGAACAATGACGGCCGAGTGGCGCAGAACGAAATCGCGAACTTTCGAAAACCCACCGACATGCATCAGATATGAGGCACTCTTCAACAGCGATCCGCCGGTTCCAAGGCGCGCGCAGAATTTCAGAAACCCGCTCTTCGCAACACCGGAATTTTCGAGATTGGTTCTGAGATAGTAGAGCGTTCTCTGAGAGCCATCAGATCCCGAAAAGGTAATCTTGACACCTGTCGGTTTGCGCTTGCCTTTGACCGCAACGACATTGCCGCTTCCGGCAAGGGAAACATATTCCACCTTGTGGATCCGTTTTCCGGTGCGCGCGAGGAACGCATAGAGCACAGGCAAAGTGCCCGAAAACGCTCCGAACCTGAACTGCGCTCCCATTTCCTTGGTGATGAAGTATCCGTACGTCAGAAAATTGTTGAGCGACTGGCGCAACGCGGCAAGTGATGCAGCCAGCTGCTGAGGAGGAAGCCGCGACAAATCCGGCACCGAACCCACCGGCTCAAGGCCCGCCTGCACATAGGTGCGCGCATGAGGAAAGAAGGCGTCCGCGTGTACAAAGTCCGGCCCGCCGAACATGTAAAACATGGCAGGATACGGTCCGGGTAATTTTACCGCAGCCCACACCCGGATGCGTGTCAATTGGCTTCGTTCAAACGTATTCCAGGCAGCACTCATTTCAGCCGCGTGGCGCCGCCACTCGGGAGTTGCCGCGATTCTGGCAAGTGGCGACCCCGGTGAAGGCTGCAGCCCGGCAAGGATACGTGCGGTATCGCTGGGGCTGGCCGCGCGTGCATGGATTGCAGTGAAGACCAGGCATAGCAATGCCAGAGCTGCGACAATGGGTGATATGGGGCTCGACCGTTTCATATTCTCACTCTGGTTGCAGTCTAAGCCGCAGCCACGGGTTTTGTCTGCCAGCGATTTTCCATATGGGAAATATCTGTCGCGGCGAAACGCCACTCGACCCTTGCATTCGAGTTGGATAGCATTGTGACCGGATTGCCCCGTGGTGGGGCGCATACGTCAGTAGAAACGGAATTTAGCCATGTCTTACACGCTTGAGGAACTTGCTTCGGATATTCGCGAAACACTGAACGCCAACCCAGACACTGATGGCCAAAAGGCCATATGCCAGCACGTTTCAAGAGCGCTCAAGGACGACGCGTTTGTAACCACACACATGCCAGCACGCGCACCGGATGATGACCCACGGGAGGTGCTCTACGAGGACCCTGATCTGGGTTTTTGCATTTGCGCGCACGTCTATGATAAGCCCGCCCATGGCGAACCGCATGATCACGGCTCAAGCTGGGCGATCTACGGTCAAGCTGCCGGCAGCACCGAAATGACTGACTGGCGCATTGTCGAGAAGGGCAATGGAGAAAAACCGCACCTCGTCGAGCCTGAACGCACCTACACGCTGGAGCCGGGCGACGCCTACTTCTATGACATTGGCGCAGTGCATTCTCCCAAACGGGATGAACCAACAAAGCTTCTGCGCATTGAGGGAGCTAACCTCGATGATGTCGAGCGCTCCAACATCGCGGCGAAATAATCCTACGGAGCGGGGCTAATTCTGAATACGCCTCGCTCCTGATCGTCGAGCTGCCCTACGAGGGCGGTCTCCCATGCGAGGTATCTGCGCGCATCTTCGACATTGCCCTTGTGGCGTTCGGCTGTAAAGAAGAGGTGGTCGATACAGTCTTCACTGGGTGGTTGGTCCGGCGTCGCCACAATATTCAGGCCCGCCGCACGCCAGTCGTCTGGATCGCCGCCAAGCAGACCGGCAACCTGTGCGCCAGTTGCGGTTATTTCGTCTGCTGCCAGCTCCGCGACAAGGAGATTTTCCGCAACCAGAGTCACCGTTTTAGCCGTGTCCGTCGAGGCCAATGGAAGCTTCGGCCGGATCGACCAATCCGCGCCTTCAATATGACCATCTCGAAAAGCCATGCTTGAGCGCACATCAATGACTTGGGTCGCCTCACGCTCAAGGGCATTCGCAAGTGACTCTGGCGCTATGGCGTTCAGACCGGGCGCAATTCGTGGCTGCAACAACGGTGGCAGTTCCACACTATCGAGCGCGGCAATACCGCCTTCCAGCACGAATGCCTTGTGGCCGAGCTGCTGCAGCCAGCTTGCCACGACACAGGCGCGAACGCTTTCCCGGTCAACTACTACAATGCGCCCCCCGCGCGCACCGACCCATTGGTCGGTCGCCTGAACAAGTTGGCCGCCTGGGGCATGGACGGTTCCCGAAACGCCATCCTTCGCGAACTCTTCCGCCGTGCGGACATCGAACACATAGGTGGTGCGCTTTTCGTCCGCGCACCATTCAGTGAGTTGCTCTGAAGAAATGAACGATGCGCCGCGGGCCTCAGCCAGAGACTGGGCGCGCTCCTGAAGTCCACCCAAATCCGCCTTCTCAGCCGTTTCGGAATGACGACGAGACGCTCCTTCCTCCAACTCAAACCCGGCGAGGAACCAGCCCTGAGTACCGTTCTCAAGCGCCACGACTTTGTTCGGCACGCCCATATCGATGAGCGTTTGCGCACCGATGATAGAGCGGGTACGGCCCGCGCAGTTGACGACGATCTGCGTTTCCGGATCGCCGGCAATGTCAGAAATGCGTAAGGCTAGCTCACCGTTGGGGCAGCAAATGCCACCTGGAATGTTCATCCGCTCATATTCCGAAAAAGGCCGACCATCGACGATCACGAAGTTTTCGCCAGCGTCTTTCATCGCTTGAAGGTCGGTTGCGGTTATTCTTGGCGTATCGAGCTCATGCTCAACCAGCTCACCGAAAGTTTTGCTCGGCACGTTGACGCCTTCATACAGCGTGAACCCGGCGGTCTCCCAGGCATCCACTCCTCCCTCCAGGACATGTACGTTCTCGTACCCGGCGCTTTCCGCGCGAGCGGCGGCGCGTTCGCCAACACCGTCGCCATTGTCACAAAGGACCATGGTCACATTCTTGTTTGGAACAAGAGCGGGAAGACCGATTTCGAACCGGCTGTATGGGAGCGGGATCACAAAGAACAGGTGCCGCGCGCCGTATTGCCCAAGTTCGCGCACGTCGAGAAGGGCAAGTTCCTGAGGATCTGAAATCCAGCGTTTGAGCGTTGGCGCGTCGATATAGGCTGTCATGCAACTATCCCTGCTTGAATGGTTATTTTGATTCCGCGTCGGTTTCCTCGAGGCCCGGACGCCATTTTGGATACTCCGTACCGCAATGGTGACAGACATTCGCATTCACAATGCGGAAATGATAGCCGTACAGCTTGTTGCACTTCGCGCACTGACGTTTTGCTTGCATAACCCAGGCTGCTGTCCCGGCCGCCCCAATGCCGAGCATCAGAAGTGTGCGCACAAGTGGCGTCGCAAAACTGAACACCTCTGCAATTGCCAGCAAGAACAGGCATCCTCCGGCAAAGGCGTAGGCTCGTGAAACCCATTGCTGATATCGGGCATTGGACTCCGAGACATCCGGCACAGCGGTCGAGGATTTCTTACGCGCAATCATTGACCTACCTTCCTCGGTCCAATCGCCGGACCGAAGTAACCGGCCCATGCGTCTCTTCGAAGCGCTCAATAACCTTCGCCACCGGTTCATTTGCGACGGCCATGTGGTGCACATTCGCATGGAGCAGATTGGTTCGATCCAGCATGACGCCCATGTGCCCTCTCCAGAAGACAAGATCGCCATGTGTAAACGCACTATGGTCGCGCGGGTCTGCGAGCGCATTGCCCAGTGCAGCCTCCTGCATGTCCGTGTCGCGCGGGCAGTCCACCCCCGTGGCCTGCAGGGCGAGCTGGATCAGCGCAGAACAATCAATCCCGATACTTGTACGCCCGCCCCAAAGGTAAGGGGTGCCGAGAAATTGAGCTGCCACGTCGACGAAATCCGTTTCATAGACGTCCAGTTGCGCGAGATGCCCGGCTACTGCAAACCGTCCGTCCACAAGCCGCGCGAAATGATCATCAGAACTGTCCACCGCCACGCGTGAATTCATGCTTAGCAAATCAAGAGGCGGTGCTTTGAAATCGGGTACAGGATACAGATGGGTTCTGAGCGCCCTTACACGATGCGTGGGTGGTGTGACCGAACTGACGAGTGCATTTGCCGAGAGATAGCCGACGTAGGAGTCCCTATCCGCTTGCACCCAGGCCCAACCCTCGTTTTCATCATAGACCGTCACCAGGTCACCGTGGAGGAGTTCGGTATCGAGTGCCGCATCGTGGCGCGGTTCTTGTCGAAGCTGGACATCGCCGGACACAACCTGTCGCTTTTCCCCTTTTACAAAAGTTGCTGCGCTCACCTTTCCCTGCAAATAGTCCGCGGCGAGGTCGTCGCGATATGCATTGGTGCGCCTGTCAGGGAACTCACTACTCATTGGCCAAATTTACTGCAGAATGCATTAAACAACGCCCTCGCACCTTGTGGCTCGCCACCCTCAAGGCGTGCGCCTCTTGTGCGCGGCGCCCAGCCGTAAATATCGAAATGCGCATAGACACCTGCATTCGAGACGAAGCGTTTCAGGAACATCGCTGCCGTAATCGACCCCGCGAAATGCCCGTCTGAAATATGATTCACATCGCCCGTCTTCGTGCTGAGTCGCGCATCGTAGGGCTCCCAGAATGGCATACGCCATAGCGGATCATCTATCTCGCCAGCCTTGGCAAGCAGTTCGTCCGCGAACGCGTCGTCTGTAGAATAGAAGGCTGGCAGGTCAGGTCCGAGCGCCACGCGAGCCGCACCCGTCAACGTCGCCATTGTGAGGAGCACGTCCGGTTTTTGCTCATCTGCCAGCGCCAGCGCATCAGCCAGCACAAGCCGCCCTTCCGCGTCCGTATTGCCAATCTCAACGGAGAGGCCCTTGCGGCTTGCCAGAACATCGCCCGGCCGGAAAGCATTGCCGGAAATGGCATTATCTGCCGCTGGAATGAGCACCCGCAACCGAACCTTGAGCTTTGCGCCCATGATCATGGAAGCAAGCGTGAGTACTGCAGCTGCGCCACCCATATCTTTTTTCATGAGCACCATAGACGGGGTCGGCTTGATACTCAGTCCACCGGTGTCATAGGTGATGCCCTTGCCCACCAGCGTTACCTTGGGGGCACGCGGTGAACCCCATGTGAATTCAATCAACCGTGGCACCCGGTCGCTGGCTCGTCCAACGGCATGGATGAGTGGGAAATTCTGTTTCAGCAGCGCCTCACCCGTTACAACCTTGACTTTCGCGCCATGGGTGCGCGCCAGTTTGCGCACTGCCTGTTCCAGCTCTGCAGGACCAAGATCGTTGGCTGGGGTATTGATAAGATCTCGCCCCGCCACCACTGCCTCAGATGTCAATATGAGTCGTTTCTCATCAATTCCCTTTGGCAGGACGAGACGGCGCGGCTCTACCGCGTTTTCCGACTTGTAGCGGGTGAAGCGATAGCCGCCCATGGCCCATGCCAGCGTTGTCAGAAAGACATCGTCTGATGAGTGTTCAAAATGGTAGCTGCCCGTGGGAAGCGCGCGCGGCAAAGCGCCTGCGAGCATGGCACGTCGTGCAGGGTCTGCTTCTTTGCCAAGCCCGAGAACGGCGCCCGCGATTCCACCATCCGATTCAGGCAGAAGCAGCACACTGCCTGCCTCAGCTTTCCAGCCGGCGCTTTCAATCCAATTGCGCTGGAACGAGGGCAAGCGTTTCAGATCGTCCTTGAAGTTCTCACCTGCAACGCTCAAGACCGGCTTGCTCCTCACCCGGCCACCCGGTCTTACGAAACATGCCGGCAGCTTCACTGATTCTGACTTGTTCATGATTGCATGCGCCTTATAGTCCCAGCGCGTAAAGCGCCGCTCCTTTGTTCCTCACTGTCGCGTCTGTATGACAAGGAGCAGCGACAATGACAATGGGAGGCGCATCTGGTGTCCAATCCTGCGTATCAGCTTGTTCTCGGCAACAAGAATTATTCATCCTGGAGCCTGAGACCGTGGTTGTTGATGCGAATGTTCGATATTCCTTTTGAAGAGATCAATGTCGATATTTACAACCCGGGCGCGCGCAAGCGGGTTCTTGAGCATTCCCCGACAGGCAAGGTGCCTGCACTGAAGGTCGGTGAACTCGTAATCTGGGACTCATTGGCCATCACCGAGTATCTGGCGGAGCAGCATTCCGGCCTTGCCATCTGGCCCACAGAAACCAAGGCACGAGCCCTCGCTCGCGCGGTTGCTGCGGAAATGCACTCAGGTTTTGAGAATTTGCGAGGCGAGATGCCGATGGACATCTCGGGCACAAAGCCGGTTGTCGAGATAAGCAAGGGCGTTGGCTGGGACACGCGTCGGATTGTCGATCTGTGGCGCATGTGTCAGGAGCAATATGGAAATGGTGGGCCGTTTCTGTTTGGTGGCTTTTCAGCCGCGGACGCTATGTACGCACCGGTAGCAACACGGTTCCGCACCTATGGAGTGGACCTTGCCGCTCACGGAGATGACGGAGCTGCCGAAGCCTATTGCGAAACGATACTTTCTCTCGAGCCGTTCGCCGAATGGAGCGAAGCAGGACGATCCCAAATGGACGAACGCGGCCAAGCATATTGACTGGATTCGCCTTTCGGAAGCCTCGGAAAATTTCACTATTTGCTAAATTTGCGACCACAACAAAGCTGGTCTGTTGTCAATATGGTTAATCCTTTCTTGACCACTGTCCCGGATTATTACGTCAACGCGACACGAGACGGACCTGTAACTGCGAGGACGGCAAAATGGTCAAGTGGGAGGGAGCGGATGATTCCGCGCGCCGCCGGCTTGCTTGGAAGCTAATGACGAGCGCGGCAATTCTTTGTGTTGCCGCCGGCTGCACAAAAACCAGCAAGAAAGGCACGCCGAGCAAAGGTGTTGCCTCAATCAATTATTCAAAACAGGCTCAGCGTCCGGCGTTGAAGCCCAATCATCCCTTGCACATCGCCACAACGCATTGGGCGCGTAAGCATCAGAAAAATCCTTCCGATCCGGCCGCGGCGATCAACTATTCGCGCAACCTGAAGGCACTGGGTGCCAAGGACAAGGCCATGGAGGCCCTGGCGCGCACCTATCAGCTCAATCCGGGACACGGCAAGCTTGCGTCCGAGTACGGACGCGCGGCCCTCGATCTCGGCAAAATCCAGATGGCCGAACAGCTTCTCAATCAAGCCATGCGCAGTAAGGGCGCTACAGACTGGCGGGTTCTCTCTGCCCTCGGAACCGTAAACGCCAAGCAAGGCGACCATAAAAAAGCCCAGTCTTATTACCATGCCGCCCTGCGCCAGCAACCAGGCGCGACTTCCGTTTACAACAATCTTGCCTTGTCCTACGCGTTGGACGGCAAGGCAGGTGAAGCTGAGAAACTGTTGAAGACGGCCGTTGCCCGTGGACACAATACGCGCCGCGTCCGACAGAACCTGGCATTGGTGCTTGGCCTGCAAAGCAAATTCGATGAAGCGCAAAAGATCGCCAAAACGGACCTCGCCAGCGAGAACGTCGAAAACGACGTAGCCTATCTGCGCACCATGGTGAAAAATACGAAAGTTGCGCAGGTCCGCAAAAAATCCGTTCCCGCGAGCAAGAAAGCAGGCACTGTCACCACCGCTTCCCTGCCAGCCAAACGAACGAAGGTGCCGGCAAGAACGACACAGACTAGAAAATCCCAGGCAATTGCGTTGCCCAGGTCAGCGCGAGCAGTCCGATCCTCCAGGAAACAATCTGCGCCAATCACTTCAAAGCATCCCGCAAATGCGGCAAAGACCGCAGCCAAAGCCCCAACCAGATTGCTGCCGCAGCACAACAAACCAAAGGCGCAGCCCAAGGCTGCTGCGGCACAATCCCCGACCTGGAGCACTGCGGCGACACAGGCGATACCGGCACCCACGGTGGCAGTGGCACAGGCTGCCCCTAAAATCGGAAAGCCCGAGGATCCCAAGCCTGAATAATTCTGGTTCCACTCTAGAATCGGTTGATCTAACACGCGAGCTGCTGAACCATCAGGCCTGTGTATCTGCGATATCGTGGAACTGGGTGTTTGATAGCCGCCCGGTTGCACCGGCGCGTTTTGGATTGGCTTGCGTCGCGTCCTAACCGCCACGCACTGCCATGACCTTGATGTAGGCCGGTCCAAGAATAACGATGAACAGGACAGGCAAGAAAAACACGATCATGGGAACCGTGAGCTTTGGCGCCAGGCTTGCCGCCTTTTTCTCAGCGTCCGACATGCGCATGTCACGATTCTCCTGCGCCATGGTTCTCAGTGCAGTGCTAATCGCCGTGCCATAGCGCTCTGCCTGAACTAGGCTGGTGCCGACTGCCTTGACGCCAGGAAGCCCCGTCCGCTTTCCAAGATTGTCATAGGCCTGACGCCGGTCAGGAAGATAGGACAGCTCTGCGGTCGTCAAGCTCAGTTCCTCGGCCAGTTCCATCGACTGACTGCCAACCTCGGTTGCGACCTTACCGAACGCAGCTTCGATGGACATGCCGGCCTGCACGCAAATCAACAGCAGGTCGAGCGCATCAGGAAAGGCACGCTTTATAGATTTCTGGCGGCGCTGAATCATGTTCGTCACAAAAAGATTTGGCAGATAGAACCCCAGATAGGCAGCACCGAACGAAATGCCGACGCGCGGCAGCGGAGGTAGCTTGTAGTCCTGCACGAGGAACAGATAGGCAAGTGTTCCACCGAAGGTGACAAAGGGCAAAACCAACCGAAAAAATAGAAATGCAACCACCGGCGCCTGCCCTCGAAAGCCTGCCATTTTGAGGCGCTCGCGGGTGGAATCCGTTTCGAGGAGTTTCCTCAAATTGAGCTGCTCAACAATTTGTTTCATGAAGCCTTTTGGCTGGCTCCGCAGCTTTGCATAGCGATTGTCTTCGGCGAGTTGCGCCAAACGTTCGGCACGCATCTTCTCTCGTTCGCTCGAGACATATTTCATACGCGTATTGAGACGATCGCCGGTCAATGTGGCCATGGCGATGCTCGCCACGGTGGCAAATGCCGCTAGGGCGGACAAGACCATGATAAGGAACTGGGGTTCCAGAAACTGCGCCATAAAATCATACATTAGTTTGGATGACCTCTCCTTTGATTAGAAGTCAAAATTGATCATCTTGCGCATGATGAGGACGCCGCAAAGCATCCACACCGCGCTGCACATAAGCATGAGCCTGCCAAGGTCTTCGGTCCATAACAACGTTATGTATTTTGGGTTTATTACTGAGAGTGCAACCAGAACAACTGGTGGTAGGGAGCTAATGATTGCAGCCGAGGCCGTTGCCTCAGCACTAAAGGCCTTGATTTTGGCATGGAGACGTTGCCGGCCCCTAAGCACACTCGAAAGATTTTCGAGCGCTTCCGACAAATTCCCGCCCGTTTGCTGTTGGATTGCGATTACAATAGAGAAAAAATTTACTTCCTGGAGCGGCATGTGATCGTACATTCGATCGAAAGCCTTGCCCAACGGTACGCCTATAGCCTGTTGTTCGACGATTTCGACGAATTCTTCCCTAACCGGCTCAGCTGCCTCCTGGGAGATGATCTTGAGGCAATCATTTAGCGGTAGGCCAGTTTTTACACCCCTTACGATGATGTCGATTGCATTCACGAATTCAATGACAAATTGCTTTTGGCGCCTTTTTGCGAGGTAGGAAAGGAGCCAGCGCGGAAGCCCCAAACCGCTGGCGAAAAAAGCGCATCCCGAAACAAGTGGGCCCGACCCGGCCAGGAAAACCGCGCCACCGGTCAATGCTCCGCAGACAAAACTTGCGATGTAAAATGATTTGACGGGGACATTGAGACCGGCTCGTCGCAACCGGGACTTCAATGTGACCTTTTTCTTGGATTTCTGTTTGGCTTCAAGTTCCTTTAGTGCGTCCTCAACCTCGACCTTGCGTGTCGAAACGGTCTCAGATGCCCCAAGTCGAACTGCCACCGAACGTCCTTCAGCAACAGATGCGATGCGTTTGTCAGTCTTCCGTTCGCCCGAAACAAACGGCATGACCAAGACATAGGCAATCCCCCCGACGCTTAGCGCGGCGAGGAACATCACTGCTAGTTTAACCAGACCAGGATCAACCAAAATTCTCTCCCAGGGGCCGCCCTGCCTCGTCTGTAACCTCACCGGCCGCCAATGCCTCCGCCAAGCGGTCTTCTTCCTTGAAATACTGCGCGCGGTCCCAAAACCTTGGGCGTGCAATTCCGGTCGTGCGATGTCGGCCCTGGATGCGCCCGTTCTGATCCTCTCCCAAAATCTCGTGGATGAATATGTCCTGAAGTGTGATCACATCGCCTTCAAGACCGACGACTTCTGTTATGTGCGTAATCTTCCGCGAGCCGTCGCGCATCCGCGATGCCTGGATGATGACATCGATGGAGGCCACGATCATTTCACGGATGGTCTTACTGGGCAGGCTGTAACCGCCCATCAGGATCATGCTTTCCAGCCGCGAAAGACACTCACGGGGGCTGTTCGAATGCAGCGTACCCATGGACCCATCATGGCCGGTGTTCATTGCTTGCAATAGATCGAATGCCTCAGGTCCGCGCACTTCGCCCACGATGATCCGGTCTGGACGCATACGCAGGCAGTTTTTTACCAAATCGCGCATGGTCACCTCGCCTTCCCCCTCAAGGTTAGGCGGGCGGGTTTCGAGGCGCACAACGTGGGGTTGCTGCAACTGAAGCTCGGCGGAGTCCTCGCAGGTAATGATGCGCTCTTCTGTGTCGATGTAACCCGTCAGGCAATTGAGGAGCGTGGTTTTCCCCGAACCGGTACCACCGGAAATAACCGTGTTGCAGCGCACCCTCCCGACAATAGACAGCAAGGTTCTTCCGATATCGTTGATCGAATTAAATTTGACGAGTTGATCCAGAGTTAGACGATCTCTCTTGAACTTCCTGATCGTCAGCGTCGGCCCGTCCAACGCAAGCGGCGGGGCAATAACGTTGACGCGGCTGCCATCGGGCAGACGCGCATCGCAGATCGGGCTCGACTCATCAACCCGGCGACCCACCTGGCTAACGATTCTCTGACAAATGTTCATCAACTGGCTGTTGTCAGCAAAGCGGATGGAGGCCGGCTCGATCATGCCTGCCACTTCGATGTAAGTGGTATCGGCACCGTTGACCATTATGTCGGCGATATCGTCACGCGCCAGCAACGGCTCAAGTGGACCATAACCGAGAACATCATTGCAGATATCCTCAAGCAGCTCTTCCTGCTCGGAGATGCTCATAACGACATTCTTGATGGCGACAATTTCGGATACGATATCGCGTATTTCGTCTCGCGCGGCATCGGCATCAAGGCGAGCAAGCTGCGTCAGGTCGATGGTGTCAATCAGCGCATTGAAGACGGTGGTTTTAACGTCGTAATACTCTTCCGACCGAGCGCGCTCAAAAGTAGTCGCGACCGGCTCAATTGCGGCAGCAGTTGGAGGCAGCTGTGGTTGAGGCGGCTGCTGGGGTTGAGGCGGCTGCTGGGGTTGAGAATTTTGCTGGGGTACGTTCGGTTGCGCTGCCGGTATACCCGGTTCCTGGGACGGAACGGAAGCCGGCATCGCCGGCTCAACCGGCTGAGCCATGGCTTGATCAACTCCGGGTGTCTCGACAGGAGTCACTGGTTGCTGAGGGGCTCCAATTTCGCCCGGCGTACCGCGTTTCCCAAACATGCGCTATTTCTTCCCCAACCTCTTCAGTGACAGCTTCCCAAGTAACGCCGCCAAAAATGACTTTGGCTCGGTTACAACCTCAGTCCGGTCCATCAAGATTCGGGCGAGTTGCCGAATATGTTCGACCGGTTTGGCCTTGTCAGACACTTCCTCGATCATTTGACCGTTGTTTGTTGCAGTGCCAAACAATTGGGAATCGAATTCGATAACTGCCGTTGGTTCGGTGCTAACAGCGCTTGCGAATTCCTTCGCGGAAATTTCTGGTCGCTTCGGCATTCCGACCTGATTCAACACCAGCATAGGCGGCAGATCATTGGGTCGAGCCGCCGTGAGCTTTTCGATCAAGTTCTTCGTATTGCGCATGTTTGCAAGGTCTGGCAGAGCGACAATCACCACGCGGTCTGCTTGCGTCAAAACCTGCTGTGACCACTCTGTCCAAAGATGCGGTACGTCAACAACGATGGTCGGAACAGTCTTGCGCAGAACATCAATCACCGTGTCACAGGCGTTTGCGCTCAGGTCATACGATCGGTCGAGCGTACCCGGCGCTGCAAATAGGCTCAAATGATCCGTGCATCGCGAAAGCAACCGGTCAAGCAGCACCTCATCCAAGCGCTCAGGTGAAAGGAGCGCGTCGGCAATACCCTGCACCGGGTCCTGATTGAAATCGAGGCCCGCAGTACCAAACGGCAGATCCATGTCGGCAATAACAACATCGCTCTGCGCATCTTGGGAAATCGCCCAAGCGGTGTTGTGGCAAATCGTGCTCGCTCCAACGCCGCCCTTGGCGCCCACAAATGCGATTACGGAACCGAGTGGATCTGAGTCCGGATTATTGTAGAGATTGGAAAGGCTCTCCATCAGTTGCGGGGCGGTCAGAGGCATGACCAGATATTCAGAAACACCCCTATTCAAGAGCTCGCGGTATAGGAGAACGTCATTTGCGTGACCGACCACGATAACCTTCGTTCCGGAATCACAGACCGACGCAAGCTCATCCAGATCCATCAGCATCGCGTCACGTTGATGTAGTGACTCAACCATTATGAGATTTGGCGTCGGAGCATTTTGGTAGTGTTGTGCAGCCGCTTTCAATCCGCCCATCTGGACGCTGACATGCGTCTTTGTCAGGCGTCGGTCCTGACTTACCTGCTGCAGGAGGTTGGCTGTATTTTGATCTTCACAGAACGCCTGTATGTTGATGCGAGGCAACGGACGTGCGCGAACATCTGCAGCGGTAACCGGATGCGGATTTGACAGTGGCGCTATAGACGCGCTTTGCGCGCCCCCATCAGACGCCGAGTGCATAGGGCTGCCTTGATGAGCCATTGCGGCAAACTCAGGCGGCTGCGTTATCGCATCAGCATCTGCGGCATGTGCGTCGGGAGGTGAAGAAGTTTGTTGGTATGCTCCCGTTTCCGGTACATCCGGCATAACGCCTGGATCGCCTGGGATCGGATTGGCCGAGCCAGACGAGGGTGTGAGACCCGCTGGTATATGCGGGTGCCCCACGTCAACCGTTGGATCTGGCGTCGCCTGCTGGTCTTCCAACTGCGGCTCGGCTACTGGCGGCAGCGGATTGTTCTCCTGCGCTAGGTTACTCAATTGCTTCCTCCGCCAGATACATCGCTCACTTTTGCCTTCTCATCACTCGACTTCTTGGCGACCGTGGTGTCACCCTTGACATACTTGTCCATGATCACATCACGGCGCTGGCTGTCGCGTGGCGTCATACCTCGCGGCTCAACAAGGTCTCTTGGATTGGCGACCATTGCGGCCAGGTTGTGCTGCGTGGCGCAGCCAAGGTTTCGGTAGGGAATGTTTTTCGGATCGCGCGCTAGATTGTCTGACCAATCGCCACACTCCGGCCCTCGTGCCGTGAAGGCATTGTAGGAAACCTTTATCGGAGACGTGGCTGTTCCGGTGCCGGAGTAGGCTTGGAACTGAACCTCATGACGCGAGACGCCTGCGCGGGTCAATTCGCGCCGCACTTCTCCGAGCGCGTGCATCACAGCAATTTCATTGGCGCCGCCGCTTGGTGCCGCAATAGTAAGCGGTCCCTCGTTCTTCTCTTTGTAGCGGCGGAGAAAATGCCGCAGCTCGTAGCCCTGATTTTGAGCCATCCCATTTGAGCCCGCCGCAACGGGAATATCCAGGACGACAGGAGTTGAACCAACAATGATCGGATGGCGGGACGTAGGATCAGCTACAAGCCAGCCTTTCACACTCTTTTCGCGGTGGGCATTGCATGCCACCAGTGTCGCAGATGCTAGAAGCGCTGCGCTGACACGTAGGGCAGTCATCGCCCGGCAAGCCCGGGGACTGACATCACGTTTCGTTTCAAATCTCATCGGAATGTCCTTTGCTCCCGGCTATTCAACAATGAATCCGACGTCGCCCTGATAACGCCCGTCCGGCAAAGCTTTGGGCCGTCGTCCATAAACTCGATTCAGACGTCCCAACAGGTTGGATTGTGCATCTGACGCCACAGCAAACCCTTGATCCGGACGCGTCAGATTGTGCCGTGCCGTGGGGTCGACCAGATATGGCGTGACGATGACAACAAGCTCAGTTTCTGACTTGATGAAGTCACGACTGCGGAACAGTGCGCCTATAACAGGCAAGTTCTTCACGCCCGGCTGGCCCGTCATTGCCTGCTTCGTCTCATCGGAAATCAGTCCGGCTATCACCAGGGAACCGCCACTCGGCAACTCGATGGTCGTGTTGGCCCGCCGAACTTTCAGTCCCGGAATTGTTATGAGACCAAGGGTGACTGCACCCTCATTGGTCAATTCCGACACCTCTGTCGAAACCTTCATGGATATTCGGCCTTCGGTCAGAACGAGAGGTGTGAATGAAAGTCCGACGCCAAATGGTTTGAATTCCAGCGAGATCGTGTCGTTGTCCTGCGCAACGGGGATTGGAAACTCGCCGCCCGCAAGGAAATTAGCGGTCTCGCCGGATATCGCCGTCAGTGTCGGTTCGGCGAGCGTGCGGATAAGACCGTTCTGTTCAAGCGCGCGGATTACGGCTGCAACATTCGCGTTTTCTGACTGAAATCCTGCGGTGGAACGGACCGTCGAGACTACGTCTTTGCCGTTGAAGGGGAATTGAAGGTTCCGGAGCGCGGCGAAAGAAAAATTGCCGGTGAGGAACGTCGCGCCCGCAGTGCCGGCCAGATTGGAGAAATCAACACCGAGCTGCTTGATCATATTGCGTTCCATCTCGACCACAGTGACCTTGAGCAACACCTGCTCCCTGGACCCCGCGACAAGCAGATTTATGACCTTTTCACGGTTTTTCGTGTTGCTCGTGGGATCTTGGGTGACAACGAAACGGGCGGCAATGTCGGATGCTCGCTTGGCATCGGATGCATGGGGCACCTTGCCGGTCAGGATGACGGTATCATTGAGGAACTCGACCTTGACCTTGGCGTTCGGAATCAGTCTGTTCAACAACCTTTCGAGTGGTGCAGGATCCCGATCGACAATGACTTCCAGTGAAAGAATCCTGTTGCCGGATTGATCGAAGAAGAAAGCGTTGGCCTGTCCCACACCGGTGCCGATCAGATACGCCCGGTGCGCGGTGTTAAGGACAATGTCCAGGACCTTCGGATCGGATGCAAGCACGTCGCGAACTTCACGCGGCAGCTCAACCACCATCGATTTGTTAAGGCCGACTTTGACACTGCGTTTCGCCGGCAATTTCTCCGTCGAGGAAATTCGCAGAACAGAGCTATGCTCGGATTGGGCTATGGCCGGACTGACGGTGTATTCGATTATCAGCGCGAAGCTAAGAACTGCCAGCCCAAGAGCCATCCAAGAAAACTTGATCGTCTTCCACATCATAATACCTTCCTTGAGCGCCATTACAGGCATGCTCAATTCACTCCAAAGGCCCGCGACGGCACGCCATATTTGAGAAGCTTGACGGACGAACCTCTATCTCCATAGAGATCATGATTTCCTGACTGCGGACCCGACTTGCCGCCCGGCGTGGCATCGGAGAGCGAACGCAATGCAAGCGAGATATCGCCCATATTTTGCGCAAGCGTGAGGGTCTCGGCCTGCCGCGGAGAGAGTTCCAGTGTCGCGGTCTTTCCGTTCGCTACTTTCTTTCCATCCTTGATTTCGATATTTTGACCAATCGCGAGTACCCGTACATTGCGCAGAACAGTCTCGGAGACGTGCTCATCCTTGCGTCCGCTGCGCATTCGACGGGAAACAATGACATCCACGCGGTCATTGGGAAGAATGAAGCCGCCTGCCGCCGTTTCTTCACGGATGGGGGTGGAAATGGCGCGCATCCCGGCGGGCAGGATCGCCGCCAGTACTCCGCCTTCGCTGACCTTGATCAGCTTCTGCTCCTTGATGGGTTCTCCCGACAGAAACGGCGCTCGTGCCACAGCGCCAGAATACTTTGACAAAGCGTCGGGTTGCCTCGCCTTGGTAATGTACCCGGCTATGGCGGCCCTCTTTGGCCAGGCATACCATTTGACGTCGCCTGACTTCACCGAATCACCAAGGCTGATGTTGCGCCCGGCAACCAGTACTTCAATTGTCTCTGCGGTATCGACTTCGACAGTCCGTATCTCTGTGCCAGACAAATTTTTGGCAACAAAGGCCGCCCCGCCCGCCGCAGCAAAGGCAATCGCCAACACAATCATGCGCGCTCGTTTCATCGCTTTTCAGGTCCTTACGCGTGGCAAAGGTCTTCAAACTCGCGTTCACTGTGCAGCGAGATTGGTCAACGTGAGGTTAATGACCGTGCCAAATTGACAAGAAAAACGAACTGGTCAGAATTTGAGATGGTGCGACAGCAGGCAATCGCTGAAAAAAAGCGGCTAGATTAGCCCTTGCATCCACACGGTATCGGGATAAACGATGACGCCGGCCGCGGCGAGCGCTATGCCGTAGGGGACATCGCCACCTGCCGTATGAAGTCGGGAAAGCCACGTCTGACCAGCGAGGCCAGCCGGTAACGGTATCGTTCGCAGACCTAAAATGGCAATCGTAAGAACGCCACCGCAAAGCCCGGCAATTACCGCGAAGTCAAGGGTATGGGCGGGACCCATCCATAGGCTGGCCGCCGCAAACACTTTCGCGTCTCCCCCACCGATCCACCCCATCGCAAACATCGCGATGGTCACTACCAGCATTGCTGCGCCCAACGCAACATGAAGCCCGATTGTTTCCCAGCCAAAGCCCGCAAAAGGCGCAAGACACAAGAACGCCGCCACCAGAGCAAGGCTCACCTGGTTGGGTATGGTCATCGTGAGAAGATCAAATGCCCCTGCGAATATCATCAGCGCGGGAAATACAAATATGAGCGTCCAATCGAGAATCATAACGAGGAACCTTTGCGGCTTGCGATACGGCTATACGTGACTATTGCCGCAGCGGTGTAAAAACCGGGTAAAGGACTCAGACAAAAAAACCGCCCGCCTATAAAAAGGCGAGCGGTCTGTATTCATGACCGAACCATTGGAAGCAACAACTTGACAATGGAACGAAGCCAAGTTTGGCGTGGCTAAACCAAGCCGATGCTATCCTTAGGCGCCGCCCAATGCGGTCCTAATGTTCGTAAAGACGGTTTGCAACTGCGTACCAACCGCTTGCGTCGTCGCGAGGATCGCAACACTGATGCCGACGGCAATCAGTCCATATTCGATAGCTGTTGCGCCGGACTCATCCTTTGCAAAACGTACAAAAAGTTTCTTCATAGTGACTCTCCCTTGATACAAGAGTGCTAAAACACCAGTCCATCTGCCGGCGTCCCTTCCAACAGAACTGAACTGTGACGCACCATACGAGCGCCCCCTTACAATCAAGTTAATTTGGCTGAATGTCAGTCATGCAACACGGAATCATAGTTAAAATACTATTTATAGATATTTATACTGCAATAAATTATGACCTGATTAATATTGATTGTCATGTATTAACAATTTACTACTGTAATATAACCGACCCGCACCTTTATTGCGATAATTAGCATATTGGATATTGTCAGCCCCTGATATCAGCTTGACTCTTATCCACCCTCGATGAGTCTGTTCTGCATCGAACCACTTGTTTGCACTTCATTCACCATTTCAGAGCCTAATAGGGAGAAGCAAAGCTGACTCATCGCAAGGACTAGTTTCATGGATTTCAACCCCACCTCGACTTCGCAGCGTTTACTGACCGCCCTGGCATCACTTCTGCTTGCAGCTCTTTTTGTTGGTCTCTATGCCAGCATCGCACCAGCAGCCACACTCAATGTCGATATCGATCAGGCAACGCTGGTCAAACTCGACAAACCCGGAGCCGAAATAATCATTGGCAACCCCGCAATTGCCGACGTTGCGGTTCAGAGCGGACAACTTCTTGTTGTAACGGGAAAGAGCTCGGGGCTAACGAACCTGATGGTGCTGGATGGAGCTGGCATCTTGATTTACGACAGAAAGGTCTTTGTCTCGGCTGATCCGAAAGGCCTCGTGACCGTCAGCAAAGGCGTGTCGCGTGAAACCTACAGCTGTGCGCCGAAATGCGACCCATCACTCACACCGGGTGATAGCGCGGAATATTTTGAGGCTCTTTCCAAAGGAATCAGCAATAAGCTGGGGCTCGCACAATCTGCAGTCGATGGGACGACCGCTCAACAATAGAGCTACGCCGTCTGCAATCTCGCGGCGCCGGCCACAGCCGGCGCCGGTTTTAGTCTCTTCGTGCCTCCGCAAGAGGATCCATCCACATACTTGATCGCCGTCATAGACCCTCGGCAAGAAAGCACCATTCATGGATGGAATGATCAGGCCGCGAACCAGGCATTCGCACAAAATCCACGCCTAAATATGCATTGTTATCACCAAACCATTCGAAAATGAATAAAATCTATTTAATTGAAAACAAGCAATACTACAATATACATTAATTTATCAAACTTATATAATGATGATAATTGATCGTAATACTGTGTTTACTTTATATCATAAATTTTAAACTCTAAATCGTCCCTTAATTTATATGCGTTACATTCTCGGCAATACACCCTGCCCAAGGCAGAACCTTTGTTACTCAAGCCTTAGAGAATGCTTCGTCAGGTAGAGGCCGCAATGTTTAGTTCAGGAATACCTAAGCGAGAAAAACGGATTTCTTTTGGACCGCGCGTAGTGCGACGCCTGAGTTCGGATCGCTCAGGCGCGACAGCCATTGAGTTCGCCCTTGTCGCCGCACCTTTTTTTGCGTTCATGCTGGCGATCATCGAAGTCGCGATGGTGTATTTTGGCGGCTTCGTTCTTGAAAGCGCTGTTGAACAGGCCAGCCGGATGATTCGAACCGGGCAGGCCCAGCAGCAGGGTTTCACCGAGGCGCAGTTCAAACAAGAGATCTGTAACAATGTCGCTAGTCTGTTCGACTGTGCGAATGGTCTCAAACTGGACGTTCAACGGTTCGACAATTTCACCGGCGTTGGTGACGGTAATTTCGATCCGCCGCTAGATGGAGATGGCGGGCTTGACGATGGCGGCTTCGCATTTGACCCTGGAACCGGCGGCGATGTGGTTTTGGTTCGCGCCTACTATGTGTGGGATCTGATTGCCGCATTCCCAGAAGAAATCGGCGGCATCCGGATAGGACTTAGCAACATGCCGGGAGGGCGGCTCCTGACGGCTACAGCGGCATTTCGAAATGAGCCTTTCGACGGTTAGGGAGAATTCAGGTCATGAATAATTCTACTTCGGGACATTCATTTCTGGAACAAGTCCGGTGCGGTTTGCATGCTTTCTTGCACGACTGCCGCGGGCTTTCCGCTGTTGAGTTTGCGCTGATCATACCGCTAATGATCCCCCTCTATTTCGGCGCCGTCGAATTCTCCAACGCTTTGACAGTCGACAGGCGGGTGACGTCCGTTGCCAGCACGGCCGCCGACCTCACGGCACAAGCCGAAGAGGTTACATCCGGAGACATTCAGGATGTATTCGACGCCGCCCGGTCGATCATGACCCCTTATCCAAATGCCGGCATCTCTATCGTCCTGACCAGTGTTGTTGCGGATGAAGACAATAAAACGACTGTGGACTGGAGCTGCGCGCAAAATGGCACCGCATATTCTGAAGGGTCGAATTATACGCTGCCGACCAATCTGACGCAGCCATTCTCCAGCGTTATTGTTGCCGAGGTGGCCTATACTTACTCGCCGCCAATTGTCGAATTCATCACTACCCCGATCAATATGACCGAGACTTTCTATCTTCGCCCACGTCGTTCGCTCACGGTCGAATTTCAGGGCGGCGGGTGCTGAAACAGGCACACTCTGGATATAGGCCTTTTCTTTCCAGGACGACGTCTGCAGAGCTGCCAGGTTCATTCCACCCATACCGGAAAGTCTGTTCTTCTATTTTTACTGTGCCATCGCTGCGCACGCGCGGTGCTATGATGGCCCCCGGAGCAAGGCAGTACCGGGGAGAAGTAAATGGCGCAGTGGCTGCGATTTGAACAAGACGGCCAGACAAAATTCGGAACGTTCGACAACGAAACCATCACCATTCATTCCGGAGACATGTTTTCCGGCCCAACGGACACTGGTGAGACTGCCCAATTGGCAGACGTCAAAGTCCTCACCCCATGCGATCCGAGCAAGATGGTCTGTCTGTGGAACAATTTCCGCGCCCTGACCGCGAAGATGGAAGGCCAGATCCCTGAAGAGCCTCTCTGGTTTCTCAAGGCTCCAAGTTCATATCTCGGCACAGGCGAGACAATTCGCAGGCCAAAGTCCTATGACGGACCGGTCGTCTATGAAGGCGAGATTGGTATCGTGATAGGCAAGCAATGCTCCGAGGTACCTGAGGACCAGATTGCCGACTACATCTTCGGCTACACTTGCATCAACGACGTGACAGCCGTCAAACTCATTTCAAAAGATGAGACATTTGCGCAGTGGACGCGCTCCAAGAGTTTCGACGGATTTGGCGTGTTTGGGCCGGCAATCGCAACGGGCGTCGATCCCATGTCACTCAGCATTAAGACGATCCTCAACGGGGATGAACGTCAGAACTATCCCGTCAACGACATGACATTCCCGCCGCACAAGCTTGCCAGCCTGATTTCGCACGACGTGACCCTTATGCCAGGGGACATCATTGCTTGTGGAACGTCGGTTGGGGTCGGTTCAATGAAGGAGCAGGAGAACAGCGTTCAGATCATCATCGACGGAATAGGAACGCTTTCGAGCACATTCGTTCAATAGCGGCCACGGAGCAAGGCGAGGCTTTGTTCAGCTTCGCCCGGCCGTTTCGCCCGGTATGGCCGGTGCGAATGAAAAGATAGGGAGGACCAACCCATGAAGATTTGTGTCGTCGGCGCCGGCGCCATCGGCGGACTAATGGCTGCCAAACTGGCGCTTGCGGGTAATGACGTGACAGTCATTGACCAAGGCGCGCATCTGGATGCAATCCAGAAAAACGGACTGAAACTCATCTGGGAAGATGGAAGCGAACAGGTCGCCCAGTTAAAGGCAATTGACAAGGTCGCAGATGCGGGGCCCCAGGACGTCGTCATCCTTGCCGTAAAGGCCCATTTTCTTGACCAGGTGGCGAGAGAGTCTGAAGCTCTCATGGGGCCGGACACGGTCGTCATGACCGTCCAGAACGGTTTGCCCTGGTGGTATTTCCACAAGCATGGTGATGAGCATGACGGTAAACCACTGAAGACGCTCGACCCGAGCGGGGTGCTGACAAAGCATATCGACGCCGACCGTATCATCGGCTGTGTCGTCTATCCGGCGGCTGCGGTTACCGAACCCGGCGTCATCCATCACGTGGAAGGTGACCGCTTCCCACTCGGGGAACTGGACGGTTCTCAGTCGGAGCGTGCCCAGATGTTGCACGACCTGCTCGTGGACGCCGGATTCCGTTCCCGCATCCTCGATGATATTCGTTCTGAGATCTGGCTGAAGGCCTGGGGGAATCTTTCTTTCAACCCTATTTCGGCTCTCACCCACGCCACACTTGTCGATATCTGCCAGTTTGCCGAGACCCGCGAACTCGCTGCGGACATGATGAGAGAGGCGCAGGACATTGGCGAAGCACTCGGCATTACCTTCCGCCATACCATCGAGAAGCGTATCGCTGGTGCGGAAGGCGTCGGCGCACACAAAACCTCGATGCTGCAGGACGTGGAGGCCGGGCGCTCACTCGAAACCGAAGCACTGATTGGCTCGATCCTCGAGATGGGAGAGATGGTTGGCAAACCGGCGCCCTCGATCAAGGCCATCTATGCCTGCGTCAAGCTGCTCAACAAGGTGATGCTGCTGGAGGGCGGCGGCGTGAAGGTCGAAAAGGCCGCCTGACCCGGCTAGACCTCTGCGTTGGGCTCTCCAACCTGCATCGCAATGTAGGCCGGCTCACCCATCCGTTTGATGAGGGAAAGCTGCAATCGCAGCCACGTCATATGGCCTTCCTCGTCAAGCGCCGTTTGCTCAAAGATATCGCGTGTACCTATGTCGCCTGCTTCGTCTGCAGTCCGAGCGGCTTGGGTGTAAAACTTGACGGCTTCCTCCTCGTCTCGCAGGTCCGCTTCGAACATGTCCTCAAGCGCCTGGGCACGATGCGGCGTCTTGGCCGATTTCATTTCAGGCGACCCGTTCAGAAAGATAATGCGCTGGGCGTAGGCTTCCACATGCCCTAGTTCTTCCTGCATTTCCTCGCGCATCTTTGCAGCAAGTTTCTCAAGCCCCCAATCCTCAGCCACCAGCGCATGGAGAAGATACTGGTTCACCGCCGCCAGTTCCATCGACAGTGCTGTCTGCAGATTTTCAATAACCTTGGATTTCGTGTTCATACCCAGTTCCTTTCAAGGCACATAGACTTCAGCGAATTCCGACAAGCGATCTCGCACTGCTTATCCGGGGATATGGTCCCAACTCACAAGAGACGCATTGCCGCACGAAAGGAGCGGATCGACCTGCCATTCCGTTTTGAATGCGCGCAAACTTTCTCGCAGGTCTAATTCCTGCTACGGTTCGCCTTAGAATGGTTGCAAAAAGCGGCCCAAGGGGAGGAATAACTCATGCAGATGGCGCTCGTAATAGACTCTGGCAAGTGCACAGGGTGCAAGCAGTGCGAACTGGCCTGCTCCTATGTCAAGGAAGGCGAGTTCAACCCGGCAAAGTCGCGCATTCGCGTATTCGACTTTCATCA
>Ga0209633_10000842_pt1 | contig 33764 bp, 35 predicted proteins | sample Cruoilmetagenom1_FD_187290 | JGI IMG/M metagenome (GOLD analysis project Ga0209633, IMG submission 187290) | Oil polluted marine microbial communities from Coal Oil Point, Santa Barbara, California, USA - Sample 1 (SPAdes) (version 2) | ecosystem: Environmental > Aquatic > Marine > Oil seeps ... | reverse complement strand
TAAATAAAGGTAGTTTAGGAGTCGTTTTATGAATATCGAAACTATTTAAATAGTCTTGCCATTTTTGATATTCTTCAGGATAATCTAAACGAATATCGGGTATAATAGCCGTAAGACTATTATAAAAGTTACTTTTTTGAGATTGTAGGTTTGCGTAAAATTCTTCACTATTAATGCGTAAAATAGACTCGCCTTTTCTATAAGATGTACCCGCCTTAAATTCTTTAACTGATGGTTTTAATACCCCTTGAACTTCTGCAAAAATCTCTATTTTGTGCTTTGCACTTAAATTACCACTAGTAGTAATAACAATAGGAATTTCTTTATTTTGTACAGTATCCACACTTACTGTTTTAACAATTTTGTCAAATTTTGGTTTCGGTTTGTTTTTATTAGCAATGAATATTTTTGAAATTAAAATAGCTCCTGCTAATAGCACTACGCCGATTAGTATGATTAGTATTTTTCTCATTTTCTTTGTTATAAGGTTTCTGATTTTAAATCAAAATTAGATTGGATTTTTTTTAAGATGTTGATTATTTGCTCTTTTTCTTTAGTAGAAATATTGTGTTCCACTGTGTCCATCATATATTTAATGGTAGGTCTAGATTTTTGAAATATCTCTTTACCTAAATCGGTTATGTAGACTTTGTTTATGCGTTTATCTTTTTTACATTGATTTCTGAGAATATATTTTTTGTTTTCCATTTTGGATAACAAACGTGTTAAAGATGACTTGTTACGGAGTGTTAAAAAAGCCAACTCATTTTGATTTAATCCGTCTTGATCATGTATTTTTTTTAAAACGATCATTTGCTCTTTGGTTAAGTCTAAGCCACTATCACTTAGTGATTCTTGCAAATAATAGTCTACAATTTTAATAGTCTTACCAAGCCATGGAGCAATACAGTCGTCATAATCAATTTTTTTAGCTTTTGAATTCATTTTGCAATAGTACATAAAATTTTCTAAATAGTTGCATGTGCAACTATTTAATATTTTGTTAAAATAATTATAAATAGAGTAGGAGAGAAATATTTTTTTACATGATGATTATGTTCTATTTAAGTATTGACTGAGGCGCACTATTGCTTCGGTAAATAAAGTGATGCCTTCGGACTGTAAACACATTGCTTCGTCCTAGATTAGTTGTATTTGAATTTGAAAATCAATTATTTAGATTAAAATTAACTAATTAGATCATATTGTTATAACTAAGAGCTATCTTAACTTATTTACTGGTATTGACTTCGCATTCAATATTGCAACATTTTCTCTAGAAAGAACAATTTTGATGCTATAACTATTTTAACAGCCTTTCTTAAGCATGGTGGAATGGATTTTTCAGATTCAATTATATACTATTTAGTTAAAGAATGTTATAGTATATTTGGCAAATAAAATTTAATAGAGAAACTTTAAGATCAATAGAAATTGGTTATTTTGAATGATCATTATACCCAAAATAAATAATAAAAACACATGAAATTAGATATTCTCGCAATCGGAGCGCATCCTGATGATGTTGAATTGGGTTGTGCTGCGACCATAGCTAAAGAAATTTCTTTAGGGAAAAAAGTTGGTATTGTAGATTTGACTAGAGGAGAATTGGGCACAAGGGGTTCTGCCGATATACGTGATCATGAAGCAATAAATGCTGCAGAAATCTTGGGTGTAGCAGTGAGAGAGAATTTGGCTTTCGCTGATGGATTTTTTATAAACGATAAAGAACATCAATTAGAAGTTATAAAGATGATACGCAAATATCGCCCAGAAATTGTATTGTGCAATGCCATTGATGATCGACATATTGATCATGGAAAAGGTAGTAAGTTAGTAAGTGATGCTTGTTTTTTGTCAGGATTACGAAAAATTGAAACTAATCTTGATGGTGCTACACAAGGAGCATGGAGGCCTAAACATGTTTATCATTATATACAATGGAAAAATTTAAAACCTGATTTCGTTGTGGATGTTTCTGGATTTATAGATAAAAAAATTGAATCTGTTAAGGCTTATAGTTCACAATTATATGACCCAAAAAGTAAAGAGCCTATTTCACCAATTACCAGTAAAAATTTTTTAGAAAGCATTACATATAGAGCTCAAGATTTAGGTAGATTGATAGGAGTAGAACACGCTGAAGGTTTTACTGTTGAGCGATTTGTTGCTGTAAATGAGTTAGGAGATTTAATTTAAAAATAAATAAAATTTTAAACAATAACTTTTATTCTTTTTTCTCTAATTGATTAAGAATTCGTTTAGCTCTTGCATTTCCAGAATCGAATTCTAATGACTTTTTATAGTTAGTTATGGCTTGAGCCGTATCTCCTTTTTTTATCAAGGCGTCACCTAAACTATCATAAACATTGGCACTAGTCGGATACAATGCTATATTTATCTTAAAAATATTGATGGCATTTTCATATTCTTTTTTGCGCAAAGCTGCATAACCTAATGAATTTAAACTGCCTTCATCGATTGCTGCATTTAAAGAATCTGATTTTTGAATAGCTAAGTACCCCGCCAATGCCTTATCAAATTCATTGTCGTTTAAATATTCACTAGGAATTTTCTCACCTTCTTTCAGTTTTTTGAAATTATATGCAATAACATTACTTTGTTCTTTCGGCACAAGAGAAATATATTCTTGCTGATTTGAAGGATTGGTTAAAAATTGAATTTTTTCATTCATTTCTTTAACATAAAATGTCGAATCATTTATTTTTAATGGTTTTATGTTTTTTGCACCGCGCCAAACCATAAAAAGGTCATTTTCTTTAAAATAGACTTCCACAATTTCATCAGAATTATACATGTATCTACCTGTAGCTTTTAAAACAAATTCAGGATCATTTGAAGTGTTTGAGCAGGCATATATGGTTGTTATTAAAATAAAAAAAACAAAATGTTTAAATTCCATAGTTATATTTTTTTTCAATTGTGATCTAAGGGTTTTAATTATATTATTAAAAATATCAAATTCATATAAAGGTATCCTTTTTTATATTAGTGTTTGATATTAGTATTTGTGTTACAAATTTTTCAATTTTTATTTGAAGAAGAAGCGAAATAGATTATATTTGCACCCGCATTTACCATTAGGTAGGTGGTTAATATAAAAATGGTGGTTGTAGCTCAGTTGGTTAGAGCATCGGTTTGTGGTACCGAGGGTCGTGGGTTCGAGCCCCATCTTCCACCCAAAATAAGAAGCTTCTCTTTATGGGAAGCTTTTTAATTTTAGAAGAATCTTCAAATTTTGAACGAGAAGCTTTTTTAATAAAATTTTAAGGTTTAGATTTCAATAAATTAAATAAATTTGCAATCCGAATTCATATAAACACCTAAGATGAAAAAATATTATATAACATTAAGTGCACTATTAGCCTTTATTTCTTTGTATGCTCAAGACTCAAATAATACTGCATTAGATAAAGCAATAATGAAGCAGGCATTACTTTTTGGGGACGATATTATTGCCACAAATAGTATCTATAATATAATAGCCAAAGAAGGAGCTACAAGTACTTATAAAGATAGTTTAGCCTATTTATATTTTAGTGGAAGAAAGTATTCTCCATGTTTTATGGTTTGTAGTGATATTCTATCTCGTGACGGTAATAAGCTCAACATATTACAAATGCAAGCAGTTTCGTTAGAAAACTTAGGGGCCATTGATAAGGCGGCACAGGTGTATGCAAAGTTGGTTGTAAAATCAAACGATAACTTCCATGCTTATAAGTTAGCGAATTTATATTTTGCGCTTAAAAAGTATGATGAATCTTATAAAGCAATTCAAAAAGCGCAACAATTAAAAGACAATGGTAAAATAAAAGTTACCTATGCGGTTAATAAAAATTACAATCAACAGGTCTCGTTGTTAGCGGCTATTTCTAATTTAAAAGGATTGATTGAGTTTGAACAAGATAAAATGGAATTAGCTAAAGCTAGTTTTAAAAATGCAGTCGACTTGCAATCTGATTTTGTACTAGCAAAAGAAAACCTTCAAGCCGTAATAGAAGGAAAGAAAGTAAAGAAAGAATAATTTAGAGCTTAGTTTTTTTGAATCTTATATTTGAATTAACAGTTTAATATTTTGGGTTCTTAGTCAATTAAAGATCTATAGTTTTTCCTTTAAATAGGTTGCTGTATAAGAAGTTTTAGACTTAATTAAATCTTCGGGTAATCCTTGAAATAAAACTTCGCCACCATTTTCACCACCTTCTTTTCCAAGATCAATAATATAATCCGCACATTTTATAAGATCTATATTGTGTTCAATTACAATAATAGTATGTCCTTTATCTATTAATGCATTAAAAGAGGCTAATAGTTTTTTAATATCATGAAAATGAAGACCAGTTGTAGGTTCGTCAAAAATAAACAATACTTTATCTTTTGTAATACCTTTCACTAAAAATGAGGCTAATTTTATACGTTGCGCTTCTCCTCCAGAAAGGGTAGAAGAGGCTTGCCCTAATTGAACATATCCTAATCCAACATCTAGTAAAGGTTGTAATTTAGTAACTATTTTCTTTTGATCATATAATGAGAAAAATGTAACAGCCTCATCAATAGTTAAACTTAATACACCGGCAATTGATTTACCTTCAAATTTTACTTCTAAAATTTCCTTTTTAAAGCGTTTGCCATTACATGTTTCACAAAGTAAATGTACATCAGCCATAAACTGCATACCAACGGTCACTTGACCTTCACCTTTACAAACTTCACATCTACCTCCATCAACATTGAATGAAAAATGTTTTGCTTTGTAACCTCTTATTTTTGATAATTTTTGATTTGTAAACAAAGCCCTGATATCGTCATAAGCTTTAATATATGTTACCGGATTTGACCTACTTGAACGACCAATAGGGTTTTGATCAATAAACTCAACATTCTTTATGGTTGTATAATTACCATTTAGTTTTGTGTATTGTCCTGGTTTTTCTCCATAATTATACAATTGTTTTTGGAGTGCCGGATACAAAATGTTTTTTATCAAAGTACTTTTTCCGCTTCCAGAAACTCCTGTGACAACAGTTAGTGCATTGAGCGGGAATTTTGCATCAACATTTTTTAAATTATGTTCGCGAGCACCAATTACTTCAATATAGTTTTTAGATATCTTCCTTTTAGTTGGTATTTCTATCTTTAATTTACCAGTAAGGTATTGTGAAGTTAATGTATCAAATTTTAGTATTTCATCATAAGTGCCATTTGCTACTAGCTCACCGCCAAATGTACCGGCTTCTGGACCTATATCAATTATATAATCGGCAGCCTTCATAATATCTTCATCGTGTTCAACGACAATAACTGTATTGCCTAAATCTCTTAGATCTTTTAGCACTTTAATTAAACGTTCTGTGTCTTTTGAGTGGAGCCCGATACTTGGTTCATCTAGTATATACATAGAGCCTACCAAACTACTACCTATAGATGTTGCTAAATTAATCCGTTGACTTTCACCACCAGATAATGTATTCGATGTTCTGTTAAGTGTTAAATAATTTAAACCAACATTACTTAAAAATTGTAGTCTACTGATAATTTCTTTAAGCAAACGTTTTGCAATTTTTTCATCATGTAGTGATAGTTTTAAATTATTAAAAAAATCTAACACTACATTTATAGGTAAATTAACTAGATCAGTTAAAGTAGTATCATTAATTTTTATATTTTCAATCTCTTTTCGCAATCTTTTACCGTTACATGTTGTACATTTTGTTTTTCCACGATAACGAGATAGCATAACTCTATACTGTATTTTATATGTTTTAGCTTCTAAATGTTTAAAAAACGTATTTAGGCCTTGAAAATATGAATTGCCTTCCCATAAGAGCTGTTTTTGTTCATCGGTGAGTTCATAATATGGTTTATGAATGGGGAAATCAAATTTATAAGCGGTATCGATTAATGTTTCTTTATATTCAATAAAAGATTCTGTCCGCCAAGGAACAATGGCGTCGTCATATATTGATAATGATGTATTAGGGATTACTAAATCTTTATCTACTCCAATTATATTACCATAACCTTCACAAGTTGGGCAAGCGCCATAAGGATTGTTGAAGCTGAATAAATGCGTATTGGGCTCTAAGAAAGTTATGCCGTCTAATTCGAACTTATTACTGAAGTGTGTTTGTGTATTGTCTAAAACATTTTCAACAATACATTCGCCTTTGCCTTCGAAAAATGCAGTTTGTATAGCATCAGATAGTCTATTGTAAAAATCTTCATCATCACGAATAACAATTCGATCAACTACTAAAAGGAATTTTTTTTCGTCACTTATGTTTGCATCATTTATTCTTAGGATCTCATTACCCACTTTTATTCTAGAATATCCTTGTTGTTCTAAAATTTTTAAAACAGTATCAATCTTTTTTCCATCTTCTATATATATAGGAGCAAGTAAGAGAAGTTTCGAATTTTCAGGAAAGTCCTTTATATGATGTATAACATCGGCAACTGTATTTTTCTTTACTTCTTTACCCGATATAGGAGAGTAGGTCTTACCAATACGGGCGTATAACAGTTTTAAATAATCATAAATTTCGGTAGAAGTACCTACTGTAGAACGCGGATTTGTACTGTTTACCTTTTGTTCAATAGCTATTGCTGGTGCAATACCTTTAATATATTCAACTTTAGGTTTATTTAATTTGCCTAAAAACTGTCTTGCATATGAAGATAAACTTTCAACATATCTACGTTGCCCTTCTGCATATAACGTATCAAACGCTAAACTAGATTTTCCTGAACCAGACAAGCCGGTTATTACTACTAATTTATTCCTTGGAATCGCAACATCCATGTCTTTTAAGTTGTGTAATGCTGCTTTTTTTATAATAATAAATTCTTTTGTGTCTAAGTTGTTTATCTTCACGTAAGCCCTTTAAAATATGAAATAGTTGCAAAGATAGTGACTTATTTTCGGATTAAAAATTAAGTTTAAAATAAAATTTTATTAAAAAATATTTGTTTTATTAAAATATTTGTTTTTATATTTGTCCCGAAAGTCAGCCTAACCAGCAGACTATTAATAACGGAACTAGTTTCCCCTAACTAACAAAAATTAACGCTTATAGTATAGTTCTACTTTTTATCATTTAAAAACTGAAGTCTCATAGCTTCATTAAAAAAGGGAATTATGCAAAAACAAAAATTAGACGATAGCGTCTTAGTTAGTAACTACATCAATGGTAGCGAAAGATCACTAGAAATCTTAGTTGGTCGTCACAAGCAAAGAATTTACAGTTTTATTTATTCAAAAGTACTAGACAGAGATGTTGCAGAAGACATTTTTCAAGATGCTTTTATTAAAGTAATTAATACCTTAAAATTAGGTAATTACAACGAAGAAGGTAAATTTTTACCTTGGGTGATGCGCATCGCTCATAATTTAGTTATCGATCATTTTAGAAAAGGAAATAGAATGCCATCGTTTAAAAATACTGAAGAGTTTGATATCTTTTCTGTATTAAGTGATTCTTCTTTGAATGCTGAAAAACAAATAATTAAAGATCAAATTCATTTTGATGTTCGTAGAATAGTAGATGAACTTCCAGAAGATCAAAAAGAAGTATTAATAATGCGTATTTATAGAGACATGAGCTTTAAAGAAATATCTGAAAGTACAGGTGTTAGTATTAATACAGCTCTTGGTAGAATGCGTTATGCATTGATTAATTTAAGAAAGGTTATAGAAAAAAATAATATAATTTTAACCAATTAACAATAAAGTAAGTTTTTTTGCGTTTATTTATTAATTAAACCCCAAACTAATTAATAAAGTATGATGAAAAAACTTTACTCTAGAGAATTGCTCAACGAGCAATTTGAACCAAAAAAAGAAACGATTTCGTTTCTATTGAATTACTCTAAGTCAGTTAGAGTAGTTAGAAGCAAAAAGGATCAACCAATTATGTTTCATTTGAATTAGTTAAAAAGGACCTGTAATATGAATTACAGGTCTTTTTTGTTTTTCATGTATTTTTCTATTACACTTTTTCTACCAATTTTTTTTGTTATAATATCATTCTCTAAATTCCAGCCTCTAGCCGGTGAGAATTCTCTACCATAATAAATAATTTGTAAATGCAGTTTGTTCCATACTTCTTTTGGAAATAATCGCTTTGCATCTTTTTCAGTTTGAACAACATTTTTTCCATTCGTTAAATTCCATCGATACATAAGCCTGTGAATATGAGTGTCAACCGGAAAAGCAGGAATATTGAATGCTTGACTCATTACCACCGAGGCAGTTTTATGTCCTACAGCAGGTAATCTCTCCAATGCTTCAAAACTTTGAGGAACTTTACCTTCATGTTCATCAATTAATATATGCGACAATCCGTAAATTCCCTTTGATTTCATGGGTGATAATCCTACAGGTTTTATTATCTCTCTAATTTCATCTACAGAAAGTTTTATCATATCATACGGGTTATCCGCTTTAGCGAACAAAATAGGTGTAATAATATTTACTCTTGCATCAGTGCTTTGAGCAGATAGTAATACGGCGATTAATAAGGTATAAGGATCTTTATGAATTAAAGGAATTGGTGGGTCTGGATAGATTTTATCTAATGTTTTAATAACAAAATCAACACTTTCTTTTTTGGTCATTTATGACTAAATTTGCTTTTATAAAAATAACAAAAATAATAAGAATGACAACATTGCAAATAGGGGAGAGCGCTCCAAATTTTGATTCGAAAGATGAAAAGGGAAATACAGTTAAACTTTCTCATTATAAAGGTAAAAAATTAGTTTTATTCTTTTATCCAAAGGCGAGTACACCAGGATGTACTGTTGAAGCCTGTAATTTACGAGACAATTATCAAACCTTTTTAGCTAAAGGGTATGCTATATTGGGTGTAAGTGCAGATTCTGCCAAAAGACAGCAAAATTTTATCACTAAAAATGAGCTTCCTTTCCCGTTGTTGGTAGATGAAGATAAAAGTGTAATCAATGCTTTTGGTGTTTGGGGTCCTAAAAAATTTATGGGTCGAGAATATGATGGAATCCACCGAACTACTTTTGTTATAGACGAAGACGGAATTATAGAACAGGTGATAACTAAAGTTAAAACCAAAGAACACACAAAGCAATTATTGGAGAACTAGTAGTTAATAAAGTGAGATAAAAATAAAGCTACTGACTATTTATCTTTTTGTTTTAAAAGTACATTTATTTTTATGAAGGCAGTACAGAAGCGTTGGGATAAATGGAATTTTCAATGGATTCCTGCTTTCGCAGGAATGACATTCGTACAGTTTGTAAGTTAGATAGGATTTATTCTTTCCGATGTATCGGTTTTATTCCTGTTTTGCAAAACGTCTTCTTGAATACCCAAACAATCTATGTTCTTTGATAATTTCAGAGATTCCTTTAGGTAACATTTCTTCCCACCCCTCTTCACCATCTGCAATCATTTTAAACACAGTTCTTGATAAAATGTTCAATGTTTCAGGGTCAAAGTCTTTAATGTCAAGCATTTTACCGTTGTATTTAAAGAATTTATACAATTCTTTCATACGAGGATGCACTTTTAAGTTTTCACTGGTAATAAATTCACCGGTTTCATGATCTTTAAGTGGATATAGATACACCTTCAAATCTTTAAAAAATAATTTACCAAAAGCCTCTAAGATACCTCCGCTAAGATGCCTATAATATCTTTCGTCAAAAATTTGAATAAGATTATAAACTCCCATGGCTAGTGCCATTCTCTTCTTAGTGAATTCAGAAAAATATTCAACTAGTTTATAGTATTCTTGAAAATTAGTGATCATTACGTTTTGACCCAATGAACATAACAATTCTGCTCTATCTAAAAAATCACGTTCGTTAATTTCTCCTTCTGCCCTTAAATTAGTTAATGTAATTTCAAAGACAACTTCGGTTTTGTCTTTATCGACAGTTTTTTCTTTTAAAAACAATTCTTTAGCTTTTTCAAACATATCCATGTTTACCTTAGTAACAGGTCTAAAGCTACCTCGAAGTGCTAAAATATTCTTTTTATATAAGACTTGAGCAGGTAATAAGTTGTTACCATCTGATCCAAACATAACGGCATCGGTCATTCCATTTTTAACCAATTGTAAACTCATTAATCTATTGTCAACATACATAAAACGCGGACCAGAAAAGTTAACCATATCAATTTCGATCTGATCAGAGTCAAGATTATCATAGAATGATCTTAATAATTCTTTCGGTCGATCATTCATGTAAAAAGCGCCATAGATTAGGTTAACGCCCAAAACACCTAAAGTTTCTTGTTGTAACCGTGCATCAGTTTGTTTAAAACGAATATGCATCACAATTTCATTATAATCTTCAAGTGGATCTAACTGAAAACGAACACCTACCCAACCATGACCTTTGAAATTTTTGGCAAAATTAATGGTTGCTACCGTATTGGCATATGAGAAAAATAATTTATCAGGATGCTTATTTCTACTTAACCTATCTTCTATAAGCTCAATTTCGTGAGCTAACATTCTCTTTAAACGAGGTTCAGTAACATATCGACTATCCGCTTCAATACCATAGATGGCATCTGAAAAGTCTTTGTCATAGGCAGACATCGCTTTTGCAATGGTACCTGAAGCGCCACCAGCTCTAAAAAAATTACGAACCGTTTCTTGCCCAGCACCTATTTCGGCAAATGTACCATAGATGTTTTCGTTGAGATTAATTCTAAGAGATTTTCTTTTTATAGAGGGGATATTTTCAATTTCTTTATCACCTTTAAGGATAACCGCCATTGCTAAGCTTTTTAATTTTTTTGCAAATGTAACTAACATTACATTATCTAATAAATTATTTAACGTAATTTTTATGAAAAGATTTGAAAAGGAAGTTAAATTTAAAATTGATAAGATTGATAAGAATTTGTAAAACTGCCTTAATTAAAAAGGTTTTAAGGCTTTTATTCTAGTAATTAAATATTATTAACGTTGCCCTGCTTAGAAAAAGTGAAATTCTAGTATAAAAAAAATGGCCATAACGAATAAGATATGACCATTTTCTACTTTAGGGTAATTGCATATTATTACATTCCTTTAATTTCTGTTATTAAAGATTGAATTACTGTTTTCGCATCACCAAATAGCATAGAAGTTTTTTGGTTGTAGAACAATTCATTTTCTATACCTGCGTATCCAGGCTTCATACTTCTTTTATTTACGATGATCTGTTTTGCATTTTCTACATCTAAAATTGGCATTCCATAAATTGGACTAGATGGGTCATTATGAGCAGCAGGATTTACAACATCATTTGCACCGACTACAAATACAACATCGGTATTTGAAAACTCAGGATTTACGTCTTCCATTTCGGCCAATTTATCATAATCAACATTAGTTTCGGCGAGTAATACATTCATATGTCCAGGCATTCTACCTGCTACCGGATGAATAGCATATTTTACTTCAATACCTTTACCTACTAATAATTGCTCTAATTCGTGTATTGCATGTTGTGCTTGTGCCACGGCTAAACCATAACCGGGGACAAAAATTATTCTTTGTGAATAATTCATTAAAATAGCAACATCACTAGCCGTCGTTTTTTTGATACTTCCTTTTACTGAACTTGCACTTCCTTCTGTGCTAGTATCTGTATCTCCAAAGCCACCAAATATCACATTGAATAAAGATCTATTCATGGCATCACACATCGCAAAAGTTAAAATTGTTCCTGCAGAACCTACAAGAATACCACCTGTTAACATTACCATATTACCATATAGAAATCCTCCAAGAGCCGCCGCTAATCCTGTAAAAGAGTTTAAAAGAGATATTACTACAGGCATATCTGCACCTCCAATAGGTAATACAAATAAAATACCATAGGCCAATGCACCAAAAAATAGGATATATAAATACAATTGACTACCAGTACCTATATAGGTCATGTATGCGGCAAAAGCCACTAAAACAATAAATATAACATTGTTCAATAAATTGTATTTGGGTAATCGCAATGGCTTATTTATAGTACCATTTAACTTTGCCCAGGCAATCATACTACCTGAAAAAGAAACACTACCAATAATGATACTTGCTAAAATAGTTACTATAGACATTGTATCACCGATATAATGATTGAATTCTATCAATCCGATCAATGCCGCACTGGCACCACCCATACCATTAAATAATGATACAAGTTCCGGCATTTTTGTCATTGCTACTTTTTTAGCAATGGCCCATCCTAAAATTGTACCGATAAGAATGGCGCTACCTATTAAAATATAGGTTTGAGTCAATACTTCTCCTTGATGCAAAAATATAGTACCAAATATTGCTAATGTCATACCACCGGCAGCTATTAGGTTACCTCTTCTTGCTGTTTCTGGATGCCCCAGCATCTTTAAACCAAGAATATAAGTTATTGATGCTATTAAATAAATAAACTCGAGACTAAATATATATTCCATTATTTTTTCTTTTTAAACATTTCTAACATACGGTCAGTTACTACAAAGCCACCAACCACGTTTAACGTACCTAATAATACAGCTACAAAACCTAAAGCCTGTGCTAGAATATTATCGGCATCAGCTCCTAACAATACCAAGATTGCTCCGATGATCACGACACCATGAATGGCGTTTGCACCAGACATTAAAGGTGTATGTAATACAGCTGGTACGTGACCAATTATTTCAACCCCAACAAATATCATTAAGATCACGATATATATCATTTGAAGGTTATTGCTAATAAAATCTATAAATTCAGTCATAATTATTTAGTTTTACCGTTATGTCTAATTTCACCGTTATAAACAATTAGTGTTTCATCGGTTATTTGTTCTTCTAAATCCCATTTAAACTCAGTGTTTTCTGTTAAATGAACAAGAAAGTTATACATGTTTTTTGCAAACAGATCACTTGCATTGGTTGAGACACTTTCAGGAGATATCGTTGTTCCAATTATTTTAACACCATTCTTAAGAACTATTTTATTCATTTTACTTAGTTCACAATTTCCTCCTTGAGCTGCCGCCAAATCAACGATCACAGCACCATTCTTCATTTGATTTACCTGTTCTTTTGTAATTAATACAGGTGATGTTCTACCTGGCACCATGGCAGTAGTGATTACCAAATCTGCTTTAAAAAGTGAGGCGTCAACCGCTTCTTTTTGTCGTCTCGCATAATCTTCTGAGGCTACTTTGGCATATCCACCTTCAGATTCTTCACCTTCATTATCAACAGAAATAAATTTAGCACCTAATGATTCTGTTTGTTCTTTGGTTTCTTGTCTTATATCAGTAGCTTCTACAATTGCACCCAAACGTTTGGCAGTGGCAATTGCCTGTAGGCCGGCAACACCGACTCCGTATACCAATACTCTAGATGGTGTGATTGTTCCTGCAGCCGTCATCATTAACGGAAAAATTTTGGTCATTTCATAAGCTCCTAAAATAACAGCCTTATAACCAGCCAAATTACTTTGTGAACTTAAAACATCCATATCTTGTGCTCGAGATATCCGAGGCATGGCGTCCATAGAAAATGCTGTCGCACCTTTTTCAGCAATCATTTGCATATCCTTTGGATGTGATTTATGAAAAAGCTGTGACATAATTATCTGACCCTTTTTTAATTTTTTTATTTCATCATTGTCAAAAGGGTTTATCTTTATCAAAACATCAGCTTTTTTAAAAATATCTGCTTTGCTTCGAATAGGGGCACCTGCCTTACTATAATCAGAGTTTTTATAACTCGAATTTGAGCCTGCATCTTCTTCAACCCTTATTTCAAACCCTTTATCAACAAGTTGTTTGGCTATCTTAGGTGTTATTGCAACACGTCTTTCACCTTTTTGAGTTTCTTTTAAAATACCTATTTTCATACATTTAAAATTTGTTATTATTTACCGTAATGCATAAAAAAAAATGAGAATTTTAAAACAAGTGATATGTTTGTTCTTTTGATGCTCAATTTGTATGTATTACGGGGTAAATGTATAAAACTATAAAAGTATTAAATCTGATTTTTATCATGTTTATTATATAAGTAACAATCAAAGTTATCAATTAACATACGTAGTGTAATCATCTAGTAATTAATGCTATGAAATTTATTTGTTTTTTAAACTATTTTGATAAATAACAAAGATTGTATAGAAATGACGCTTATAATGAACTTTATAAATATTAAATTTTTCAGAACGTAATATAATAGTAGATTTGTTATATAAAATGAAAGCATGAAAATTACTTTTTTGGGAACTGGAACTTCACAAGGCGTACCAATAATAGGAAGCAAACATCCTGTTTGTTTGTCTGATAATATTAAGGATAAACGTCTGAGAAGTTCTATTATGATTGAGTGGGATTCGTATCGTTATATTGTAGATTGTGGGCCTGATTTTCGACAACAGTTATTACGTGAAAATGTGAATGCTATTAACGGAATACTATTTACACATGAACATGCTGATCATACGGCCGGACTAGACGATATCAGGCCCTTTACCCATAAAATGGGAGATGTGCCTTTATACGTACCTGAACGTATAGAGGATAATTTGCAACAGCGTTTTTATTATATTTTTACTCGAGTTAACAGGTATCCTGGAGCACCAAGTGCAGATATTCAAGTAATTTATAATAAACCCTTTTTATTAAAAGATAAAAAAGTGACGCCAGTTGAATTTATGCATGGTAAAATTCCTATTTTCGGATATAGAGTTGATGATTTTGCGTATTTAACTGATTTTAAATCAATTTCGGATATAGAAAAAAAGAAACTTACAAAACTAGACACCTTAGTTATAAGTGCTTTACGGATAGATCCACACCCCACACATTTGAGTTTGGCAGAAGCCTTGGTCTTTATTAAAGAACTACAACCAAAGAGAGCCTATTTAACACATATCAGCCATAAATTAGGTTTTCATGATGAAGTTGAAAAAGAATTACCCAAAAATGTGTTTTTAGCCTATGATGGATTGCAGTTGGAAGTTTGATTTTAGAAGATTCGTTAATCATTTAGGCTATGATTCCGTTACGAGTAAAATTCCGTTACCGTGCGTTAGCATGGTAGGAATTTTCCGAAGTAGGAAGTAAGTCGAGTAAATATGTACAAACTTTTGGTTTTATTCCAAACCCAGCAATGGATTATACCCTTTGTTGTGCATTCGTTATTTTTTGAGTTTATTCTTCCGATATCACCAAGGAATTTTGACCTATCAATATTAACTTTGATTCAATGAAATATACCTTTTATTTTCGTCTGACATTAAAGGGTATCGGTAGTCCTTATCTCAGTTAAGATTTGTTGTTAGTACTGATTCATTTTGCTGGTGGGAACGTCCAAAAACCCTCAGGAACGATCAAAGATGAAATGAACCGAACACGCTTCCATACCTCCGTCATTGTTAAAGTCGTATTCTCCGGTATCGGTACCTCCATTTAAAGTTAGGATTGTCCCGTCATAGGTATGACCGTAAGTATCCCAATCATCTGGGTCATCATCCCAAACAATTGCAAAGTAGAATGTATTCTGCCACTCCTCCCAGAACATTTCTCCACTTACAGTATAAACATTGCGATCTATCGGATTCAGTGTCAGCGTAAAGCTACCATCGGATTGCACGGTCATGAGGACTGTTCCGCCGTCCTCGACCACGTCTACAGAAACGCCGCTTACACTAAATTGGGCATTGGTGGCTTCCCAAGTTCCATTAAGTTCGCTGATATGGAACGGGCCGTTTTTGGTTAGTTGTTTGTCTATGTCATCATCATCATCCGTACTACAGGAGAAATTCAAGGAAATTAACGAGATCAAAAAGATATATGTGAATAGTTTCATGGCTATAAATTTTTGAAGAAAGGAGTATATACCCTTCTAATTACACAAATAAATATATTGATATTTTTTAATGTCAGCAATGACATTGATCAGCTTTCTGGGATTATTGCTCCTGAATTTTGTGAAAAACATTTTGTGCTTCGTTGTCCTTTTCGATCTTTTCCAGCGGCTTTTCAACTTCGTAATTTGTTCAGCAGTCAATTCCTTTGTTACCTGCGGGATCTGCTAAAAGCCGGTGGAGCGTTAAGATTTCTCGAGAAATTATTAATTAACTTCATAATGAATTATAACTGTTGTTACTCGCCGTTCTTTTCTTTTCTTTCAATGCTATTTAATATGAAATTTACAATAGGATATGGATCTTTTAAACTATGAGGGTGGTGCCCAACGCCTTTTTTTTGTATTAATTCAATTGTTCCACCTATTTTTTGAAATTGCTCAGCAATAATTGCTGTGTTTTCTGAATAAGGTACAATTGTATCATTATCTCCATACACATGGATTACAGGTATTCCAGCTTTTGCTATTTTCACACAATTGTTTATTGGAATATCTTCAAATTCATTTACTGAAATGCGATCTAATTCATAGGCATTTAGACAAAGCTCCCATGCTTCTGAATCTCCTTTTCCGTTATACATTCCTCCAGGCCAACTCTTTATGTCACATACCGGAGCATCGGCATAAATACAGAATACTTTGTCTGTATTTTTTGAAGCCCAATTGTAAACTATTAAACCACCACGACTCATTCCTTCTAATACAGCTCTTGAATTTAGATTATATTCCGAAACACAAAAATTGTAAAATTGATTCCACAGTTCTATTGACTCCTCGTTTCCGAACATGTTAGAAATGTCAACATATACGACATGAAATCCCTTCTCTAGTAACGCTTTGTCTACTTGTGGTTCATGTCCCCAAAATCGTGCTCTCCAAATCCAGTAATTGTTTTCTTTCTTTTTGTTAGGAAATACAATTTTGGCATCATATCCTTTAAATGAAAATTTTTTCACCTCATATTCAGTGAAAATTTTATCATTTGTACACGCACTTAAAGAAAGAATAATTGTCAAAAACATTAAAATTGTGGTCTTTTTTTTCTCCATTTGATGTTTATTCTTCAACGGTTATTAACATAAAGATATGGTTCTGTTTTAATACTGAAACAAGGTCAGTACAGGTCAAACTGCATCCGATGATACCCCTACTGTTGGACACTTAAGTACGAAGTTAGCTTTTTTAATGTAAAATAAAAAGTAAATAAACTATGCCATATTTATCAACAACATAACTTATTACACCTTTCTGGCAATCATTAAAAACAAAGGATATTTTTTTACACCAACTTCCAGTTGTTTTTCAATAGTATGTGGTACACTATAATATTCCATTTCAAAACCATAGTCGGCTAATTTTTCACTTAATTTTTCTTTAGAAAAACCAAGATGCCCGTCAAAATTCAGTTCTGGTTTATGAAATGTTCCATCTTCTTCCACCAAATCAGCTATGCAGATATATCCATTTGTATTGACCATATTTTTAAAAACCTTAAAGGCTTGATCTAGGTCATTTATATGATGCAATGTCATTAATATATACAACACATCAACATTGTTTATGTCGGCTTTTTCTTTAAGCAAATCTGCCATTACTGGGTTAAAGTTGGTAACTTCAAGGTCGGCTATTTTTTCTTTCAGCACATCTATCATTCCTTTAGAAGTATCTACCAAAGTGATGGTTTTAAAAGCATCTTTTAATTCGAAACTTAATAACCCGGTGCCACAACCAAATTCCAAGGCGTTGTTCATTTTATTGGGCGGGACAAAAGCAATGATCTCATTAGCAAATTTTTTGGCTCTTATTACTTTATCGGGATTGTTATCCCATTCTTTGGCTTTTGTATCAAATCGTTCCATTGTATAAATTTAAATGCGTTCTTTAATCCATGTTTTAAAACTATGAAAATTCTGTGGAGCTACACCATGTCCGACAGGATATTCTTGATATGAATTTTTAATATTCAATTCATTTAAAAATAGCGGTGCTTTTCTACCCCAATCAACGGGCAGTACTTGATCAACCGTACCATGCGAAATATAGAAATCTACGTTTTTATAATTTTCTTTTTCTAAGTTCTCTGGTAATAATTCTGGATTGATATAACCACTCAGCGCAATAACGTGTTGTACTTTATCAGGATAATTCAACGCTACGGCATAACTTAAAATAGTACCTTGACTAAAACCAAGAAGAAAAACATTGTTAGTATCAACCTCAAAGTTAGTTTTCACTTCATCAATAAAATTAGCAATTGTCTCTCTGGCTTTTACGGCTTCAGGAATATCAGAAAATTTACCGTCAGTCGAATCAAAATGAATAGTATACCACGCATAACTACCAAAACCCATAGATAAGGGTGCTCTGGCACTTATAATGAGCAATTCGTCAGGTAATTCTTCAGCAAATGAAAATAGATCTTGCTCGTTACTGCCATAACCATGTAGTAAAATGAGTAGGGGAGGTTTTGCATTTTCTGTTTTGGGTTGTCTTACTAAGTATTCTAAAGATAGGTTCATTTATTAATTGTCTTTGTATGATAGGATTCTGATTTTCATCTTGATTTGTTTGGCTATTCGATTTAAAATATAAAATCAGATAAACAAAAAAAGCCACACTTAATAGTGCGGCTTCAAAAATAACTATTTTTTATATTTTAAATTATCCTATGATAGGTAATTTTTGATCTTTACCACCTGAAGCATTCATAATTCCTAAAATTATAAATATCCATGAAGCATAACTTAAATAGCTTATCATTGATGATTTAGTAACCCATACTAGAATAAAAGTAGCTATAGATAAAAGAATTGAAAATATAAATAATCTCCAACCTTGTTTGATGTGAAATGCTGCAAAGGCATTGTTCTTATCTTTATTCATAAAATAGGCTATAATAGTACCTATTACTGTAACATAAGCAATAATTGCCATTGTTTTACCTTCATCTTTTGTGTTTTGTTCCATAATTTTTTAATTGGTTTTAGTTAATTATTGTAAATATATTAATTTTAATTTAGTATTAATTTATGGCTTGTGAAAATTCCATAAGCCTAATGTTGTAAACGTTTACTAAAGAATTTTGTTGTTTAACACTTATGAATAAAAAAGTCGTACAAAAATGTACGACTTTATAAATCAATAATGTTTTGATGTTATCCTATACCTTTAAACCAATCTTGAAACATATCACCTAATAAGGGTACACTCTTTTCTTCACCTTGAATAGCACCAATAAATCCTATAATCCATAAAACAAAAGAGAATAATCCTAATAAAGAACCAATAAAACTCAGATCAACAAACCTTGAAACAATGCCTATGGCTAGACTTAATAATGTTAAACCTACCATTTGTCTAATATGAAATGCTGCAAAGGCATTTTTTTTATCATTGTTCATAACGAAAGCTATGATCAAACCAATAATCCATAAATAAGAAATTATGGCTATATTTTTCCCTTCATTAACTGTTGTATTTTCCATAATTTTAACTTGTTTTAGTTAATTATTGTAAATATAATACTATTTTAACTGAGTGTCAATTTATTGTTTGTAAAAATACCGTATGCTTTTCCTTTTAGCTGTTTACCCATAAAAGCAGCGTTTTTTGAATTAGATAATATGTTTTCTTCTTTAAATTTATACTCAATGTCAGGACTGAAAAAAGTAATATTGGCTTTTGCCCCTATATTAATTACAGAACTACCAATCCCAAAACGTTTTCGCGGATTTGAAGTCAAACACATAATTATTTGTTCTAACTCTAATACATTGTTTAAGGAACCGAATAAACTTTCTAAACCAATAGTGCCCTCTAGTGCATTTTCAAATTCTACTTTTTTATGTTCAATATCTATTGGATTATGATCAGAAGTAATCATATCAATTGTCCCGTTTTTAATACCTTTTACTAGCGCATTGATATCACTTTTTGTTCGTAAGGGTGGAGTAACTTTACAATTGGTGTCAAAATTATCTAATTCATCATCGGTTAAAGAGATGTGATGTGCGCTAACGCTACAGGTAACATCTAACCCTTTTTTCTTTGCTTCAGCGATTAGTTTTACTGATTTAGCTGTAGTTATTGTTGGAATATGTAATTTGCCTCCGGTATATTCTAGTAAAAATAAGTCTCGAGCTATTTGTAATTCTTCTGCTAATGCAGGGTTTCCTTTCAGCCCTAATTGAGTACTATTTTTACCTTCATTGGCTGATCCATTATTAGCAATTGTATTGTCTTGAGGAAAACTGAGTACCAAACCGTTAAAATTTTGAGCATACAACAATGCTAGCTTCATTAAATTGGCATTTTTTATGGGTGTGTTATAATCACCAAATGCTATGGCACCCGAATTTGACATATCATAAAGCTCAGCAAGTTCATTGCCTTTCGCTTGTTGCGTTAAATTTGCTATCGGATGAAGTGCAACAGCATGATTATTAGCTTTATTGATCAAAAACTCAACTGCAGACTTATTATCAATTAACGGATTTGTATTCGCGTTTAACGCAATTGCTGTGAATCCGCTTTTTGCTGCAACATTTAATCCATTCAAAATAGTTTCACGTTCTTCATATCCGGGTTCACCAAAAGATACACTGGTGTCAAACCATCCATTTGAAACATGTAAGTTTTTAAGAACGATCTCTTTATATGCTTTTGGATTTTTTATGGAAGAAGTTATTTTGGTGAACTTACCATTCTCTATTAAAATATCACATATTTTCTGATGGTACTTACTGTGAATGTCGATTATTTTTGCTGACCTTATAAGTATGTTCATAATCTTAAAAATTTAAGCAATAACATTTCAATTATTAAAAACAATAGCGCTAATAATAGAAATAATTGCCATAAGTTGGTAGTTTTATAATTGTCTGAAACTATGGTAAAAGCTTCAGTTACAGAATTGGTATACACAGTTGAAGCTTCATTGAAATAGTTTTTTAAGGCTATTTGTGACAAGTCACTTTCGGTTCTATTGTAATTAAAAGCGAGTTGCATAATGCTTTCCTGATTGTGACGTGCATTAATAAAACCACTCTTAATAGGGTTCAGTTCTGTAGTAATCGTTACCTTTTTAGTTGCTATTTGTTGCTGAGGAATAAAATCTTCTTCGGCTGTGGTTAAATGTATAACATCATCCTTTTTAAGTTCAGCATTGATTTCTATGGTGTTTGTATTGCCTATTGTGTAATATAATTGGGATGGTTTAGAGCTATAGAGTCCGAAGTTATAAAATACAGGAACAATTAATGGAGAGCTTTTAAAATTTGAATTTTTTGTATCTATAGATGCTGATAGCCAGTAGACCACACCTTTGTTTTTTTGTATTTGAGAAATAAAACTTTTATTATTTTGAAATTTCAATATTGACGAAGCATTTTTAAAGTTTTCGTTATAATGTTTTTTAACGGTTGGGTATTGAAAATTTTTAATTTTTTTCTCAAAAACCCCTTTCAATAGCGGGTGTGTAAAATTGATTGTTGAAATAGCTAATTCCGATTCAGTTATAGTTGATAAATTACCAATATTTAGTGCCCTTAAAGCTTGATTGTAGTTGTTTATATCTATATCGATAGAAGGGATGATTACTAAACTGCCACCATTAGTTACAAATTCTTTCAATTTAGCAGTCAATATAGTTGGAATGCTTTTTAATTCATTTAATATCAATAGATGCTGCTCTTCAATAGTATTATAATCGAATTTGCTTACAATAGTGCTTGTAAAGTTAAATTCATTATCGGTATAAATTTTAGATAAAAAATTTGTATTGTCCCCAATAGCGGTGACATTAATCTTTTCCGGTTTGTTTATTGTAAAGAATAATTCATTGTCAAAACTTAACAAACCATCATCAAGTTGTAATTTTCCATTAAAAGAATTGGTATTAGGTATCTTAAAATCAACTTCAGCCCTTATATTATCAGTAAATAAAACGGTAGATTTTCCTGCAAGGATATTCTCATTAAATAAAGATACTGATAAATTATTTTCATTGTTGCCATAGTTTTTGATAATAGCTTTAAGATCTATTGACTCATTATTTTGACTCTTTATATACACACTATCAATACTTACATTACTCGTAGTTGTAGGTTTTAGTTTCGTGACGTAATAATTGGTCAGGCTATCTGTATTGATTTTTTTATTAAAATTAACAGATTGAAAATCAGAGATTAAAAATACATCATTTAAAGTTTTTTTATTATCAGATATAGTTTTTATTTTCAACAATATAGAATTGATATCCATTTTTACCGGATGATAGTCTATAGACAGTAAGGTGTTTTTTATATCCTTATCGGATAGGTTTGTATAAACTTCATTATTCGTAAATACATGGAGGTTTTCAAATTTTGAGATATTTTTAATAATATCTTGAATAGCTCTTTTTAGCAGTTCTCCATCTTCGCCTTTAGCTTGCATACTAAAGGAATTGTCTACATAGATATAAGTGTCTTTCGCTTCGTTATTTTTATTAGAGCTTAGATAAGGTTGTGCAAAAGCTATAATTAGAGCTGTAAAAAGTAATAATCTGGTTAAGAGGGTCAATAATTTTTTTATTCTAGAACTTTTTCGAGTTTGAAGTACTACTTCTTTTAAAAATTTCACATTAGTAAAAGGAACCTTTTTGAAACGTCTTAATTGAAATAAGTGGACAATAATAGGGATGATAAGCAAAAATAAAGCGAAAAGAATTTCAGGATGCCTAAATTGCATTGCTCTTAAAGATTTGTCAAAAATAGTAATAGAAAATAGAAAGAAAAAACAAAAAGGAAATTAAATAGTAAATTTGGTAAGGATTCACTTATAAATAAGACATACTCTATAGCCTATAAATTTTTATCATATGAAAATCATTTTTACGATTATAACTATACTCACTTTAACAGTTAATTTCTCAGCACAGTCTCAAAGTATGAACAATGATGATCTTGAAAAGATAATCTATGTGGTTGCTGATAGTTTGAGAGGTACTACCGGTAATTGGCAATTTATGATTAAGGATAGAATTTTAGTCTGTATTACAGATGAGAAAAATAATAGGATGCGTATTATGTCTCCAATTATAGAGCAAAAAAAACTGGCGTATACAGATATGCTAAAGTTAATGGAAGCTAATTTCCATACAGCATTAGACGTTAAATATGCCATTTCTGATGATGTTTTATGGTCTGTTTTTATACATCCGTTAAGGGAATTGGATAAAGATGAGGTATTGAGTGCAATCAACCAAGTATATGCGGCTGCCGTAACTTACGGTACAACCTATAGCAGTACTGGTTTGACTTTTCCTGATAAACGAAAAGAAGAGGAGAAGGCAAAAAGAAAAATATAATCAATAATCCGTTTTAACAGAGTTGTCAAAAGGGACTTTAAATTGATAAAGTATATCTTCATCTAATTTACCATCGAGTACATCTAATCCGTAAATTATCTTTTTAGGATCTTCATATACAAAGGTGCCAAAAATTCGATCCCAAACAGAAAACATATTCCCAAAATTGGTATCTGTCCATGGTCTTTCAAAATGATGATGGAACTTATGTGTATTGGGAGTTACAAATAACAAGCTCAATGTTTTATCTAACCAAATAGGCATACGTATATTTGCATGTGTAGTATAGGTAAAAAATATAGTCGCTATTTTATAAACTACATAGAATGCAAAAGGAGCACCCAGTAATATCACTGCGAATAAAGCAAAAACTTCACGTGTAATATAATCTCCAGGATGGTGGCGTGTGCCAGTTGTGGCATCCACTTTTGTATCACTATGGTGAATCATATGAAATTTCCACATCCATTTAACTTTATGTAATAAATAGTGGACTAAATATTGCGCAACAAAGTCAAGGAAGAGTAGTGCTAACAGTAGTTCTACCCAAACAGGTAATTCAACAAGGTGTAAAAGTCCTATTTCATTAATAGTGATATAGTTAAAAACACTTATGGTCGCTATTCCGAAAAGGATATTTATAATTAATGTTGTCGTTAAAAAAACGATATTCACGAATGCATGTTTCCATTTTTTATAGGTAAAATTAAATAATGGAGAGATACTCTCTAATGACCAACTGAATGCCAAACAAACGGTTATCCAAATTAATTTTTGCCATGATGGCATTTGTTCGAAAAAGGCTAAAAAGGTATCCATAAATACAGGTTCTATTTTTACAAATATAGATAATTATAGGAAACCTACCCGAAAACGAAATTGGTTTAATTCTGTTAAGGATTTAAGGCTTTCAAAGATTTAATTGTAATTTTTGTAACCTTTTTCTCACTTTTTCTATCTAAGGTATTCTATGAACTCATTATTGACTTTTCCTATTGTTTAAATTTCATCTCATTCTCAGTTAAGAATAAAAAGTCAAGATACGTTCAATAAAATCATTCAAAATGGATAGAAAAACATTTATCAAAAGAATGGCAGGTACACTTTTTATTGGTATTCCTGCTTACGCAATGCTGGGATGTTCTAGCTCAGATGATGGTGGCACAACATCTCCACCGAATAACAATGCAGATTGTTTGGTTAATGGAACACAAAGTTCAATAGGTGCTAATCATGGACATACTTTACAAGTCTCTGTTGCTGATATTCAAAGTGGTATTGACAAGCAATATTCCATCCAAGGAAGCTCAGGTCATAACCATGAAGTTACTGTTACCGCAGCTAATTTTAATTCTTTGAAAAATAATCAACAGATCCAAGCCACTTCTACATCGGGAGGTGGTCATACACATTCTGTTACTGTTTCGTGTGCTTAAAAGTGATTGGTTAGATATAAAAAATGCCTGATCTCATTTAAAATCAGGCATTTATATTAAAATTTATATTGCAGTTATTTCTTTACTTTCTGTTTCAATAAAGCAATATTAATGACTTCTTTCATGGTATCTACATAATGAAATTTCAATCCTTTCAAATATTTAGGTTTGATTTCTTCAATATCTTTTTGATTGTCTTTACACAAAATAATTTCTTTAATATTAGCTCTTTTAGCAGCTAGTATTTTTTCTTGTATACCACCAACTGGTAATACTTTACCACGTAAAGTAATTTCACCGGTCATTGCCAATTTAGATTTTACTTTACGACCTGTAAAGATTGAAACTAATGAAGTTAACATCGTAATACCTGCACTTGGTCCGTCTTTCGGAGTAGCACCTTCCGGTACGTGAATATGTACATTTTTTTTCTCTAAATCATCAGTAGTTACTCCAAATTCATCTGCATTCGCTTTGATAAACTCCATAGCAATCGTAGCAGATTCTTTCATTACCTTGCCCAAGTTACCTGTTATAGTAAGGCTCCCTTTTCCTTTTGATGTAATTGATTCAATGAATAGAATATCACCACCAACACTTGTCCATGCCAATCCAGTTACGACTCCCGCAACTGAGTTGTCTTCATATTTATCGCGTTCTAAACGAGCGGGACCTAGAATTTTTACAATATCTTCATTAGAGATTTTGATATTATATTCTTCCTCCATCGCAATAGATTTTGCAGCATAACGTACTACTTTGGCAATTTTTTTATCTAAACCTCTCACACCAGATTCACGAGTGTAACCCTCGATTATTTTTTCTAATTGAGGTTTTCCAATTTGTAAGTTCTTTGAAGTTAAACCATGTTCTTTTAGTTGTTTCGGTAATAAATGCTTTTTAGCGATTTCAATTTTTTCTTCAATGATATATCCGCTTACATTTATAATTTCCATTCGATCTCGTAATGCCCAAGGAATAGTAGAAAGATTATTAGCAGTGGCAATAAATAATATTTTTGATAAGTCATAACCAACTTCTAAGTAATTGTCATGAAAATCTGTGTTTTGCTCAGGATCTAACACTTCTAACATAGCCGAAGATGGGTCACCACTATGACTACTGGCTAGTTTATCAATTTCATCTAATACAAAAACCGGATTTGATGTACCCGCCTTTTTTATACTTTGAATTATTCTTCCCGGCATAGCACCGATATACGTTTTTCTATGTCCGCGTATTTCAGCTTCATCACGCATACCGCCTAATGACATACGTATATATTTTCTACCTAATGACTCAGCAATTGATTTGCCTAAAGAGGTTTTACCAACTCCTGGAGGTCCGTACAGACAAATAATAGGTGATTTCATATCACCTTTTAATTTCAATACAGCTAGATGTTCTATGATACGTTCTTTCACTTTATCTAGACCAAAATGGTCTCGGTCTAAGATTTTTTGAGCACGTTTTAGATCAAATTTATCTTTAGAATATTCATTCCAAGGTAATTCTAGTAATAAATCTAAATAATTGCGTTGTACAGAATATTCAGCTACTTGCGGATTCATACGCTGTAGCCTTCCTAATTCTTTATCAAATGTTTCACCAACTTCTTTCGACCATTTTTTCTTTTTAGATTTAGCTCGCATTTCTTCAATATCTTCATCATACGATACACCACCCAACTCTTCTTGAATAGTTTTCATTTGTTGATGTAGATAATACTCGCGTTGTTGCTGATCCATATCTTCTCGAACCTTAGAATGAATTACATTTTTAAGTTCTAAACGTTGCAGCTCAGCATCCATTTTCTTTAAAGTTTCTAAAGCTCTGTCTTTTAAATTATTAATATTTAATAACTCTTGTTTTTCTTCAACGTTTAAATTCATGTTTGAAGACACAAAATTTACCAAAAACGAATTGCTTTGAATGTTCTTAATTGCAAAAGTAGCCTCGGTAGGGAGGTTCGGATTTTCTTTAATGATTTTTAAAGAAAGGTCTCTAATAGAATCTATGATAGCATTGAATTCAGTATCATCAGCATCAGGATATTCTTCAACCATTTCTTTTGCTGTAGCTTTGATAAATGGCTCAGTTTGTATGAATTCACCAAGTTCAAAACGTTTTTTACCTTGAATAACAACCATTGTGTTGCCATCGGGCATTTTTAGCATTCTTAAGATTCTGGCTACAGTACCAATAGTATGAATATCTTTTATTGTAGGGTTTTCAACAGCTTCATTATTTTGTGCTACAACACCAATGGTTTTGTTACCGGCATTGGCTTCTTTTAATAATTTGATAGATTGATCTCTACCGGCTGTAATAGGTATTACAACACCCGGAAACAAGACAGTATTCCGTAATGGTAGAATTGGGAGTACTTCGGGTACATCTTCCTTTTTAATTTCCTCTTCATCTTCAGGGGTCATTAAGGGTATTAACTCTGCTTCTTCATCCAACATATGTTGAAGTGACAAACTGTCAATATTTAAAAATTTTGGGTCGCTCATAAGTTATTTTAGGTCAATATGACATTAAACGTTCATTACATAAAAATCATATACAATCTTCTAATTAATAACCAATTAATAATCAATCAGTTGTATATTTAAAATTGTATTTTCAATTAGTAAAGTCCAATAGTTATGCCAATTTGATTGATTTATGAATTTTGATGCATCAATCAATAGTAGAATTATTACTAAATTCAATAACTTTATTTAATAAAAGTGTAACAGATGTATTTCTAATATGTCTTTTAACTAGAAACGATTCATTGCAAAACAACAATCAACATATCAACAACCTTTTGCAGCACTGTAAAAATGGAAAACAAAGTGCTCAATTCGAAATTTATAAGCTGTATTATAAAGCAATGTATAATACTTCGCTTAGGATTTTAAAAGACAGCTTTGAAGCTGAAGATGTAATGCAAGAATCGTTTCTAGTTGCGTTTACAAAATTGAGCACTTTTAAAGGTGAAGTAACATTCGGTTCTTGGTTAAAAAGGATAGTAATTAATAAAAGTATAACCCAATTACGTAAAAATAACAAATATGATGAAGTATCATTAGATGTCGTGCAAGAACCAAGTGAAACTGAAGTTGATAGCAATGATTATGCAATGCTTAAAGCCAAAGACATTTGCGAGGCGATCAAACAGCTAAAAGATAACTATAGGCTTGCACTTTCATTGAATTTGATTGAAGGTTATGATTATGAAGAAATAGCAGAAATTATGCATATAAGTTATCAAAATAGTAGAACAATAATTTCTAGAGCAAAAAATAAATTACGTCAATTATTAGTAGTGAATTATGAAGGATAAACTAGAACAACAATTTAAAGAGTTAGAAGGTCAGTTTGATATTGAAGAACCTAAATTAGGACACTTTGATAGGTTTGAAGTAAAATTAACTAGACAAACAACAAAACAGCCTAAATGGAATCCTAATACCTGGAAATGGTTAGCGATTGCCGCTTCGATAGCACTCGTTTTCTCATTAGGGTTGGGTAATTATTCAACAGAACCAGGTTTAGAATTAGCAGATGTATCACCTAAAATGGAAGAAACACAAAGCTTTTTTGTAGCAACAATTCAAAAAGAAATTGAAGATATAAATTTAAAACGCAATGCTGACAATCAGCAAATTATTGACGATGCTTTTGTGCAGCTCAATAAATTGGAAGAAAATTATAAGAAGCTAACGATAGAGTTAGATGATAGTAATAAAGATAAGCGTATTATCTATGCAATGATTTCGAATTTTCAACAACGCATAGAAGTATTACAGTCATTATTACAACAATTAGATGAAATTCAACAACTTAAAAATACCCTAAATGATGAAAAAATTATATAAATTAACGATAGCCTTATTATTTATACCTCTTATAGCATTTGCAAATGATCATGATAAGTATAAATATGAAAAATCAAAATTGCTTAAGAAAGAATATACGGTTAATGCCAATGCATTGTTAAAAATTAACAATAGATATGGAAATGTAGATGTTACATCTTGGAATGGAAACAAAGTAATTATAGAAGTCAAAATTACGGTGAGTGGAAATGATGAAGATAAGGTAATTAGAAGGTTAGAAATGATTGATGTTGACTTTGAAGGTAGTAGTAATCTTGTGTCAGCTAAAACGGTCATTGAAAAGAAGTCATCGAATTGGTCATGGAGTTGGGGGAAAAAGAGTAGTGTGAACTACCAGATTAATTATAAAGTTAAAGTACCGATTACCAATAATATAAATTTAATGAATGATTATGGAAATATCTATTTGAATGAGATCGAAGGCGATGCTAATATAAATTGTGATTACGGCAAAATAATTATTGGAGACTTACATAGTAACAACAACAAAATTAATATAGACTATTGTAATTCATCTACCATAAGTAAAATGAATGGAGGCTCTATCAATGCCGATTATTCAAAATTCACAGTAGAAGAAGCAGGAAAGGTAGGATTAAATGCCGATTACACCACATCTGTATTTGAATCTTTAAGAGCTATTGATTATAACTGCGATTATGGAAGTTTAAAAGTGAACAATGGATCTAGTGTAATAGGAAATGGAGATTATTTGACAACTAGATTGGGTAGTATTTCTAAAAAAGTCGCGATTACTTCAGATTATGGATCTATAAGAATAGAAGAGTTACAAAGTGGTTTTGATTCTGTAGAAATCAATGGTGATTACTGCGGTATAAAAATAGGAACACCAAACACACCTTTTAATTTTGTTTTAAAGCTGAGTTATGGTAGCTTTAAGCGTGATGATGGTAGATACGAATTTATCAAACAGATAGTAAAATCATCTTCAAAATATTATGAAGGTTATTTTAAAGATAAAAACTCAGGTTCAATCATTAAAATTGATTCTGATTACGGAAGTGTAACCTTTTACTAATGAGGTTCTATTTAGAATACTCCGGAAAAGCCAGAGTCTTCTAAATAGTAAACTGAATTAATTCCGCTGAAAAGCGGAATCTTTCCAAAGCAAAGAAAAATAGTAACCAACAAACGAAATATACATCATGAACTTTTCAAAGAAACATCACGAGCACAATAAAGTTAATAGAATTGGGGCGAGTAAAAAATTAATAATAATAGCGATAGTTTTAGCATTTACCACAAATAGTAACGCACAGTGGTTTAACAAAAAAGTAAGAGGTAATGGTAAAATAATTACTAAAACAAGGACTGTGGGTGAATATGAAAAAGTTGCGGTAGGAGGGTCATTTGACGTAAAATTAATTTATGGAGAAGAAGGTAAGTTAACTATAAAGATAGATGAAAATTTATTAGAGTATTTAGTTACTGCAGTTGAAGATGGTAAATTAAAAATAAAATGGAAAAAAGGAATTAATATTTCTACCAATAAAGTAATTTTGATTACAGTACCTTTTAAAGATATTGATGCTGTTTCTTTAGCAGGTTCTGGAGATGTATATTCTGATGATGTTATAAAATCAACTAATTTTAAAGCAGCACTTTCAGGTTCAGGTAATTTGAAATTAGTTGTTTCAGCTCAAAATGTATCTTCAGCTATTTCTGGGTCAGGAAATATTGATTTAATTGGCAAAACCGATCTGTTGAAATGTTCAATTTCTGGTTCTGGTGATATCAGGGCCTATGAACTAACATCAAATGATGCAGATATTAGAATTGCCGGTTCAGGAAATATAAAGATCAACGTCAGTGAAAACTTAAAGGCAAGAATTGCCGGTTCAGGAAATATCTATTATAAAGGAAATCCTAAAAAACAAGACACAAAAGTAAGCGGTTCGGGTAATGTGAGTTCGCGTTAACTTTTGCTACAAACATATAATTTAGCTGAGGCTGTTAAAAAGTAACTTTTTAACAGCCTCTTTAACATGTAATAGGTATTTATGAAGTAACCATTTTTGTCTGATAATTATCATTTCAATTTTCTAATTGTTTTTGTAAATTTGAGTGTATAGCGTTTAAAATATAGTAAATGGATACATTACTTGATGATAATTTTACAATTCTTGATACTGATTTACCCATTTGGGATCGGGTATTTACCGTGGCTCCTCTAGTAGTGATAGGCACTAAAGAAGGAAAAGGATATGATTTGGCTCCAAAACATATGGCAACACCTATTGGTTTTGGTAATTATTTCGGATTTGTATGTACACCAAGACATTCCACCTACCAAAACATAAAAGAAACGGGCTATTTTACAGTAAGCTTTCCTGTTCCAGATCAGGTTACAATAACTTCTTTGAGTGCATCGCCTCGTTGTGACAATACAACTAAATTTAAACATGTCATTGAAACATTACCTACTTTAAAAGCTACAACTATAGACGCTTTATTGATAGCCAATTCATATTTATATTTAGAGTGTGAATTGTTTAAAATTATTGATGGTTTTGATGAAAATAGTATCATTACCGGAAAAATTAATAAGGCTTTTGTGCAGAATAATTATTTGCGTATTTCTGAACAGGATGAACAACAGCAGTTATATGATAATCCCTTACTAGCTTATATTGCTTACGGACGTTTTGCAAAAATAAAACAAACCTACAATTTTCCGTTTCCTAAAGATTTTAAAAAGTAATCTGATGAATAAGCAAATAGCCTTAAAAATATGGAATCATTTAAAAGCTCAACAAGAAGAAATGCTCCATTTTCTTATTCAATTGGTAGAAAAAGAATCGCCTTCATCAAATAGAGAATCTCAAATTGGAATCTTTAATTTGTTACAAGAGAAATTAGAAACACTAGGCTTTTATGTTTTCTATATGCAAGGAAAGGAGTCCGGAGGTTACTTATATGCTCGCCCTTTGCATAGAAATAAAAAGAAACCCATACAATTGTTAATAGGGCATTGTGATACCGTTTGGGGTATGGATAGTATAAAAGAGATGCCAATTTTTCGACAACAAGATAAAATAAAAGGTCCTGGAATCTTTGACATGAAGGCAGGATTAACACAGATAGTATTCTCAATACAAACTATACAACAATTAGCATTAGACTTATCTGTGACCCCCGTTATACTTATCAATTCAGATGAAGAAATTGGAAGTAAAGAATCTACGACTATCATTAAAAGACTAGCCAAAATAGCTGATAGAGCTTTTGTTTTAGAACCTCCATTAGGTTTAGAAGGAAAATTAAAAACTGCGAGAAAAGGAGTTGGTAAGTTCACAATAACGGTTAAAGGGAAAGCTGCACATGCAGGGTTAGATCCTACAAAAGGAATTAATGCTATTGTTGAATTATCACATCAAGTACAACAGTTGTTCGCTATGAATGATTTCGACAAAGGTATTACTGTGAATGTAGGGATGATTGAAGGTGGAATATCTCCTAATGTTATAGCACCGGAGAGTAAAGCTATCATAGATGTTCGTGTATTAACAGAGGTTGATGGTAAATTTATAACAAAGAAAATACATGAATTACAACCGATGCTTTCGGATGTTGAACTCATTGTAGAAGGGGGCATTGGGAGGCCTCCGATGGAGAGAAATGAACGGAATAAAAAATTATGGCAACAAGCAAAAGAAAAAGGATTGCTGTTAGGCCTTGAACTTGAAGAAGTAACGGCTGGCGGTGGTTCAGATGGAAATACGACCAGTCTATATACGTCTACTCTTGACGGATTAGGGACTACAGGTGATGGTGCGCATGCAAAACACGAATTCATATTTTTAGATAAATTACCAGAAAGAACAGCTCTATTAGCATTGTTACTTCTGACAGATTCTTCATAACCACAATTAAATAAAAAATTATGAACCATCATTATATACATACATCCTTAACGAGGATAACAGATTTTAGAGAGCATCCTTTCGAGGTTCAAAAACTAGAAAGAAAACGTTGGGAAACAGGAGATTATGTAATTTGTAAAATTACAGATCCGGGGAGTAATAAACTGACATTAGAACTGCCTAGCGGTAGAATGCGTGGGGTTATGGGAGGTGAGATGATTATAGGTGTGCTTGGTGAACGTTTTGCAACGCTCGAAGCAACAGGAACTTGGAGAGAAGTAAAAGAGGATGGAAAATTACATGTATTAACAGCAGCAGGTTTAATGGGTAAGCTTACTTCAAAATCTACATATATTCCTAATATGATAGAAGTAGATTACATTGGTCACACCTCAAGAAACAATCAAAAACTCACTATGGAAATGTTTGTAAAACCTGTTTCACCAAAACCATTTACAACTCCTATTGTACTATTAGTAGGAACTTCAATGTCAGCGGGTAAGACTACTTCAGCCCGTATTGTAACCAATCAGTTTAAAATAGCAGGATTGAAAGTGGTAGGAGCCAAATTTACTGGAGCAGGACGCTATAAAGATATTTTGGCGATACATGATGTTGGAGCAGATGTTGTTATTGATTTTGTAGATGCCGGTTTACCATCTTCTATTTGTTCAAAAAAAATATATAAAGAAAAAGTAGCATATTTAATGAATGCAGTTAGCCATGTAAATGCCGATGTCGCGGTTATTGAAATAGGAGCCTCACCTTTAGAACCATATAATGGTGATATTGCTATTGAAGCTATTCGAGAGTTTGTAAAATGTACAATTCTTTGTGCTTCTGATCCATATGCCGTATATGGTATTATGAAAGCTTATGATTTTAAACCAGATATTGTTACCGGTATTGCAACGAATACCATTGCAGGAAGTCAATTGGTTGAAAAATTATGTAATGTAAAAGCACTAAATCTTATAGATCATACGACAATTCCGACCTTAAAAAGTATTCTAAGTAGTAATTTTGAGCACTAAACCATAAACTGTGTAAGTTGTAAAAAATAGCTTGGGTCATGACCCAAGCTATTTTTGTTTAATTTTAAATTTTATACAGTAATGAAGAAAGACGAATTATTTAACGACGAATTTTTAAAACAGTTTAAAACTGGGGAAGAACTCACAAGTTTTTTGAAGCAACTTCAAAAGCGAGGCATCGAGAAGATGCTGGAAGGCGAACTAGATGGTCATTTAGGCTATTCTAAACATGAGAAAACCAATTCTAGCAATACACGCAATG